>Ga0316190_10000055_pt1 | contig 60690 bp, 48 predicted proteins | sample Eddworburrow2_MG_FD_204929 | JGI IMG/M metagenome (GOLD analysis project Ga0316190, IMG submission 204929) | Coastal sediment microbial communities from Maine, United States - Eddy worm burrow 2 | ecosystem: Environmental > Aquatic > Marine > Coastal > Sediment | place: USA: Maine | collected...
TTTAACTGCCTTTATCTTAAAGTCATTTGAATACTTCCACGTCTTTCTGGGCTGCGTATATCTTGGCATTGCTTACCTCCTGAGTTATCAGAAGGTGTCCACTAAATCGGGGGAAGTTTAGGGTCAGCTTGATTTGTTTTGTTAGAAATATAGTCACTTACTCTGAAATACATTTTGTATTGCATTTAACTACTGGCGGCATCACAACAGAGCAATCAGAAATCAACCCAGAGGCAATGTAAAATTCTCTTGACAGCATCACATGCTCTTTAGCTTTTTTAAACAAAAGGGGTATATCTGTATCCTTTGACGAATATATTTTATATCCCGCTGGGCCTCCACAAGGTTTATACCCAACATCAATATAACTACATTGGCTATCATCATTGCATTTAGCTTTGCCAATTATATTGTCAATTTCCTTAATTAAATTATCAATTCTAACTTGTGATTTTACAGCTTCTGCTTTTGCCACGTTATCATTTGCACATGCAATATTTGATGCAAGTAATACTAAAAGAATATATTTTGACGATGTATGATGCCACTTCATAATTACCTCTTATTTCTAATGCCGTAAATAACCTGACTTTTGAGAGCGCTAGCGAACAAAATGTCAGGTTGATTTACATTGTTATACCTGAAATCCCCGCGGGTTACTTGCATACCACGCGATTGCCTTATTCACTTCATTTACCCAAAATGACGTAATTGACTCTTCAGATAAATCAGGTATTGCCCCTAGATCATTCATCCATTCAAAAAAGATTTCACTTGGCCGGTTTTCGGCCAGACCAGCTACTAACGAGCTTGCCATAAAGTCATAATCTCTATATGAAATATATGATAAATAACCTAGGCAATCACCAACAATCCGTCTGTGTAATCCATGCCAATCATGGACATCAATAACAAAAGGATGCCCATTATTAACATTTGAGAATTGAAAGTTGATGCCTGCTACCAAGTTAGAATATGAAATTAGAGAAGTGCCAAGCCTTGCAGTTCTACATATTCTATCTTGAAATTCTTGAAGCGCTCCATTTTCATCATTTAAAGCATATGGCCACTCAACTTCTTCTAGCTCAGAAAGTATTATTTCTCTCGTCACCTGCTTATCTCCTTATTAGGTATAACGTTACAAATAAGCTGACCCTTTTTTGTGAGCAACGCGAACGAAAAATGGGTCAGCTTGATTTGTTTTGATAGGCCATATTCCTTCATTATTAGCGTAGATTATTAAGAATTACCTATTAATTTAAGGATAACGTGCACGTTTGTTTGCTTCCGTCAAAATGAGTATTAATTATACTATTAATTACCACATCCACCTCGCAGTAATACTTGCAACCCTCACCATGGCCATATTCATATTCAACTAAACTTTTAGTAATATTTGTTTTACTAATATAGTTGTTGCTACACATTACAGGTGTTGGAAATTTCTTTCCAACTTCTATATCTAACCAATCATTAAACTTTTGATGCCTACTATCCCAGTTGGGTCTATCCCAATAGTCACAACCGTACCTTGATGAACAGCACCCAGCAATAATTGTTGTAGTTAGCAGTAAAATTAGAAGTCTTATCATATGTACTTTCTAGTGGGTAACCCGGTGGCCTAACGTCGCAAATAACCTGGGGAACCTAACCCGCTTTTGCACACACCCTATTGTTAAGCTATCAATTCGCACTCATATCCAACAGGGGAAATATATCCGATGCTAGAGTGAGACCGCTCAAAGTTGTAATAGCGCATATAGGCAGAGATTATTCCCCTCAACTGGTCTGCACTCTTTAGTATCCTACCCTTTATTCGTTCCGTCTTAAACTGCTGGAAAAAGGATTCCATAAAGGCGTTGTCATTCATCTCCTTGATCCTATTCATGCTCTGCTCTATATCGAAGCGACTGAGCCTTTCTCTGTATTTATATGCCAGGTACTCAACACCTCGGTCTGAGTGGAAGATCAAGCCATCATGGTGGCCTCGATTCCTTATTGCTCGATCCAGGCTGGCAAGCGTTAGATTTACATCTCGTCGATCACTCAACGACCAAGAGATGATGCGCCGACTGAAACGATCCATAATCACTGATAGATACTGCCAGCTGCCATCCTCCAGCTTAAGGTAGGTCACATCTCCTACCCAGAGCTGGTTGGGGGCTGTTAGCACTATATCAATAATGCGATTGGGGCATTTTCGCGTAAAATCTCGTAGCCCAGGCCTGCACTTGTAGATCCTGGCCTTAGTGGCTTTTAGCCCATGTTCTCGCATTATTCGAGCAACACGCTTTAGACCCACTCTTATTCCTTGTTTTCTTAGCTCTCTTAATATCTTAGGGCTACCATAGTTGCCATCATGACGCTTAAAGATCACATGAATGTATTCGAATAGTTCACTATCCTCTTGCTTCCTTGCGCAATCACCACGGCGACGCCAGGAATAATAGCCTTCTCGTGTAACCTCATAGACTTGACACATGACTGTAAGGGGATGTTCATTTCGATTCATATCAATGAACTCAAAGATCTCTTTTTTCTCTGCAAAGAGTGCTGGATGGCTTTTTTTAAAAGGGCATGTTCTTCTTTGAGCAAGGCATGCTCTCGCTCAAGTTTTCTCAGTCGCTTGAGTTCTGCTTTAACCTCTGGGTCTATATTAATCTTTTTCTTCTTGGTCATGATTTGCCCTCGTCGCATTTCCATGCGCCAACGATATAACATGACTTCATGAATATCGAGTGCGTCAGCTACGTGGGTGGCCAACACCCCTGGTATTTCTGTTAATGCAACTGCTGTTGCCTTAAAATCATCATCGTAATAATTGTAATGCTTTCTTCGTGCCATGAGACACCTCCTACATAGTTAGGTGGAGGTGTGTGCATTATCGGGTTAAGTCCCTGGGCAGGTTGATTTGCTTTGTTAGGCACTTAAGGTAGCTTTTGAGCTAGTGTTTTGTATTCATTATGTACTATTTCAATAGTATCACCTGAAGCAAATGCCCAACCCTCTGCATGCCCTATTTCTTTGGTTGAGTTTGGCGAAAGGTCAATTCTATAATTTTCTTTCTTGTTAAGCGTTGGATTTATTAATGTAACAATTACAGTCAAGTACCGTGTACTTGTATTATTTAATTCTATTACAAGCCCAGGCCCCATCATTGCAGAGCGATAACTGAGCTCAATAGGCATTTGTGGGCGAGACTCATATTCTTCAACAATGCTTTCATATTCGGCAAGTGCCCTATCTAAAAACGAATAAGCAGCACCTGCTGCAAATATTAAAAGTATTGCCAACACCCATAGTATTTTTTTTGTGGTGGATTTACTCACAACATTTATTCCTTTTGTTTGCCTAACGTTGTAAATCAGCTGCAAAATGCTGCAGAGTGTAGCGCAGCGAAACGGCGCAGTATTTTGTCCGCTGGATTTACCTTGTTATGTGTTTGTTTCATTTGCAAATAATTGGTTAACAAAGTCTGCATATATTGAAATACATTGTAAACATTTACCCATTAGCATGTTACCCCCATATGCCGGCAAGTTTCTGATGCTAAAAATATTCTTTATCACAGAATTTCACCATTAATTATCTGGCGTAGGACTTTCAATATGGCGAAAACTTGAATCAGGTTACAGCGGTGTCAGCTTTATTTACACTTTGATAACTTATTTTTAATAGGGAGATTGTAAGCCATTGACACTACGGCATTATTTATATTGGCACGAATATTGCTAAAAGTCCGGGGTGTTTTAGATGCTACACAGAAATGATAAAGACAATTTTCAGTAAACAATGGAGTTAGGATGAAACTATTAGCGATAAGCGTGGCAATTGCTGCCTTAACTGTAACATCAGCAGCAAACGCCACCATCATCGATAACGGGAATTATACAACTGTTAATGGCTACGACTGGCTTGATCTATCAGTGACTGATGGTATGAGAATTGATCACGCGCTCGCAACGAACGAAGGGTGGTCATTGGCAACGAAGGATCAGTATCAATCAATGTTTGCCGAGTTTGAAACAGCGAGAGACGGCTGGTTTCTCTCCGATTGGGAAGCGTCCACTACCATCGAAGGTTCACAATTTACAATCCATTACAGTAGCCTACCACGCATCACTAGCAATCAGTTCTCTGACTTGTTTGGAGTTACTTACAGTGACGGAAGAACTAATATTGCTTCATACGGGTTATATGCTGACGGAAGCAACATTCATTTAGGTGGTATACAAGCGACAACATATTGGGCAAAAACATACGAAGATAACGAAATGCTATTTAGTAGATCAACAGATTACAGCCACAGCAGTTTCGGTGCCTTCTTGGTGCGCGAAGCAGAGGTTCCCGAACCGTCTAGTTTGGCACTTTTGGGCTTAGGGCTGGCTGGACTGGGGTTTTCTCGCCGTAATAAAGCAGCCCGGACAATCCAGTAGTAGTCCAACGCATTCAGCGTATAACATAATCACCAAGATCTACAGCACCTTCGGGTGCCATTTTTTTTGCTCATAAAGCCGTAGTACATGTGACCAGCTAAAACCCGGATTATTTTACACATAACAGTGATTAGACAGCATTAGGCTATATAACCTGTTTATCCGAAGAGTTATACGGCGTTATGCTGCATTTCATTTTACCCTTTGCTTTTTAGGCGGCGTTACGCAGTGTTATAACACTGCATAATGCTATCTATAACACTATAAGATGCACAATTATGGCTGTGTGCTGTCTATTGTTTCGCTTTGGGCGGTTTAGAATGAAAAGTGGACCGGTTTTTGTTTTTTGTGCTGCCTAATATTCATTCTTGTTTCCCTTCTTTATCTTTAATTATCCTGATTTTTATTAGCTTTTATCAGCAAATCAATACTAGTTATAATGGCTATGTACTAACTTACTGTTCCACGACTATCAGTTTGATTTTCTATCAGCATTACAGTTACTTAGCTGGTTACCGGATGATATGCTTATAAATGAAACACTTTTACTGCTTATTCAATGTCTTACGTTTGTGGAACAGTAAGTTAGTGCATAGCCATTCTAGTTATTAATAATAATGCCTTTTTGGAGGCATTTCTGCAAAGTCAGCCTTCTGTATAAATGCAGCAAAGCGCTGCTTTTTTATACACAGATTACAGTACCCAGGCTATCCGACTGTTTTTATTGGTGTTTATTTTGTATAAGCTTTTGCTTTCAGGGTTTACTTTATTGAATTGCTGTCAGAGGCGAAGAGAATGAAAAGAGAGTGCTAATGTCAGCAAATGGTAAAGGCAGTAGTACGAAAGGAGAAAGCAAAGGTCCGCTTTCGCTGCAGCCTGTGTAAAAACACAAAAATGGCCTCCTGAAATCGTTTTTAAGCTCGGCAAAATCTCAGATGAACCAGTTTTGCCCACTGAGAGGACGTTATCGATTCCAACGCCAGTCAATCGCGTGCCACACTACATTTGAAGTTGATTTCTGCTGTTAGACAGTTGTTGTGTTTTCACACAGGCTGGCTGGACTCCTGCCAATTGCCGATGCTGCATTGCTACCGATTGGGTGTTAGGAGGGAATGGCTCCTCCTGGCCGATATCTAACTTTCTGTATTGAGCTCACCTAACATTGCATATGGGGAGATTCCATATATAAGCTTTGCATTATAAGACCTTGCTGCTTTGCCTAAATGCCTCACATTCCACGGCTTAAATACCTTAATCTTAATTGCTTCAAACTCCATGAGTAAAATACTACATGGTACCTCGTTTCCCTCCCAATAAACCCCACACTTCCCTGGCTGGATTATCTATTCCCAACGCCTGCCTGAAAGATCAGGATTGTGATTCAAATTATTTGAACGCCATCTAAACAAATTTCGGGGGAGGCTGGATTGATTCGCTCAGGGATATTCTTATTTGCTGTACTCATACTGGCCGAAAATGCCAAAGCCGAACCTGCGGTCTTGGTTGAGCCACGGCTTATTGAAGTATTTACGTCGAGTGAATATCTGGTTGCTGGCAGGCAGGTGCAGCAAGCTGCAATAGGTGTGACGTTTCATTACTACGCCATTGATGGCATTTATCAACTGGAATTGAGCCTCAGCCAGGATCTGCCTGCTGATCCTGAAACGGCCAAGTTGCTGGCGCTCAATCGCATCGAGCATCTGGGTGAAGATGCTATGAGACGTTTGCAACAGTCTGCCACCGGGCTTGCCAAGGCTCTGCAATATGACATTGACCGGTATCCCGCTATCGTATTCGATGGAGTGACTGTGGCTTATGGGGTGACCGACATTCATACTGCGCTTCGCCATTATCAGCAGTGGCAGGAAGAGCAAGTGTGGTGAATCTACGTTTCTTTCTGTCTCTTATTCTATTCGGGCTGTTGGTGTTTTCCCTAAATGGATATACAGGCTCCATCAGTACTCCACAGATTGTGGCTAAGACAACTGCCGGGGCGTTTGCCTGTATGCGTTGGATGCCCATTGGGATGTGCTTCTGGTTGAGGTGCTCCTGGAGTGGATGCCGGGTTAGAACATCACTCAAGGTAGGCCATTACAATCCAGATCTAGTGGTCAGTGCCTATAACGAGCTGGGTGGTAATCCTTGGGTGGAGATACGTGCCACCCTCGGGCTGGTTCAGAAGTCAGCTGCTGCGGGTCTGCTCGGCTCGATGCTGTCGGTTCCCGTGGAGAGTGCAGGGAATCGTACTGAGGGAAGTAACAATCGGCGGGATCACAGAAATATGGTCTTCAGGGAGACAGATGCCATTGGCCATCCGGTAGCCAGTCTGTCTGGAGTGGTGAGTGGTACTGGCTTGATCTGCCATTCTCAGAGCACTTCATTCTTGCCTTATTTTCAGTCTGGGCTTGATGCTTTGTCTTGGCGTCAGGAGGTGCCAGAGATCTTCTATCCCGCCAGTCTTATTCCTGGTCTGCGGGAGATCGGCTCCTGGCCATTGCAGACCTGGGGTGGTGTTTATCCTCGTACTGGCTGGACCACTCAGGCTGAAGAGCCTAAGGCGGCTGCCATCAATGCTCAGCGGGCTGGTGACATCGTGACCCGCTCAGGTCAACCCCATATTTATATGCCTCTGTCTGGTGGGCTTTCCGGTGGTCAAAAGGTCTGGCCGCCTGGCCCCCTGAAGGAGAAGAACCACCGTACCGGCACCTGGCAGATGCTACTGCCTCGGACAGAAAGCAGTTGCGGCACCTTCGGCGTTAATGACCTGGCCAGCCTCAATGGTTGGGGTGGCGGCAAGGTGGATGCGGGTGGTGATTACGTCTGGAATCTGTGGCGGCCCTACAAGTGCTGCCGAAGGCGTGGGCAGTGGTTTCTGTTTTCTATTGATTGGCTTCCCTATCCCCCTTAAAGGCACTGCATGAACAGACTCACCAATCTATTTTCTTCCATCGGGCTGGTTGGCGTGATGGTTCTGGTGCTGCATGGAGGCAGCGTCCTTGCTGCCACCAAAGGCCCCACGGAAGATGGCCTTTGGTATTACGAGATCGGTGGGGCGGAACCGGTCTCACCACCGGCAAATCCTTTAGTCGTCCCTGTCACTCTGGGTGGTTCTGTCCAGCTGGGCATGGGTTACAGCTGTGGCAAGTTTGATCCTGTGGCAGCGGTTACCAATACCCTGAATAATATCAGATCTGGGGCTGACAATATGATGAATGCCATGACGGCTGCTGCCAGCTCTGCCATCGCTGCATTGCCTGCCCTGATCCTTCAACGGGCCAACCCTGGTCTCTATGACCTGTTCCAGAATGCTCTGCTCAAGGCTGAGGAGACCATGAAGCTTGCCACCAAGAGTTGTGAGCAGATGGAGGCTGAGATTGCTCAGGGTAAGAATCCCTATGCAGATCTCATCACCCTCTCTAAGGGCAATGACTGGAAGGTTCAGATGGGTATTGGTGGTAATGATGCCGTGACTGCAAAAAAGGCGGTTGAGGCTTCAAATGGTGATAACGGTATTCCGTGGATAGATGGTCAGGCAGGTGGTGCAGGCCAGCCAATGCTGCGCTTTACTGGGGATCTAATCCAGGCAGGCTACAACATCAATATGAATCGCCCCATTAATGCTGTTGGGCCGCCCGGTGCCACAACCCGGCTTTCTGAGATCTGGAATACCCCTGCTGATGCCCGCAGCTGGGTGGTGGATGTAGTAGGAGAGAACATCGTCACCACCTGCGACACCTGCCGCAAGGATAGCGTCCCCGGCACGGGGCTGCTGCCCAAGCTGCATCAGGAAACTGCTGTGGTAACAGCAGATCTCCAAAATCTGGTAAGTGGTGCCACATCCCCAACCCTGGCCAACCTGGATAAAGTTACAGCCCCCGGTGTTGCTATTAGTCGCCAGGTTATCGAGGCCATCCGAGAGATGCCTGCCACAGAGCAGAGTCTGATTATCGGCCGACTGGTCTCCGAAATCAGCACCGCCCGCACGGTGGAGAAGGCGCTGCTTGCCAGAAGACTGCTGCTCTCTGGAAGACAGGTGCCAGAGGTCTATGCCACAGAGGTGGCACGGGAACATGCGGACAGCTCCATTGTGGAATTGGACAAGGAGATTGAGAACCTGCTGTTTGAGACAAGGGTACGTAAAGAGGTGGTCTCAGACACCATTACTGTATTGCTTCAACGTACTGCAGTGCGCCGACAGGCCTCTCGCAATACACCACTGGTTCCAGTTCGTGACCCAAGGCCATTGAGCAATGGCCGTGTCCAGTAACGTAATGCTGAAACGTCGAAGCGGGCTGGTGGTGATGTCACTGCTGGCCTTCATTCTGGTATTGGCCGTTGGCGCTTATCTTTGGCAGGCCGTTGAGGCCTCATCTCTATTAGCGGTTCAGACTCAAATCGGCCAGCTTAAACCCTTTCTAACCACATTCCGGCTGCTGCTGATTGGCCTGGTCGTTCTCTTCTGGCCAACCATGATGAAACTACTGCACCGGTCAGGTTGTATCGATGCAGAGGGCAGGGCGCAACTTCTCACTCTACGTTGGCGTGTCACTGTCTGGATGGTAGTGATTGAACTGATCCTCGGTCAAAACCTCCTGGGCCAGTTCTTAGCTGCTTGGCAGGGAGTAACCACATGAGCGTCGATAGCTACCTCGAACTCTTCACCACTCTGTTTGGCTGGTCTTTCTATAACGTCCTGTGGGATGTGCTGGTGGGTACCGGCATTGTCTACTTGCCATTCCTGGGTATCCTCATCGACAACTGGCGGGAACCCGCTCAAGGCGGAGAATTTGGAACTGTAACCGGCCTCTCTCTACGTCGCATGGAATTAGAAATATTCATCGCCCTGCTGGTGGTAGTGCTGGCAGGCCAACCTGCTGCACTCACTCCCCTCAATGCAGGCACACTGAGCTACACACCACCACCCACTCTGGCAAATCCCGCGCCCCCAGTTGCTACGGTGGCGGCCTCCCAAAGTACCTATGGTGCAGAAGGCTTCAATGGCTCACCGGTTACCGTAAATGTCCCTGCCTGGTGGTATGCGGTAATGGCTATCTCATCAGGCTTCAACCATGCTGTGGTCGAAGGTCTGCCATCCTCATCGGACATGCGTACCTATGAACAACAGGCCCGCCTGGCCACCATTGCTGATCCTCGCCTACGACAAGAGAGCAGTGACTTCTTCAGTGAATGTTTCATTCCGACCCGATCCAAATACCAGGCAGACCGCCCAGCAACAGCAGCAGTCAATGCCCTGTTGACCACCTATGGCTCGGATGATCCCGACTGGATGGGTTCCCACATCTATCGCAATATGTCGGGCTACTACGATACCCTCCGGCCCACAAAACAGATCCCCGACTGGGCCTACGCCCCGGCCAGGGATACAGAATATGACCCAGTCAGCCCACCCACTTGGGGCAAGCCCTACTGCAAACAGTGGTGGGAAGATGGCACCATTGGCCTGCGTCAGAAGCTAATCGATGAGGCCGACGCCACATCAGCTGGTTTTTCCGGTCTCGTGGTGGCTGTTGCCCCAGCCCTGGCAGGAGAGAAACAAAAGGATGCTGTCGCTAGAACTGTCCTCAATAATGCGCCCCCCGTCTGGTCTAACAATGAGCTGGTAGCCAACAACTCAACAGGAGATGGCTGGCTAAGCTCTGCTCAGAACATCGCCAAAGGTGGTTTGGCAGCCGGAGGCATCCTCACTGCCTCAGCACTCTTTTCCGTCACCATGGCCGCCATGCTCCAAGCCTTGCCCATGGTGCAGGCCGTACTTCTGCTCGGCATCTACGCTCTGCTGCCTTTGGTAGTGGTGCTCTCCCGCTACTCTCTCTCCATGATGGTTATCGGTGCCATGGCTATCTTTACCGTCAAATTCTGGAGTGTGCTCTGGTACCTGGCCATGTGGGTGGATCAGAACCTCATCCTGTCCATGTACCCAGATGTAAATAGCTTCCTACAGATCTTCGCCAACCCCGGTGAGCACGATACCAAGCGTATGTTGCTGAATATGATTACGACCAGTTTCTATATGGGGTTGCCACTATTGTGGAGTGGGATGATGGCTTGGGCGGGGGTGAATATCGGGAAGTCTCTTGAGGTTGCAACCAATCCTCTTCGAGGACCAGCTCAAGATGCGGGCACAAAAGGTGGGAATATGGGGAAGGCTGTTGCTAGTAAGGGGCTAAAACGCTAATCGTCTTCATACCAACCAGCGGGATCAGTTCCATCGTCAAATTTCCCTGTCCGAAAGTTGAGAGCACCACCCCGAGCAGCATTAGCTGTTGCTCCATCATCATCAGATGTTTCAGCGCTTGCTGCCAACAATCCCACCAGGCCAGCTGTTAGTGAGCCCAAAAGCCCCACGGCAGCCACACTAATCCGCCCCAGCTGAACAAAACGCTTGGGAAGGCCATGCCTCAGTGCAGCAGCAGTAAATTTACTAAACAGTAATTCCATCTACAAAAACCCTTGCCAGTTTGATTGATGCTCTTCAGTAGTTAACCATAACAAGATAAAGCTTGCTACGCCTGCATTCAGCCAAGTTGCTGAATCAGATATGTCACTATTATAGGTTTGCCTCGTCCTTGCTGCACTCTGTCATTGCTGGGAGAATGACCGCATAAGAAGAATGGAAAAAGTAATCCAAGAATAAGCTGCAAGGAACTAAGGATGCCTACCCCAGACTACCGAACCTTGATGCATCCTCTGCTGGAGCAGCTGGCAAAGAATCAACCCTGTGCGCTCTCTGAATTCTCCCCATGTATCACCATGTCTGTTTTTGTGGTTTATGTATCTGGTGAATGTTTAGAGTAAGGTATGGTTTTCCACGGTAACGTGGGAACCAGATGAATAATAACCCCCTGGAACAGATTGAATGACCGAACAGATTACTCTGCAACAACTTGAATCATATCTCTGGGAAGCCGCTGATATCCTGCGCGGCAATATGGACGCCTCAGAGTACAAGGATTACATCTTCGGCATGATGTTCCTCAAACGCCTCTCTGACTCTTTTGATGAGGAGAAAGAGAAGGTCATTCAGCACTATCTGGATAAAGGCAAAAGCCAAGCCCAGGCTGAAGAGCTGGCGCAGGACGAAGATGAATACGACCGCACCTTCTTCATACCTGAAGATGCCCGCTGGGATGCACTGAAGGATCTGAAACACGATATTGGCGCGGTGCTTAATACAGCCACCGAAGCGATAGAAGAGCACAACAGCAGTCTGGAAGGGGTGTTGGTTACCATCGACTTCAATATCAAAAACAAGCTGACCGATAAAAAACTGCGTGACCTACTAAGCCACTTCAGCAAACATCGCCTGCGCACCAGTGACTTTGAAAAACCGGATTTGCTCGGCACTGCTTACGAATACCTCATCAAAATGTTTGCCGATAGCGCCGGTAAAAAGGGTGGCGAATTCTACACCCCCAGCGAAGTGGTGCAACTGCTGGTGGCGCTGCTCAAACCCCACGCAGGCATGCGCATCTACGATCCCACTGCAGGCTCCGGCGGCATGCTGGTGCAAACCCGCAACTACCTCGCCAGCCACAGCGAAAATGCTGCCAACCTCTCACTCTACGGCCAGGAGATGAACCTCAACACCTGGGCCATCTGCAAAATGAACATGTTCCTGCACGGTGTCTTCAGTGCCGACATCCGCAAAGGTGATACCCTGCGTGAACCTCAGCACAGCCAGCACGGTGAACTGATGAGCTTCGACCGTGTGATTGCTAACCCACCCTTCAGCCTCAAAAAGTGGGGTAAGGACGAAGCAGATAACGACGCCTATGGCCGCTTTCCCTACGGCACCCCACCCAAAGATGCCGGTGATCTTGCCTTCGTGCAACATATGATCGCCAGCCTCAACGCCGAAGGGGTGATGGGCGTGGTCATGCCCCACGGCGTACTGTTCCGGGGCTCCAGTGAAAAGAAAATTCGCCAAGGCATATTGGAAGATGATTTGCTTGAAGCCGTGGTCGGCCTGCCCTCCGGTTTGTTTTACGGCACTGGCATCCCTGCCTGCTTGCTGATTATCAACAAAAATAAACCGGCAAAGTGCAAAGGCAAAGTGCTGTTCATCAACAGTGAGCTGGAATATGAAGAAGGCAAAAACCAAAACAAACTGCGCCTGCAGGATATTGAAAAAATCGTCACCACCTTTGACGACTATGCCGAAATCAAACGTTACTCCAAAGTGGTGGAGCTGAGTGAGATCAAAGAGAACGATTACAATCTCAACATCCGCCGTTACGCTGACACCTCACCACCGCCGGAAATTTTCGACGTGCGCGCCATCCTTCACGGCGGTGTGCCGGTGTGGGAAGTGGAGGATGAATATATTCAGGAAGAAATTCTCAATGGCGTGAATTTAAAAGCGGTGCTTGTTCGTCGGGATAATGAGTATTTTGATTTTCATTCTGACCTTAAGAACAAAGAAGATATTCAAACCGCGCTGGGCAGTGATTGTGATGCTGCGGTGATAAATCAATGCAATCGTTGGTGGGATAAATATAAAGTTTCACTGCATGAACTGGATGCGCAAGTGGGTGAGGCTGAGGCTGTGATGAAGGAGTATTTGCAGGAGTTGGGGTACGCCCCACAGGGATGTGGAAGTGCTGCGGGAGGCAGGAAACCGTGAGCAGCAAGAATAGTTTGATACCTTTGGAGTGGAGTGAACGTCGGCAAGGTGATGTTGCTGGATTCTCAAATGGTCGTGCTTATAAGCTAACTGAATGGGAAAAGCAGGGGGTACCTGTGATCCGACTTCAGAATTTAACAGGTTCAGGGAAAGAATTTTACTATTCAAACTTGGAATTGCCTGAACGACAGTATTGCGGAAAGGGAGATTTGCTTTATATGTGGTCGGCGACATTTGGCCCACACATATGGAGTGGGCCTCAAGCAATCTACCACTACCATATTTGGAAGGTAACTTGTGATGAAGTGAACCTGACCAAACCATACTTATACCAGTTGCTTGGTTATAAAACAGAGGAGTGGCTGAACAAATCTAACGGCATGGGGATACTGCATGTAACAAAAGGTGGTATGGAGGATTTACCGTTACTTCTTCCTCCACTCCCCGAACAACAAAAAATTGCCGCCATCCTCTCATCTGTTGATGAGGTGATCGAAAAAACAGAAGTGCAAATCCAAAAGCTAAAAGACCTCAAAACTGCCATGATGCAAGCACTGTTGACCAAAGGCATTGGTCACACAGAATTCAAAGACTCACCCGTGGGGCGTATACCTGTTGGGTGGAGGGTGGCTATTTTAGGTGACTTGATTAAATCGATGCAGGGCGGGGTTAGTGTAAATGGTGAGAATAGGGAAAAAGCACAAAATGAAATAGGTGTATTAAAAGTCAGCTCAGTATTCCAAGGTAAGTTTATTCCTCATAAACATAAGGCAGTGATTTCTAAAGATGTTGATCGCGCAAGACTGAATCCTATGGAGGGTTATATTCTTTTTAGCCGAGCTAATACGCCAGCTTTAGTTGGAGAGTGTGGATATATTGAGAAAACATATAGTGACCTTTTTCTTCCAGATAAACTTTGGATGATTGATGTTAAAGATAGAAGCAAGACGAATGTAAGATGGCTGACTTACGTGCTTTCTTCGGGAAGGGTTCGAAAATTAATTTCAGATGTCGCTACCGGAACTAGTGGAAGTATGAAAAATATTTCAAAGCCAAGTTTGCTAGGAATACAAGTGGCTTTTCCAGCATTTGATGAGCAAACAAGAATTACCAAGTATATTCACTCTGTTGATCTTCTGCTTGAGTCATCAATAGAAAGACATAAGCGAAATAAGGCCTTAAAAAAAGCCCTAATGCAAGACCTACTAACCGGCAAAGTTCGCGTCAATGTCGATCAAGCCACTAAGGAAAAGTTGGCGAGTTAAGCTCGCCATATGGTCCTGTTTCAGAATGAATATGACAGAGCAGAGACCTGTGCAAGGTAATGGATGAGAAGAACAGTTATTTTTGTTGTAACAAGAGGTACGGCGGTACGTAAACTTCTATGTTGTACGAGGAGTGGTAATTTTCAAATTATTATAGGGGATGAAAAATGAAAAGAATTGTAATTTGTGCAGATGGCACTTGGAATAGACCTGAACAGTTAGGGAAGGATGAATATCCAACAAACGTGTTGAAGTTTGCGCGTGGTATTGCTTCACATGATTCTAATAATGTGGAACAGGTCGTTTTTTATGACTGGGGAATTGGCTCTTACCATGACAAAGTTACTGGTGGAGGGCTGGGTGAAGGGTTGGAGAAAAACGTCATGGATGGTTATCGATTTCTAGTGCATAACTATAAGCCGGGGGATGAGATTTTTCTATTTGGCTTTAGTCGTGGTGCCTATACGATTCGCAGCTTGTGTGGACTAATAAATAATTGCAGCATTCTTAAAGGTGCAGAAGGGGCTAGAGTTGAAGAGGCGTTTCACCTTTATAAACAGAAAAGTTTTAAGCCTAAAAGCCCTAAAGCGATAGCATGGCGTAAGGCACATGCAGTTCAACAAGCGACAAAGATTCAGTTTGTCGGCGTGTGGGAAACTGTAGGTTCTATGGGTTTGCCTTTCAGTATCTTTGGCTTAATTAAAGATAAGCATCTTTTTTATGATCAAAAAATAGGCAGTAATATTACTACAGCACGCCATGCACTTTGCCTTGATGAACTGCGTGATGATTTTGAACCTACTATATGGGCTCCAAAGGTTGGGGTTGATTTAAGGCAGGTTTGGTTTGCAGGGGTTCACTCCGATGTGGGCGGGAGCTATAAGCCGGATAATAATGGTGCTTTATTAGCTAATATTCCAATGCTGTGGATGTTAAAAGAGGCTAAAACAAGTGGGCTAGCTTTTGAAAATTATTTGAAAACAAGAGCTACTCACAAGGGTAACCATGGGGCATCACAGCATAATGAGTACAAAGGTAAATATAGATTACTGGGCAAGCGGCAACGAGTAATACCTGATCCCAACAAAATACCAACGCATGTTCATATAAGCGTGAAAGAACGGTATAAGGGGGGTTATACAAGTGATGCTATTGATGCTTATATAGCTAAACATGGTGTCTGGCCATCTATTGAGAAATGAGGATTGGCCGTTGAATCAGGATGAATTCGACAAAGTAGAAAAGCCAGCCCTGGATCAGTTGCAACAACAGGGCTGGCACTACATCCATGGTGCGGAGCTGTCGCCAGATAAAGGCAACGAACGCGCCTACTTTCGTGATGTGGTGTTGGTTAATCAGCTGGAGACAGCGATTAAGCGTATTAATCCCTGGATTAGTGATGAGAATCTGCGCAAGGTAATGCGTGAATTGACCCATCCTAATCATGCTCAGTTAATGGAGTATAACCAAAGCCTTTATCAAACCCTGGTCAACTGCGTATCCGTAGAGCAGGATCTGGGGAAAGGACGCAAGGGTCAGACGATTAAGATTATTGATTTTGATAATCTAAATAACAATGAGTTTCTCTGTAGCAATCAGTTCAAGATTGAGGGGGTGAATCAAAATATCATCCCCGACATTGTCTGTTTTGTGAACGGCCTACCGCTGGCAGTGATTGAGTGTAAATCGCCTTACATCTCCGGCCCCACCTATGAGGGTATTGAGCAATTACGCCGCTACGCCAATCTGCGTAATCCAGAAGATGATGAGGGTGCGCAACGGCTATTTTGGTACAACCAGTTGATGGTCACCAGCTGTCGTGATCAGGCGAAGGTAGGTACTATCAGCTCTGGCTCGTCTCATTATGCGGATTGGAAGGATGCTTATCCTTTCACTGATACAGAGTTGTTGAACCCTGTAAGTAAAAATAAAATCAGTGATGTGTCTTCTCCTGCTTATTTGTCTGATGCTAAAGCAGTGACAGGTATGCAAGAGGTTACGGCACAGCAACGACTGTTAGCAGGCATGTTTAGCCGTGAAAACTTTTTAGATATTCTGCAAAACTTTATCATCTATGAGCCGGTGGAAGGCAAGATGATTAAAAAGGTGGCGCGTTATCAACAGTTCCGTGCCGTAAACAGAGTGATTGAACGACTGAAAACGGGCAAAGATCGCAAAGAGAAATCGGGTGTAGTGTGGCATACCCAGGGTTCGGGCAAGTCTCTCACCATGGTGATGCTGGCGGTAAAGATGCGCCGCGATGCTGAATTGAAAAAATATAAGCTGGTGTTCATCACTGACCGCACTCAATTAGATCAACAACTCTCTAATACTTTTCGTGATGCCCAGGGTGAGACGGTGCTCAATGCCGGTTCAGTGGTGCAGTTGAAGGAGTTATTGAAAAAGGATTCTTCTGATCTGGTCACAGCCATGGTGCAGAAGTTCTCTGACATGGAGAAGGAAGGCAGTGAGGCCTTTGCTGATCTTAATCCCAGTGACAAGATTATTGTGCTGGCAGATGAGGCTCACCGTACCCAGTTCGGTGGCTTGGCCATGACCATCAACGCCGCACTACCTAATGCACCCAAGATCGGCTTCACCGGCACGCCCTTGTTGAAAACCCAAAAGATGGATCAGGCCTTTGGTGGATACATCGATCAATACAAAATCAATCAAGCGGTGGAGGATGGCGCTACGGTTCGCATCATCTATGAAGGCCGTGAAGTAAAAACCGAAGTGGCAGGTGAGTCGCTTGATAAGTTGTTTGAAGAGTACTTTGGCGATTACAGTGATGAAGAGAAACGTGAGATTAAAAACAGATACGGTGTAGAAAAAGCCGTGCGTGAAGCGCCTGCCCGTGTGCGTTGGGTTTGTATTGATCTGTTAAAACACTATCGCGAGAAGATTCAGCCCAATGGTTTTAAAGCGATGATTGTGGTGGGCAGCCGCCATGCCGCGACCGTGTTTAAAAAGACCTTGGATGAATTGGATGCACCACCCTCAGAAGTGATTATTTCGGGTGATCATAACGATGAGCAATACATTGCCCAGCACACCGATAAGGTGCATCAGAAAAAAGTGATTCAAGACTTTACCAAGCCTTTGGGTGAAAACCCCACGGCATTTTTGATTGTTAAAGATATGTTGCTTACCGGCTTTGATGCCCCTATCGCACAAGTAATGTACATCGACCGTAAGTTGCAAGATCACACCCTGATGCAGGCCATAGCCCGTGTAAACCGCACCTACCAGGGGAAGGAGTGCGGTTTTATTGTCGATTACCACGGTTTATCTGACCACCTTACGGAAGCACTTGAGTTGTTCAGTAGTGATGATGTAGAGGGTACATATCACACACTGAAGGATGAAATACCCAAACTTAAAGCAACCCATACCTGCGTGATGGCGTTTTTCAAAGGGGTGAAGGGCAAAGATGTAGATGACTATGTGTTAGTGCTGAAAGATGAAGATGTGCGGGCGCGTTTTGAGATTGCCTTTAAACGCTTTGCCAAACAGGTGGATGTGATACTACCTGATACTGCTGCCAAGCCATTTGTTGCAGACCTGAAGCTGTTGGGTAAGGTAAACCATGCTGCTCGCACCCGTTACCGTGATTATTGTTTGAATATTGATGATGCCGGTGCCAAGGTGCGCCAGTTGGTGGATGAGCACATCATCAGTACTGGCGTTGATCCGAAGATTCCGCCTGTAGATTTGTTGGCAGCAAATTTTAAAGAGTCCATCGATGCGACACGTTCTGCAGAGTCACGTGCATCGGAGATTGAATCGGCCATTAAGCATCACATCACTGTTAATCTTGATGGAGACCCAGAGTATTACAAATCTTTAAGTTTAAGGCTGCGCGAAATTATAGAGAAGACAGCTGGTAAGTGGGAACAGCAGTATGAAATGTTGCTTGAGTTTCGTGCTGTGATCGAAACCGATCATAAAAAGGCAGCGGATGATTTAGGGCTTTCCGAAACTGAGTTCTCTTTTTACAACATTCTCATGGCTGAGGTGCGAGTGCTTAAGGGTGAGGATGTGATTGATGAGGCTATTCATGAAGAGGTGAAAACCACAACTCAAATGCTGGTGAGTATGTTTAATGATGCAACCAAGATAGTCGACTTTTTTAGTAAAACTGATGAAGTAAAGCGTATGAAGAAAGAGATTAAACGAGCTGTGCTGGAATGCAGTTTTGCTGACAGGTCTTTAGTAAACGTGGTGCAGAATCGTTTCATGGAATTGGGTAAGGTGAAGTTTAAATGATGACCCAGCCAGAATACATTGAAGGCAATGGCTTCATCGCTGAAGTGGTTCGTACTGCACGCATCAAAACAGCCACAATCAAAGTTAAAGAGGGTGTGGTGTCTGTTGTTGTACCGCGTAAACTATCTGGTGAGCAGATTGCGCAATTGTTGAAAGAGAAAAATAGCTGGATCAAGAAAAAGATTACCCTGCATCGTGAAGTGATGCCGGTGAGGAGTAAGCAGTATGTTTCAGGTGAATCATTTGCTTATCTAGGACGTAATTACCGACTGAAAGTGCTAGGAGATGGGTTTGCTCCTGTAAAGCTTATTCATGGGCAATTGGTTGTTACATTGCCTAGCGGAAGCAAACATCCTCATATGACTCGTAATGCATTAATACGTTGGTATAAACAGCGTGCTGAGTTGAAGCTACAGGAAAAAGTAAAACGCTACGCAGATATGGTTGGAGTAGAGCCTAGAGAGGTACGAATTAAAACATTCAAAAGCCGCTGGGGCAGCTGCTGCACCAAGGGAAATATCGACTTCAATTGGAAAGTAGTGTTAGCACCTAATCGTATTGTGGATTATGTGGTAGTGCATGAATTGTGTCACTTGAAACAGCATGATCATTCACCTAAATTCTGGAAAGAGGTAGAGCGGGTTATGCCTGATTATGCAGACTGTAAACAGTGGTTAAAGTTAAACGGTGGGCAGCTTGAGATATAGAGTGTTCAAATTGTTGAACGCCTGCAAGTAGCATTTAGTGAGTTTAGATTGGTGGAAGAGGTTTTAGGAGCAAATGCATGAGTATGACCGAAAAGTACCTTGAGGCATTAAAGGATATTAATGACTGGGTAATTGTATCTGAGTGGGCTACTCGATTTGGAGAGCTTTATCCTGAGCTATTAGAGAAAGCCAATGAGGAAGCAAGAAACCAAGCTAACGAAACAACTGGGTTACGAGAAATTGCTGCGAGGATAAGCTCATCTATATCACGCGGGGCATATATAGATAATATTGAAATAGACAGTAGTGAGAGGCCGAGGAAAGTTAGATATGTCTTGAGTGAGGAGCATGACCTAAAAGTAAATCAAGAAATCGATGATGATGTTGCTCCTTTACGTAGAGATGAACGGATAAAGCAAGATCAGGTTGAGTGGAAATCAATTGATAAATACAGAAATACTGAGTTTGAATCTATAGCGAAGCAGCTTAAATTATTCTTTGGCCTTGATTTTGAAGTTGATCATGCACAGGCACTTTTTAATGTGGAACAGCCTGGAAAGCACCATCCTGATAACTTTCAACTCATTCTTAAAGCACACAATGCCAAAAAGAATAATAATAACTGGGCTCGGTTTTCTCTTGAAGAGCAGATAAATTATATAAAGGCTGCCATTAAACTACAGCGGATAGTTTCTTCTAGATTTGGCATTGAGATGGAGAATGAAGTACTTGGATCATTGATAGAAAGAATTGAGAAGGTGTATTCGTAGACAAATAGATGGCAAGAAAAAGTATAATTGATCCCTTCTCAGCTAATTTCCCAATCCAAGCCAAATGCATAGCTCCCCGCAAATCAGCGCACAAACCGTCATCGTTCTTGACTTTGAGACAACCGGCCTCTCCCCCAATCAAGGTGATCGTGCGATTGAGATCGGTGCGGTGCAGATAGAGCAGGGGGTAATAACAGATCGTTTTCAGCGCCTGATGAACCCAGGACAGCGCATCAATCGATTCATTGAGGATTATACTGGCATCACCAATACGATGCTGCGTAAGGCGGCTCCCTGCGCCGAAGTGATGAACGAGTTTGCTGATTTTATAGGCGACTATGACCTTGTGGCACATAATGCGTCATTTGATCAACGTTTTCTGGATGCTGAATTGCAGCTTATTCAGCGCAGTTATTCTGGGAGCTTTGCTTGCTCTATGTTGGCTGCTCGCCGCCTCTACCCGGCTGCACCAAACCATAAGCTGGGAACCTTGGTGAAGTATAAAACGCTACCCAGTGATGGTACTTTTCATCGGGCGTTGGCGGATGCGGAGATGACGGCTCATTTATGGCTGGCCATGCTTGATGATATCGAGCAGAGTTATGCCATTGGTGATCTCTCTTTTGTGCTAATGCAAAAACTGACTAAGGTTTCTAAAGGTTCCGTGGCTGGCTTTTTTAAGAGGTGTCAGTGAAAACAGAAGGCGTTATAGGGACAGGTTGTTTAATTGTGCCTAAAAGCAATTAAATATTTGGACTGAATTATGAACTTTTCCATGCCAATGAAATTTAGTATCAACAAGGCAATTTGTGGGTTAATTATTCAGTTTGAATGCCCTCAAAAACCGAGGTTAATTGAGTGCGTAAATTAGCATGTTGTGCATGATCGATATTTAAGGATAAATGAGGTGAGGCAATAGCCATTCCGCCATATTATATTCCATAAAAAATGACTAAAGCATGGAATATGCTTTTCATGGAGGTATTCATGGTGTGGATGTTCCTGATCCTTTTTATTCTTGGATTTGCGGGTGTTTTTGGATCCACCCTGCAGATGGTAGAGAATAGGGTTTTTAGCATATAAAATTAATTGAATTATAAAAATGTGGTTATTTTGCAAAACACATATTAATTATATTAAACAAGGAATACAAAGAGTTACGTATCACACGGCTCCATTAAGCTGCCATATAGAGCACATCTTATAGCCGACTAGACTGATCTTGAGGAACCCGTTACTAGGTTAGAATAGACTGTGTAGAAAGATTGTTGGATTTAACTTTAGCCATGGTCGGGCGTGATTACACCACCGCAGAGAGCGTATTGCCTGACCTGCTCAATACGGCTACAGCCGGATGGATGGTTAAAACCACAGCGGATAACCTTGAGCTAATCTATAACTTGCGTAGAGAGCGGGAAGATACCCACAGTTTACAAGCTGCTATGATTCAGCTAAAAAAGTGTGCAGCACAGCTGCCAGGAGCCTGAAGATTAAACGTAAATGCATTTAAGGCCGTAGATTAAAAGCGTTGGTGATGCCTTGTAGGGTTACAGCTTAAAATGGAGAGGAAAGCGTGAGCGAAGAGAAAAAACAGGATAAAAAAGAGATAAATAAACAGGTCTTTATTTGCTATAGCAGAAAAGATAAGAAATGGAAAGACAGGATCGTTAAACACCTGACGCTACTGGAGATGCAGGATGAACTAATAGCCTGGGATGACGGTAAAATCAAACCAGGAGCTAACTGGGAAGAGGAGATTGAACAGGCACTATCCAGGGCAACAGTAGCCCTACTATTGGTGAGTGCAGACTTTTTAATCTCCGATTTTATAACCAAAAAAGAGATTCCAACGCTATTAAAAAAACACCAAGAGAAGGGGGTAACCATCTTGCCTGTGCTGCTTTATCCCTGTATGTGGAACAAAGTGGACTGGCTCAAAAAGATGCAGTTTTTTCATAGAGAAAAAGTGCTAGGAAAATATGAAAGTGATGATAAGAAGGTAAAGCGGGAGCAGTTGTTAACAGAATTAGGAGATGAAATATTATCAATCCATGACCCAAAACATTCATCTCAAACTACAGAAGGAAGAGACACTGACAGGAATGAAAAACAAAAACTAACAACCGTTTCTGCCAGCTCAACTCAGTACCTTAACCTCTTCGTCGGTCTGCACCATTTGAGTTTCCGTGAGTATCGTATTGAGTTGCGGATAAGCACACCCAATCAGGATCATCAGGATCTGAAAGAGATTGAAACTGCAAGATTCAGACTAAACTTGCCGGAACTGAGAAAGCATCTCTCAGAGCCAATTACCTACGGTCATTTTTTAACAGCATCGTTCTTTTCAGATCAGGACATCAGGCGGATATTTAATCAGGCGCTTGATGCAGCCGCTGAGAGAGAGTTAAAGATAAGAGTACGGCTGAATATTGGCCCCAGTGCTCAAGAGCTAAACGAAGTTCATTGGGAGCTGCTCCATAGAATTTCGGACAATGGCCAGCCATCAGAGCAGTGTCTCCTGCATAACAAATCCATCTGGTTCTCTCGATTTTTGATGAGCAGTGGGCTGGATTGGGAGACGGTTCACTTCCGGGCTAAACCGCAGGCACTCTCTGCAACCATCCTTGTTTTTAACCCCAAGAGGCATAAAAGCCATCCAGCGCTGCAGCACCATTTCGCTATGCAACCTGATAAAGAGATGCAGGATGCCAAGGAGATCCTCTCTAACCGGTTACTCACTACCATTGAAGGGGCATCAACAGCACCTTTATCACTCACGCTTGAAACCCCGGTGATTGGTAACGCCACATTGGGTGCTTTGTCTAACCAGATGGATCGGAATTTAGAAGGATTTGATATCGTCTATTTTGTCTGCCATGCCGTTATAGAAGAGGGCGAAGCCTGCCTGGTTCTGGATGATGATGTTGGAGAGATACGTATTGTAAGACCTGCGCTACTTACCGCTGCGCTAAAGAGAATGGAACGTCCCCCTCGGCTTATGTTATTGGTTCCACCACTGGAACGTGCATTAGGTCAAACGGCACAAACCAATGACCGAGGTGCTTTGGCGCAGTTGGCAACGGCGATACAGGCGGCGGGAGTTGCTGCGGTTGTAACGTTTCAAGGCAATATGAGCCAAGCGTCGCTGGCGCTTTTTCTAATGCGATTTATTGATCAACTGCGTGAGAGTGATGGGCTGCTTAGCCATGCCATGACCGCAGGGCGGCAGGCGCTGATAGAGGCGGAGAAGAGCGACTGGTGGATGCCCATCTGCACTACCCGCTTGAAATCTTCCCGTATCTGGTATGAGGCTGGGTTTCAGAACAGTAAAGAGGGCAGGGGGGATGAGGCTATATGGTCAAAACTGATCCAAGCTATTCACAATAAAAAGTGTACCCCCATTATCGGCTCATCGCTCATCAGGCCGATTATCGGATCCCGATCAGATATCGCCAAACAGTGGGCAGATCAATACCACTTTCCGATGGCCTATCAGGATAAGGCGCATCTCTCTCAGGTTGCTCAATTTGTCAAGACGCAGCTGGATCCACCTGAATTTGAGAAGGTGTTAGCGCAAACTCTGATGGAGACCCTCAACAGAAAACATGCAGAAAGGGTAGGGGTTGAATTTAATCCGGATTTTGATCTGGATGCACAGATAACTAATATTGGAAAAGTAATTCTTGAAAATCAAGATGAACCCCATAATATTCTGGCGCGTATGGCGCTTCCCATCTATTTGACGACAGGTCTCAGTTATCTGATGGAGCTGGCACTTGAAAAGCAAGACAAAGAGCCACAGGGGGTGGTTTTTAGGATACCAAAAGAAGAAGGAAAAGAGATCACTGAGCAAGATACCGAAGAGTATGAGTTTTCAGCGAAAAAACCACTGGTTTATCATCTCTATGGGCGCTTTTCAGATCCAATAAATGTGGTGCTGACCGAAGATGATTACTTCAGGTTTTTAATGGCTTTTCAGGGAGAACGCGCCTTTATACCCCCACAATTAAGAGCAGCACTAACAGATGCCTGCCTCCTTTTTGTTGGTTTTCAGATTCATAAATGGGATTTTCGGGTAATGTTTCGTGCACTTCAAACTTTAGAGGGAAGGGGGCTATTAGAGGGTAATATTCAAATTGCTGTACAAATTGACCCCGATGATGATCAGGTGATGGACCCTGACCATGCAAGGAGATATTTAGAGAAATATTTTACTGGGCATCATGTGAAAATATATTGGGGCACTGTGGAGTATTTCTTGCGAGAGATTGATAGGAGGTTGCCAAATGACTCCAGCAGATAAAAATAAGAATCCTTTTGTCGGGCCTGCTTCATTTAGTGAGAATGATAAGGAGCGGTTTTTCGGACGTAAAAGAGAGATAAATAATCTTTATAATTTGCTTATTGGTGAGCGAATTGCCCTTCTCTATGCAGTATCTGGAGCTGGTAAAACCTCACTGATACAAGCGGGTTTAATCCCGAAATTCAAGGGTAAATTTCAGGTAATCTTCCCTATACGGGTTAATGAAGGGCCTCCAGAGCTAGAGAGGAAAGGTGGCTCAACTAAAACACCAAACCGTTATGTGTGGAGTGTTCTGCAATCCTTTGAGAACCAGTTGGAGTCATCCGAACGCCTTACAAAGGAGATGCTTGCTGAGCTGGATATTCAAACCTATCTTCAACAAAGAAGATGGATTAGATCAAATTCACAGCCAAAGCTATTGGTATTTGATCAGTTTGAAGAGCTATTTATAGAGGGTGGTAAACAGCAGAGTGCATTAAAAATATTTTTTAAACAGCTAGGGGAAGCGCTGCAAAACCGACAATTTTGGGCACTATTTGTAATACGTGAAGACTACCTTGCAGGTCTCTCCCCTTACCGTCGTTACCTGCCAACCTATCTTGCCCACCAGTTCCAGTTGGGTTTATTAAACTATGACGCTGCCAAGTCGGCAATTGTTGACTCCACAACAGACTCCAGGTTGAAATTTGGAGCAGATGCAGCAACAAAATTGATAAAAGGCCTCTGTGGAAATGGTGCAAATTGGATAAAGTCTGAAACCTCTATAGAGCCGCTCCATCTTCAGATTGTCTGCCATCAGCTGTGGAATAAACATGCCGTTAAGAAATTAGAGCTGCTACCTAAAGATATTAAGGGCGTTAATGACATTATTCATTCACTGTCCAGCTATTTCGATGAGCAGATAACTGCCCTTTGTAACGAGTTTAATATAGCAGAGCGCAGACTAAGAAACTGGTTCAGTGATGACCTAATCAGCGTTGGAGGCTTTCGACGGCAGATCCGTTTTGGTAGTTCAGGGGCAGAGGCTATAACTAGAGAGCTGCTTGAAAAGCTGCAAGATCTCCATTTAATCCGCAAGCTCAACCGCAGTGGGGAGATCTGGGTTGAATTGGTTCACGACCGTATGGTCGACCCTATCCAGAAAAGCAATCAAAGCTGGCGTTCACAGCACCTTGTATTTTTTCAAGCGCGGGCAGAAGAGTGGTATAAAAATGATAAACCGGATGAACTTTTACTGACAGGTAAAAAGCTGGAGGAGGCTAATGAGTGTATCAGAAAAGATTCCGCACTAACTCCAAAAGAGGGTGATATTGATGCACTGTTTCTCGATGCTTGCCGGAAAAAACGTAAAAAAAATGGGATCATAACTATTGCAGTTGCTCTATTTATTATAGGGGGGTTAATTGCAGCTGCTTTATATATTCATACTGATAAGTTATATAACGAATTACAGAATAAAGAGAGGGAGCTAAACAAAAATCAGAAGGAATTACGGAGTTCACTCACCAACCTTAAAAAGGAAAAAGAGAACTTAGACAGAGCAAAACAACGTGCTGAAACTCATCGTTACCAATCGCTTTCACAAGCACTAGCAGCTAATCTTCTGGGTCAAAAAGATTCGGATAAAGAGCATGAAAAACGTGCCCTGTTGGCACGTCAAGCCTACCTTTTTTATGAGAAGAGTTACACGCTCTCAGGACAGGAGCCTGTACTGGCAAAATATGCAGGCCTCTCTCTGATTGACCTGCAATTGCGCTCACTATTAAATAGCACCACCTTCAGTCATAACCTGAACCTCTCTCAGGAGAGCCAGATTGCGCTGGCCTTTGAACCCCATGGTCATGGTTTTGCATTTGCGGCCAATAATGGCACGGTAATTTTCAGGCGCTTTAAAGACGGTGATCTAGTGGAACAAATCTGGCAGGTCACCGCCAGCGCTCTATCCTTCAGCCCAGCGAGTGGTGAATTGGTGGCTGCTGCAAAGGGAGAGATACTCTTTTGGGATAGAAAAAAGGAGTCCATTACAAAAAAGATCGCTTATAAGGGTAAGGGTGAGATTAAAACCTTGACCTTTGATCCCAAGGGACGCTTTCTTGCTGTACTCTCCAAAAATGAAAGACTCTCACTGTGGGATCTAAAACCTGAGGCAGGTAAACTTATAAAACAGTGGAGTGGTGTTTCTACAAAGGTAGCCCCCCTGTTTGCTAACCATGAGAATATGTTCCTAGCTTATGCGGATAATAAAAATCAAATTATTCGCTGGGACATGACAGAACAAAAAGAGGTTGAAGCTTCTATTAAAAGTAAGGATCAGATAATAGCAATGGCCTTCAGTCCTAATGGGGAGTGGGTCGTTTATCTGAATGCCAATAAGAATATTCACTATCAAAACAGTAAAGATCCAACAATTCAGGGCCGAATTTTAAGTGAAGAAAATCGGGTAAACAAACATGTACGAGAAAAATATATCAGTCTGCTCTTTAAGGATGACGATAGACTCATTACCGGCAGTGAGATTGGAACGGTACGCCAGTGGAATATAAAGGAGCTTGGCAATAAAGAAAAAAAGACACAGCCTTTTAAGGATATGCTTAACCACCATAGCCCGGTGGAGCGGCTTATCTATCAACACAACCTAAAACGGTTGATCTCGATAGCAAAAAGCGGTAAATCGACCATTCGGGATGATAGCTATGAGCCACTGGCAAAACCACAAAAATATCTACAGCAGGAAAAGCTCAATGGACAGCTGGTTCGGATACGCCTCAGCCAAGATGGTAAGCAACTGGCCTCTGGTGGCACTGTTTCAGGTCTGAAACGCTGGTCTGTAGCACCTGATGGTCAACTAACTGCTCCAATAGAGGTTAAAGGTAAAACCAATATCAGAGCCATTGCCTTCTCCTCCGATGGCAGGCGGGTGATATTAGCAACAGCAAAGGCAACAAACGATATGGTTATCGACCTTGATAACCCAGTCAAACCAAGAGCATTAACTGGCCACTCTGATGGTCGATGGGCTGCCACTTTTCACCCTGAAAATAGCAATATTGTTACCACCGCCAGCTGGGATGGAAGGGTCAATATCTGGAACCTAAGTGACAAACCATTCTCAAAAGAAGCCAAGCCCTGGTGCAGCATCAAACATGAAAAGGCCATTATGGCACTGGCTTTTTCAAATGATGGAAATCACCTCTATAGTGCTGGCAGAGGAGGGTATATCCACCGTATGGAGAGCACTTTATTTATGGGTGATAAGCGTTGTGAAGGTGAGATCAAGCCTGATCTGGCCAATAGCATCGCAGTACCCTCCAACATCAATGCCATCAGCCTAGACTCAGCAGAAAAATGGCTTGCTACTGCAGGCGAAGATGGTGTTGTTCGACTCTATGAGATATCAAATGGCCAGTTCCCAGACAAACCCCAGTATACACTAAGAGGACACGAAGGCAGTGTCAACGACATTGCGTTCAGTACAGATGGAAGGTGGCTGGTATCGGGTAGTGATGATAAGAGCATGCGAATATGGTTTATGGAAAACCTGGATGCCAACCCCATCGTATTAACAGGCCATAAAGGCAAGGTGCTTTCTGTAGAGATCAGCCCGGATATGAGCAATCCAAAAATCATCTCAAGTGACACTGCAAATAGCATCTATGTGTGGGAGCCCGAGACCAGAAAGCTGGCCGATATGATCTGCAAGATCGTCTGGCGCAACCTGTCTATAGATGAATGGCAGCACGATATTGCCAGAGATATCCCATATGGCGAGGTTTGCAAATAGCGTGGAATGCAGCATAGAGATCTTCTGTGGGTAATTGGTGGTACACCACTGTCTTTGGGATGTTTTAATGCTTGCTTTCCTGAAGAGCAATGTTGAATGCTTTTTATCAAAGATACTTCTTGAAGCTACTGGACGTGATGGCCACTGTCATGGCAAATAGCAGTATCACGTAGTTGGGATGAACCGAAACCGGCATACTGGGATAGACAAACCAGGTACCCAGACCGCCGGTAGAATAAACCGCTTGGCGTGATGGTAGACAAATGAACCATCCCTACCTGTGCATGGCGAATTACTAATCATGCTGTAGCGGAAAGCAAAATAACCAATGACACCACGGATATTAAACACCCAGGTGTTGACTACGGCCATCGATATTGATGACGGTATGGCCTCCCTGGATCTGGTGGGTGTGGCGGGATATTTTGAACTCGATGAAGATAAGGCGCATGTGATTGCCGCCGAAGGCGGGCAGGCTGTAGCAACATGGCGCAAATAAGCAGCGCATCTTGGCCTGACACCGGCTGATATTGACCGCATGGCCTCGGCTTTTGAGCATGGGGGGTTGTTTGCTGTGTATTCTGTATTTTTGTTGTGATGTTCTCAGCGTTCTTAAATATCACCTGCTGTGGATGTAAAGCCTAGGATATGAAATAGAATGGCTACCGCTGAATCGGGCAAAAGTGGCTGTTAATCAAAAAATATGAGTGTGCTAGATTTGTGCTAACTTCAAAGCACAGTGAACCGTAAGTCATTGATTAGTCAACTGCGGTATAAAGTGGGCAAACACTGCAAGTGACTGATTAATAAAGAAAGTTATTTAGCATATACGGGCTACGAACTAGGGGGTCGGAGGTTCGAATCCTTCCGGGCGCGCCATATAGACCAAAGGCTTAGCTAGAAATAGCTAGGCCTTTTTCTTTGTTCTTCACCAATCTTCATATTCAACCAACTGCATCTAAACGGCAGAAAACCAAAAGCAGGCGTTTGCATCCTGCCTCCGCTTAGGCAGATCTGTGCCATAAGCGGTCATGCGAGAGGTAGCAAAAAACACGTTATTGCAAGTGTTTTGACCCCTTGTTTCAAAGGGGGACCAGCGAGTTTACTGTTGTGTTCCCTGGCCCCCTGATGAGTGAGCTGCGTCCTGTTGGCGCGGTTATTTCTTTTCAACCTGGATATCAATGTTAGCACCCTGGGTCAGAGTCTTGTACACCGGTGAAAACTCAGCCAATTCCTTGAGTTGATCGGTATCAGCAGTGGACTTGACCTTGAACTTAACACGGATTTCGGTATAGCCTTTTGGCACATTCGGGTCGAGCCCCAGGAAGCCATTCAAGTCGATGTCACCTTCAAGGTGAGACTCCATTTCCTCTATATTGATTCCCTTTACCGCAGCATGAGCCACCATGCTGGTTGTCACACAGGCAGCAAGGGCATGCAGCAGGTACTCGACCGGGTTGGCAGCATCATCATAACCGGCGATTATTGTCGGTTCATCGGCATGGTAGACAAATGTCTTCTTGTGCTCATTCTCCTGGCCGGCACCATAGAAGTTGCCGATGGTGGTAGCATTTTTACTGCCACCGCTCCAGGTGTTGCTGGCACGAAACTGACATTTACCTAGCTCAGGCTTATCTTTAACCGCCTGCACAGTTTCCAACAGGATATCCATGTCGATGCCGTTTACTATGTTGCTTACATCTTGTTTTACGCTTTGCTGATTCATCTTGCTTCTCCTTGGTATATAAGACAGACAGGTCTGTCTTATTTATAGGCAAAAAAATGCCCGCTCACTAGTCGATCATTTGCTTGACCATCTTGATGGCATGCTTGATCGGCCATGTATCATGATAAACTTCGGTCAGCGCAATCGCGCCAATGAGTATCATCATATAATCGTCTGACAAAGACTCGGCATTCAGTGTCATGTAACGTCCGGGGTCTGAGGTAATTAGATCCTCAGCCAGTTCTTTGATCAGACCGCGTAGCCATTCGTAATGCTGGCGGCCCTTAAGGCGAAGCGGGTTGCTTGGGTCGGGCACTTCGGCCACGGTATTGAGGTATTCGCAACCGCGCAGGTTGTTTGACTCCAACCATGGCTGTATCGCCTCGATCACCGCCAGGAACTTTGCCCGGGGTGTGCGCTTCGCCTGTATTTGTTTGTTGATGCTGCGCTTTTCATCATCGCTATGAAGTTCCAGGTAAGCCAGACAGAGGTCATCTTTGGCAGGAAAATGGTTATAAAATGTGGCCTTGGCCACACCAGACTGCTTTATCACCTCATTGATTCCTGTCGCCCGGTAACCCTGCGTGTAAAACAGCTGAGAGGCGCTTTCCAGTATGCGATCGCGGGGTGTACCTGTTTTACTTATCTTGCTCATGTATTAAACCATAGCGCATACAGACAGGTCTGTCTACTTTTTGTTTGAATAAAAACCGAATAATAGGGACAGACCTGAGTGGGACAAAGCAGTAGTTTTTGAAATCACACTGAATGACTACTTTTGTTGAATGTGGCCACTCCCTTTAAAGCAGGCTTGCCGCGATACCACTTGTCTTTCCTCCTCGTCATCCCTGCACAAGAAGAAATCAAACAGGCTATTTTGATATCTAGTGAAATAGCCGGGTTTAGGTATAATTACCGCCCTTGTCGCGGAAGATCAGCCAGACACCTTAGATATTACGGTTTAACAGGTATACACGATATGTTTTCTGAGTTAAAGCAACTACCAGCCGATCCCATTTTGGGCTTGTCGGTCAAATTCAAAGCCGATACCAATCCGAACAAAATCGATCTCGGTGCAGGCATATACAAAGATGAAGCGGGCCATACCCCCGTTTTGGCCTGTGTAAAAACGGCGGAAAAGTATCGTACTGAAAACGAAACCAGCAAGGCCTATCTGGGCCAGGCCGGTTCGGCACTGTTCAATGAAAAAATGACCGCACTGATGCTGGGCGAACACAGGGTCATTGCTGAAAACCGCATTCGCACGATATCAACCCCGGGTGGTACAGGCGCTTTGCGGATAGCGGGTGAATTCATCAACACCTGCAAGCCCGGCGCTACAATCTGGGTCAGCAACCCTACCTGGGCGAACCACCCGGGCGTATTCAGTGCCGCCGGCTTGAATGTAAAGACCTACCCTTACTATGACCATGAAAACAAGTGCATTGATTTTGCCGCGATGCTTGAGGCCTTAAAGCAGGTATCCCGAGACGATGCGGTGTTGATCCATGCCTGTTGTCATAACCCCAGCGGAATGGATCTAAACCCGGAGCAGTGGCAACAGGTTGCCGAGGTAGCCAAGGAGATTGGTTTTACCCCGGTGGTTGATATGGCCTATCAGGGCTTCGGTCAAGACCTGGATGCTGATGCCTATGGCCTGCGATTGCTGGCCGACAGAGTGGATCAGATGATCATCTGCAGCTCATGTTCGAAGAACTTCGGTCTGTACCGCGAGCGCATCGGCGCTTGCTCGATTATCGGGGCGAGTGCTGGTGCTGCTGACATCATAAACTCGGTATTGCTTTCAGTGGTACGGACCAACTACTCCATGCCACCGGCCCATGGCGCGGCCATTGTAGAGACGATATTAAGCTCTGATGAGCTGACCAATCAGTGGCACGGTGAGTTGAAGGAGATGCGCGACCGGATCAACGGTATGCGGCAGTTGTTGGTTAATAAGCTGGTGGCCAATGGCGTACAGCAGGACTTTGGCTTTATCACGGCACAAAACGGCATGTTCTCGTTTTTGGGCATTGATAAAGACCAGGTGCAGCGCCTACAGGATGAATATAGTATCTATATAGTGGGTTCCAGCCGCATAAGCATTGCCGGTATTTCGCCGGATAATGTTGATTACCTGAGCCAATCGATTGCCAAAGTACTCTAAACCATTTTCAAACGATCTTATCTGCGGTGACGATTACGCCGTCGGTATCGGCGTAGAGGTAGTCGCCGCAGTTAAAATCGATACCGCCGAAAGATAAACGAATATCTCTTTCGCCTGATGTTGTGGGAATATATTTTCTCGGGCAGGTGCCAAGGGCATAGAGGGCAACCGGAATATCTTTGATCTGAAAGGTGTCCCTGATGTAACCATTGACAATGATGCCGGCATAATTGTTCTGATGGGAAAATTTCATCAGATTTTCACCCACTACGGCATAATAGGCCTGATCCACGTCGACGACGACAATTTTCCCGGTGCCGTCTTCGTCTCGCAACAGCTTTATGAGGTCCGAATTGTTTTTATCCAGTTTTATGGTAACTATCTCACCCTGGCACTTGGTGGCGCCACCAAAGTTTTTGTACCCTGAAACCAGTACAGAGACCTTGTCGCTGTTTTCGTCACAGATATCGGCTGTTAAAAAAGTCATTTTGCTATCCGCCCACTTCTATCCACCTATTTATCGGAGCGGGGATACTAGCACCCTGTAGCCGTTTTTTACATAATCGATGGGTGCCCAAACAAAGGCAACAGCCAGGCGAAATCTAGGATAACCACTTATGAAGGTAGTAACAGGCGTAGTTGGCAACGATATCCATGTGGTCGCTAATCGGCTCATAGAGCTCTCTCTGCACGCCAGGGGATATGAGGTGTTTAACCTGGGCGTAAACACCTATCTGGAAGAGTTCTTTGATGCTGTCGTGGAAACCGGTGCCGAGGTGCTATTGATATCTTCCCTCAATGGCGAAGCCGAGGGCTGGAGTCGCGAAGTTAAATTTCTCAAGGCGAAATACAAGAACCTGGATAATCTCATCATGATGATCGGTGGTAACTTGGCAGTAGGCAGCGGCAACGCAGAAGATATTGTGCCCAAGTATAAAAACTATGGCTTTGATCTGGTTTGCCACCAGGTTGATCTAAATACCGGGCTGGACATGCTGGAAGAATTTATCAGCGACAGAGAGCATAAAGAGAGCAAGCAATAATGAGTCTGCTGCAGGAAGAGAGAGAGATCATTGTTGGCAATGAGTATGTTGATACCTTTGACTTTGCCGAAGTGGCAGAGTTTGTAAGCAATGCCAGCAAAGATCTCTTTATCTCACATCATTTTAAGACCTCAAGCAAGATGCTGGTTCAGCCTCGTGGCGGCTTTCCCACCTATAAAAAGCAGTTTGCCCTTTATGAATTTTTTGTTGATGCCAATGTCGATGTCTTACCTTTGACGATTGATTCGAATACCCGCCTGAACGATTACGCCACAGCCAAGAAAATGCTTCGCCTGAGCGAAGAGAATGAGATGGATATGCTCAATGGTTACCCCCTGGTGAATCATGGCTATCGAACAACGCGCAAGATGATGACGCATTTCAATAAGCCGGTGAGTCTGCGCCATGGCACGCCCGATGCCCGCTTATTGATCGAAACCGCTATTGCCTCGGGGATTTTTGAAATCGAAGGCGGCCCTATTACCTATCTGTTGCCCTATTCAAAAAACTTCCCCTTGGATAAAGCCTTTTTATATTGGAAGTATGTAGAGCGGGTTTGCGCCAATTATTCAAAACTCAATGAACCCATCAATAGAGAATCTTTTGGCCCGCTGACGGCAACGCTGGTACCCCCAGCCATTACTATCGTTGTTCAATTGCTGGAGATGCTGCTTTCATTGGAAGAGGGGGTTAAATCCTTCTCGGTATCCTTCTCTCAAACCGGTTCAATGAACCAGGATATCGTGATGGGAGCGGTAATCAAAAAACTGGCGAAGTATTACTCCGAGCAAATTGGTTGTGGAGATGCAGCCATTCACCTGGTCTATCACCAGTGGATGGGGGCCTTCCCAACCAACAAGGACTTTGCCGAACAGCTCATCAATATGTCCACGGTGATTGCAGCCATGGTGGGTGCAGATAAGATCATCACTAAAACCCGGGAGGAAGCATCGGGCATTCCAACAAAGGAAGCCAATGCAAAAACTGTGGCCAATACCCAATATACCTTAGGCATACTCCATGGCCTGCCAAATATTGTTGATGAAGAAGAAGAGGAGATTTTGACACTGGAGGTCAATGCCATTATGGAGGCAGTGTTTAACGATCCCGCAGACACCCTCTGGCGTAAAGTCTTTAATTCGGTCAAAAACGGCATTATCGATGTGCCGTTTTCGCCGCACATCATTAATCATAATGAAATGATTACAATCAGGGATGCCGACAAAAACATCAGAATCATCAACAAGGGCAATGTACCTATTCCTGATCGTTGCTATGCCTATGAGAGGGGGCAGTGCGATCTAAACAAAGACACTACCAGTATCGTCAGTGACATTATTCACGATATAGGAATTATGCAGTGAGCCAGAACCATGAAAAGTTGCTGATTGATGTTGGCAGCACTTACTTTAAGATCAGCACCTCTGAAAATATCGAGCAGCACCTCAGGGATTTCAATGTTGATATTCTCGATGACTTGAAGAATAAGTGTGGCCAGATCATAGATCGCTTTGATAAGCGCGATGTGCATATCTGTTCATCAGCAAACGGTGGTTTAAGTGCACTTATTATCGGCATTACCCATTCATTTTCACTGAAGTATGCCACCAATATCGCTTTTAATTCTGGCATCAATATTATCGATACGATTCTTTACCAGAACATCGAAGATTATTCGATACCAACCGGCCTTATTGATGTGGTTATCATTGTAGGTGGTATAGATAGCAACGCCGATATTTTTTCCAATGCTTTGTATCGCTATTTGGCGCAGCTAAAATACTCAAATATCGTATTTGTCGGCAGCGCCCGGGATGCGCAGGCAATTGAGGACAACATTGTAAATGTCGTTATATTGCCAAATATCATTGATAACAAGCTTCGTGTCGTAGAAGACAAGCTAAAAGAGTATTTAACCAATCTTTACCAACAGGATATTGAGGGCAAGGAAGACATCAAGAATCTGTACCAGATCTCCGATAATCAAATATTCTCTACGCCTTATATTGTCAACAGAGCACTGCCGCACATAGAGGGGCGATTTCCTGTTGCTGATCCTTTTATTCTTATTGATATAGGCGGGGCTACAACCGATATTCACTATTCAAAAGATCTGGTTGATGACAATATAGTGACTGAAAATGAATACGACAGGCTGGTATTCAAAAAGCTTGGCGTCTACAAATCAAAGCAGTCGCTCATTATTGCGGCCCAGAATAACGAATTTGTCTATGAATTACTGACGCATCTAAAGGTAACTGAAAATATCTTTAATGAACACAGTGAGAAGGCGACCAAGGTACTGATGCAGCTCGCCATCTTTCTGGTTCTATGCAAGATGTCCCATTATAGGAAGGCCTATATCAACCTAAGGCTGCTCGCCATCAACTCCATTGTGTTAACAGGTGGCATTACCAAGGTGCTAAGGGTTGAAGAGATACAAGATATCATCGCGTTTTTCTACAGAAAAATCCTGGCCTCAGATCATAACCCCGTGACCATTCTCGACAGCAACTATGATATTTGGACAATAGGGGCAAATGAAATAGATGCTGAAGAGAACCGTGCGAAGGAAGGGTCTGTCAACAGTAATCCAATAGGCTCTGTTGCGCCTGAAAAAGCGCCAATCTAGGCGCGAGGAGAGAAGTTTGGTGATTCCAAATGAACGACGAGCAAAGCTTACCGCATCCTGCTCACGCCCCTTACCAACATCCATGTTGGTAACACCGAGTGGCGCTTTTTCAGGCGCAACCCGCAGGGCTGGGGCTATTTTTCCACCCAGCGGCGTTATCATTCGCTCATGTAGAGTAACTACACTTCGCTTATTCTGCCTTGCTGGGCGAAAAAATAGTCCCAGCAGTGCCTATTGGATTACTGTTAACAGGCCCTAGAACAATGTCAATAAACTGTATTAGAACACTCCTCGAAAATGCGGTGCAGACGCACGGTGAAAAAACCGCGCTGGTTTTTGATCAAAAAAGCATGACTTACGAGGAGCTGTTCAGCAGGGTAAACCAAGTGGCTTTGTACTTGAAAGAGTTGGGGCTGCCCAAAGATTCACGCATCGGGCTCTATTCCAACAAGGGCATTGAACAGGTTGTCGCCATACTGGCTATTTTGTCCACCGACTACATATTGGTGCCACTGACAAAACTGTTAAAGCCGGAGCAGGTTGAGTACATCATCAACGATTGTGCTATCCAGTGCATTATCACCGACAAATTGAAACTTGAAAGCATTGAGGAAATTAACTTTGGTGGTCATATTATCTCCTACGAAACAACCAACAAGGAGATTGCCTCGTTTGAAGAGATTTACAAGTACTACAACAAACACTATGTGGGTGATGTTAATGGCCATGACAATGCGGTAATCACCTACTCCTTCGGCTTGACGGGGACGCCCAAGGGTATTGTTATATCGCATCGAAACCTGATTGACTCCGCCCGTGTGGTTTCCCAGTACCTGAAGCTGGAGCAAGATGACGTTATCTCGGGCTTGCTGCTTTTTAATCTTGACTATGGTCTGAATCAGATATTTTGCTCGCTGTATAAGAGGGCTACCCTGGCGCTACACCGCTTTATACTGCCCGAAGACTTTTTCAATCATCTGATCAACGATAAGGTCACTGTGCTGCCGCTGATGCCGGTCAACATATCCCAGATGTTTGACGAAGATATGCAGCGACTTCCCAGCCCCGAGCTTTTTGACCACGTAAAAACCATCACCTCCTCGGGGGGGAACGTCACCGCCAGGATGATCAGCGATTGCAAAAACAGATTTAGCAAAGCGCAATTCTACTCGATGCATGGCCTGACCGAGGCCTTTCGTTCGACTTACCTGGATCCTTCCCAGGTAAAAATCCGACCGGATTCCATCGGCAAGGCGATTCCCGATGTTGAGCTTTATGTGATTAATGAAGATGGCAAGGAGTGTGCCGTTCGTGAAGTGGGTGAGCTGATCCATCGGGGTGGTTACATCTATAGAGGATTCTGGAATGCGCCCGAGGAAACGGCGCAACGGTTCAAATCGGTACAAATCCTGAAGGATGTTATCAACCTGGAGGGTCAGCTTTGCGACGAGATCGTCGTGGCATCGGGTGACTATGTCTATAAAGATGAAGAGGGTTACTTCTATTTTGTCTCAAGGCAGGATGACATGATCAAAACCCGGGGCTTCAGGGTCTCTCCCTACGAAATTGAATCGGTGGTGGCTAAAAATATCTCACAAATAGAACAATGCGCTGTCTTCGGTATGGAAAACGAACTGATCGAAGAAGAGATTGTAATGGTCTATTCGGCTCCCAGTGAGATAAGTGAAAAAGAGATATTGTTTGAGTTGAAGAAGCACCTGGCCTCTTACATGATACCCGGCAGGGTCATATACCAGAAATCGCTGCCTTTGGTGCAAAGCGATAAAAATCGGATTAATAAGGAAAAGTTAAAACAGGAGTTGTCGGGAAGGTGATCTCAGGCCTGTTTTAAAGACGGGCACTACTTACCTACAAGCGAAATTAATTTAGCCGGTTTTGTAGACTGGCTCATGCAATCACCACAGATTCTGGAGATGCCACCTTACCCGGAGCATCTCCCCTTAATGAGACAGGGCAATATGCGATATATCAGCACCCGAGGCGGGGTTGAACCCGTTACTTTCACCCAGGCCGTAATGATGGGGTTGGCGACCGATGGCGGCTTGCTATTGCCAGAGACCATTCCAACCATAGACTCCACCACCCTGAGCAAATGGTCACAACTCAGTTTTCAGGAACTGGCCGTTGAGGTGATGCTGCCCTTTGTCGGCTCCGATATCGGCCGTAAAGAACTCACCACGCTGGTACAGGACTCCTATGCCAGCTTCAGTCACCCCGAAGTCGCCCCGGTGGTATTGGCCGGCGAAACCCGCATTTTGGAGCTGTTCCATGGCCCGACGGCGGCCTTTAAGGATGTTGCCCTGCAATTTCTTGGCAACCTTTTTGAGTTTCTGCTGGAACGGGACGGTGGTCGTCTAAATATCGTTGGAGCCACCTCAGGCGATACGGGTTCTGCAGCCATCTATGGGGTACGCGGTAAAGAGCGGATCAACATCTTCATTCTCCACCCGCACAAAAGGGTCTCACCGATCCAGGAACGCCAGATGACCACGGTGCTGGATGACAATGTTCACAACATTGCCATTCGGGCCACCTTTGATGATGGCCAACGCATCGTCAAGGAGCTGTTCAATGACCTTGAATTCAAAGAGAGCCATAGTCTGGGGGCGGTCAACTCCATCAACTGGGCCAGAATTCTGGCTCAGGTCGTCTACTATTTTTACGCCTGGGGTCGAACCAACGGTGGAGACTCTGCACTGAAGGCCACCTTCTCAGTACCTACAGGTAACTTCGGCGACATCTTCGCAGGCTATATCGCCATGCGCATGGGGCTGCCGGTTGAGCGTCTGGTGCTGGCAACAAACCGCAACGATATCCTTACCCAATTTGTCCACAGTGGCACCTATCAAACGGGTGAGGTTCACCCCACGGTTAGCCCATCGATGGATATCCAAATCTCATCCAACTTTGAGCGCTATCTCTACTATTTGATGGATGAGAATCCGGCGGAGGTACGTCGCCTGATGGATGAGATGTCTAAACAGGGCAAATTAACGGTTCCTGCAGCCAAACAGGCCCAGGTTGCAAAGACTTTCCATGCCGTTGCGGTGAGTGAGGAAGAGACCCTGGAGCAGATCAGAGCAACTTATCAACAGAGCGGCTATATTCTGGATCCTCATACGGCGGTAGGCGTTAAGGCGGCGCACGACATGCCTACGGCGATCTGCCTGGCTACCGCCCACCCAGCCAAATTTGGTGCGGCAGTGCGCGACGCCATTGGGGTTGAGGCGCCACCCCCGCCATCCCTTCAGGGGCTGATGGAAAAAGAGACCCGCTGTGCAATTCTGGATGCTGACTGCGATGTAATCAAAGCGTATATGGAACAAGCATGCTAAGTTGCGCTAAATATTGATCCACTTTTGTCATTGCTTCCATTGAAATATCACTCAACGCTGCGTATGCCCGTGTTTGTTGCCATTGTTAGGTTGCGTTTGGATGAGCCTCGTAGACAGCTAAATACAACTTTTCTTCGTCTTCTGTTTAAGTGCCTGTAGTCAGACAAAGGTTATCTGTTTTATGCACTGTATAAAGTAAAAGCTCCAATAGCTATAAAGCCAATTCCTGCAATGTAGTGCAAATATTTTGTATTTATATATTCTGCAAGAAAACTTCCCGCTAAAACTCCAAGAGCAGACGCTACAATTAGAGCAGCAGACGCTGCAAAGAATACTGTGTATTTGCTAACTTCCTTGTCAGTTGCAAAGAGCATTGTTGCTAATTGGGTTTTATCACCAAGTTCAGCAATAAATACCGTGGCAAATATAGTTATAAATATTTTTAAATCCACTACATCATTTCCTACTCAGGTCAACGATTAACATCATATAGATGCTTAATATTATTAATATTGTTTTTTCATTAGCGCTGTATGTTTTACATATATGCGAACACAAACAGTATTTAATTTATGGCTAGTATGCTTGCATTTATTTTTTACACATAGCAGTTGTTTTAACGAAACCTCACGTCTTGTTATACATTTATAGTTTTTTTGAATGAAACTAATCCAATATCAATTTAAATCAATCGGATAGTGAAAGATCCAGGCTATTTTATGGGTAAATAAACGAGATCTCGCGGAAATATAGCATTTTTGGTGATCACAAGTCCCTGACCGGTCGCTTCCGGTACAAAGCAGGCTGATAGCATTCGGCAGGTAGCATCGACACTCTGAAGACATTTAGGGCTACCGTATATAAGCTCATTGCTCCCCGCTCCATCATCGGCCAGCAACGCAGCGGGATTAACTGAGACGGCCAAAATCAGAGCCGTAAATCTCCTTCCAACTTGTTTCCACATAGGGTTCAGCTGAGATAAATGCTCGGGGTAATACTGGAGGGTTAAACCTCTATATCGAGTATTACGGGAAAGGAATAAGGGGCTTTTTGTTAGGCGAAAATAGCCTTGTTCCAGCCGTTTCCCCCTACTCTATAGTCAGCACCCGAATGTAGTCGGTTCCGCCGCTGATCTGATGCCGGCCTGCGGTGATTAGAACCACATCCCCCGACCCTAGGTATCCCAACTCTTTAGCCCGTTCGATACCACGATGCACCTTCGCCTCATCGGTAAGCTCCCCCTGGTGCAGCAGGGGACGCACCCCCCAATTCAAAGTGAGCCTGCGGGCCTCCGTGGCAGAGATGGTCACTGCCAATATTGGACAGCTAGGACGGAGTTTGGAGATTTGGCGAGCGGTAAAACCGGTATCGGTCAGACAGAAGATGGCAGCGGCCCGAAGATGGCTGGCCATGGTGATTGCCGCCTGACACACTGCTTCAGTAATCTTATTGGAAGGGTTAGGCGTGATCTTCTGCAGCAGGCCATACTTACCCAGGGAGGCCTCAGCCCTCTCCGCCAGCTTAGCCATGGTGCGCACCGTCTCAACGGGATATCGACCAATGGCGGTCTCGCCGGAGAGCATAACTGCGGAGGTGCCATCGAGTATGGCGTTAGCCACGTCTGACGCCTCAGCCCGGCTCGGCTTTGGACTCTTCTCCATCGAGGCGAGCATCTGCGTGGCGGTGATGACCGGTTTTCCGGCGGTCACCGTGGCGCAAATCAGGCTTTTCTGCATGGCTGGGACATCGGCCAGAGGCAGCTCCACCCCCAGATCGCCACGGGCTACCATGATGCCGTCGGCGGCTTCGATAATCTCCGTCTGATTGTGCACACCTGCCTTATTTTCGATCTTAGCGATAATGGATGTTTCAACCCCTTTCTCGGTCAACATCTCACGCAGGTGATGGATATCATCGGCAGTCTGAATAAAGGAGGCCGCGACGTATTCGATACCATTTTCGGCGACAAAGGTCATCTCCCTATCCACAGCCTCATGGGTCTCAGGGCTTACTGCACTGAGTGAGAGCTGGGTCTCTGGAAGATTGACACCTTTGTTTGCGCGCAGAGTGCCTCCATTGATGACCCTGGTCTGTATGGTTGTTCCCTGAATGGCAGTTACCTCCAGTTCGATCGCACCATCATCGAGCAGAATAGGGCTCTTTACCTCTACCTCCGTATATAGCTTACGGTAGGTGACTGAGACCCCATCAACATTCCCAGTCTGTTCATCACCATAGAGATCGAAGCGCTGGTTTGGCTTTAGATCAACAGCGTCCTCTTCCAACTTGCCGGTGCGAATCTCGATACCTCGGGTGTCGCCCATAATGGCAACATGGTGACCGCACTCCTCAGCAGCTTGACGGATCCGTTTGACCCGAGCCACTTGATCCGGCCCAGACCCAAACGAGAGATTGAGCCGTGCCACGCTCATCCCCGCGTGGATCATCTTCTTGAGGGTCTCCACGTTGTCACAGGCGGGGCCGATGGTGGCGATGATTTTGGTCTTACGATGGGAGGATGGGTGGGACATTTTTTATACCGGTAGTGATAGGAATTAGGGATAGGAATTTGCTTTCAGCAGACATGGGGCTTTGCGCCATTAGTACGCCCAAGGTTCCAGCCGCAGCCTGTTTAACATAACCAAGAATTGTACGCAATTGAAAGCGGGGCTTAGGCTCCCTTTTTTGCGTTAACTAAGGACAACAAAAATGGCTTTTTTTGTTTGTAGTACCCAGATCGGCTGAGAACCTGCCCAGGTTTTATAAACCTGAAATGTTGATTGGGATAACTACTGGTGTATCGGGTGAGTAAGTCACAATATCAACAGATGTTATAGACAGCTGCTTTGAATTAAAAATAGAGGTTAGAGCAGATCAGGGTCAATAGGAAGCACAGGTTTTTCACCTTCCTGGAGTGCCATGAAAGCGTTGAGTTCATCGGGTGTCAGAACTTTCGAGAACTCCTCCATCATACGTTCGAGCATGATTTGCATGCCGTTTGCGAATGCTCTTTTTTTCAGACTTACCTCAAAGTACTTGCCTATAAGACGGAGCTTTTGCATCTCAGCTCTTTGTTTGGCTTTCCAGAGCGCTTCTCTTTTTTCAGCTGGAAAGTTTGTTCCTAGCCTGTAGTCGATAGTGAGTTGGAACTCTTTTTCCTTGAGTATGTTGTCTAGATTTTGGGGTGCAGCGGAGAGTTGCCCCTCCGCTGCCTGCTTGTAAAGCTCAGCAATCCCCTGCTCATACTCTTGCTCGCTAAGGCGAGGGCTGTATTTAGAAAGTGTATGGCTACCCATAGCTTCATTGTATTACCAGCAGTGTGGCTATGCCATGCGCGTTCATTGTTGGTTACTTGTGTACTTTTGCTGCAATCTTTGGATCTACAATTAAGATCTTTTCCCTGGCTTGCAAATCCATGAGTTTAAAGTAATCGTCCTTGCCTAGAGATTTTTGGCAATCCCTGAGAGCCTTGTTTATCGTATCATTCATTTTCATGGCAAATGCTTCACCTTTGAGTGAACCATCATGAAGGCTGGCCTCAATTTTGGCGCGCTTTGAGAAAAGCTCTTGTTGTATTTCCTGAATGTCTTTGACTATTGCAGCCTTGAGTTTTGGGCCAAGGCGTTGTTGCATGGCAAGCTTGACCTCTTTACCTACTGTTTTTAGGTCTGGCCCTTTGGCTGTTAGCCTTCTTTTATGCTCCGAGGGTGTTATTTTCCTTTGGTAGAGGGCTTTAATGTCCCTGACCAATGCACGATCTGCTCTGTCTATGGCGGGTAGCTTGCCTTTAATTCCACCTTTCTTAATAGCGCATTGGGCAATCTCGCCTTTTGAGAGTGAGCACACCGCAAGCCTGCCTAACCATGCTGCTGTATCCGTGCCATAGGTGCCGTAGGCAAGCCAAGATGCCCAGTATCCCTTTGCTGCTCGTACAGTGCTACCGGCTGGCCAGAGTATCCGGTTGGCTGTCTGGTGGCATACCCCGGTGACTCCGTAGATGAGACCTGCGGTAGACCAGGGTTGTGACAGGCAATTAGCATTGGCAGAACTGCCGGTGCCACTGCAAATAATACGACCACCGGCACTTCTGCCCCAACATGCCCATGCGTAGCCGCCTTGGCATGTGACGTAAGTGTGGTCGGCCAGGCCTCCCAGGGTTGGTATTGCATGTCCTCTTAATATTGCCATGATGCTATCTCCTTGCTTCAGAATATTTGACTCCGTAATACATAGCCTCGTCCATTTACTGGCTGTTTTCAAGCATCAGCGGTGAATTTATCTTCCTTTGATAAAACGGGCACATTAATGTTGCCCAACCTATTAGTTTCGATAAACCGGTAGAAAGCTGGTTTAGATGATTCATAGCGTCGTCCGCAGGGTGAAGGCTATAAAACTTCCAACAGTGACTGGTTCCTTCCAAGATAAAAAATTAACACCCATGAGAAGTGATTACAGTGTGCATGACACTGCTATAAGAGAAATGCTTACTCTGACTCTGTTTGTTGTACCGGGCCAATTTTAGCTTATCTTGCGTATGGGGCTTACTTAGCATCTATTTGCAGCAAAATATCTTCAAAATTCCGTATGCGAGTGACATATTGGACTGGCTCATTACCTCGTGCATAGCCGTATTTCAGTTTTTTGTAATATTGTTTTTTAGATAGCAGAGGGAGCACCTCTTTTAAATTGGCCCACTGGTTAGGGTCTTTCTTCAAACGTTTCGCAAGAGTTCTGGCATCATGGAGATGACCCATGCCAATATTATAAGCGGCCAAGGCAAACCAGCTTCTATCAGGCTCTTCTGTCTCTTTAGGTAGACGTTTGCGGAGGGTGTTCAAATATTTTGCACCACCTGCAATGCTCTGCTGAGGATCAAGACGACTTGTTACCCCCACCTCTTTTGCTGTGATGCGCGTTAGCATCATAATGCCGCGCACACCAGTTGGACTTTTGGCCTTTGGGTTCCAGTGCGATTCTTGGTACGCTTGTGCTGCCAGTAGTGACCAGGGTAGACCGGTTTGTTTGGAGGCGGCTTTAAAATAGGCCTCGTATTTTGGTAACCGCTCTGTGATGCGGTCAACATATTTACGTGTATCTACGTAATCAAATATTTCTACAAATCCATAATATTTCTCCAGCAGTTCATCCAGTTGATTAGCCTGCTTAAATTTGGTCAACCAGCTATCTAATGACTTTTGTAATTCTTTGGCTTGGGGAGGTAAATAAAAAACCAGTGACTGCTCACCCGAAAGGTCAAAGGTAGTCACAAGCTCGGGTTGATAACGGCGATTGATAGCCACTATGTTTGAATCAGCAACTGTACAGTCGATCTCTTTGTTCCAGACCTGCTCCAGCAATGCCTCGGTATCAATATCGTTATTGCTACGCCAGGTTAGTGTGGGGTGTGAGCCGTTTAGTTTTTTTAGTTGAGATGCGTAACTGCTTTCGGCAATAACGGTGAGTGATACATTACTTAATTCTTTAATATTTTTAGGCTGTTTGCCGCCGCGTCGGCATACCACTTGTTGAGTCACTGTTTGATAAGGCGTGCTTGCTAAGTATTCTTTTGTTCTGTCGGTGATTTCAGTGAGTCCTGCGGCTGCTATATGTGCTTTGCCATTGTGCAAGTCTGCCAGTATCTCTTCCACTGTTTCTCTTACTTCCAACCGGACTTTAAGTTGATGATGCTTGGCGAAAGCCTGGACTAGATCATGATCAAGCCCTGCGCCATTGCCCTCTCGGTCAATGTAATAAACACTAGGGGCATTGCGCGTTAGTACAATCAACTCGCCCTGACTGCGGATGCCATCCATGGAAAACTGAGGGTCTGGATTGCCACAAGCTGCGAGGAAAAGTATGAGTAAAACTGCCGCCAGACGATACATCATAACTACGTTTCTCTTTGTAAATGTCTCTTGAACTTCATTCTAAGTGATAAGAACAGACCTATCTACTAAGATCGGTGGAGGCATGCTCTCCAGCTAGCTTTTGCAGTTGTTCCCATATGTGCCGGCCTGTAGACTGGCCTATACAAATAGTAAAAAGTGCATAACTGGAGGATTCTCAATTGCTTGAGTTTTTTGAGCATTCAAGTTCATTAAATGAGGTGTGGGAGCAGATTAACCAAAGCGTCTTTAATAATGAACTAAAGCCTCTCTCTGCAATGGGTTGGCACAATAATGCTGAAAATGATGATCATGGCCATTTTGGAATCTATAGCCACACAACCAATGCGATGAGCTTTTCAAGCAGATTTCATATCCTGGAAGAAAAACTGCAAGAGTGTAAAAATATTAGTTTGAACCCAGTTTTAAGCAGAGAAGATAAAGTAGAACAATTAAGCGCATATGCAGCGTACCTGGATATTGCTTATGGTTTAATAGCTCATGAAATGGCACACCAAGCCGTCTGTCACTTCTCTGCGCCATCTTATGAACACGGCAGTGAGTTTATAAAATGGGCGAATCTGATTGCTCGGGAAAGCGACCTGCCCACTGCCACAGAAGAAAATGCAGCGTTTTGGCCGCCGCAAATAATAATATTGATAGATGAGTTAGGGCTGTGAACCGAGTATTAAATTACGCTAAACCACGCAATCGTCCCATCCCATAACAATATAGGATCAGCAAAATTTCACGCAAAAATTTTTGGCTTCGAGTTTTTCCAGAAGTGGAATTTAAAAGGGCGCAAGAATCACTGGCGGTGATCGAGTAATACGGTGTGCATATTTTTGCTGGCCACAAAGGCACATATCAAACCTAATTAATTACAAGTATTTTTTCTTAGGCATCCACTTCCCATATATTAAATTCAAGCTATTATTAATCATACCTAAGCAATGGATCCTTTCTATCAACTGTCACTGATAGAAAGTGAGTGTTTCACTATACGCTGCGTTAAACAGGTAAATGGAGAGTTCTCATGAACCGCAATAACTTTAGATTTTACGTCGTTAGCATTCCTCTACTTCTTCTCAGCATCAGTGCAGCCAGTCTTACCCAGGCGGATAGTGACTATCCAATGATGGGCCGGGGAGATCATCGCAGCATGATGGGATATGGCCAAGGCTGGCACATGGGAGAAGAGGAAAGCTATGAAGCAATGCCCTATGGGCGCAGGGGTTTGGGCAGGATGGAATGTGACCAAATGGGCTCCGGTATGATGGGGTATGACCACATGGGATCAGGGATGAGGGGTGGCACATGGCTCATCATGCAACTTGATCTCAGCGACAGCCAAAAGCAGAAGGTTCGTGAGATCCATCGACAACACCGACGTGAAAATTGGAATCGGATGGGTGAGATGATGGAGCATCAGGAGAAACTCACTGAGTTATATGATGCCGACACCCCTGATGCCAAAGCCATCGGTGAGGTCTATGCCGCCATATTTGACATCAAACGCAAAAAGATCGAAAGCAGCATCCAAACACAGATCAAGGCCCGGGCACTACTCACCAAAGAACAACAGAAAGTGCTGGATGAAGAGCTAAAAACCCCCCGACGTTATAGACGTGGATATGGCCGTATGCACTGATCTTCATAATTAACTGCATATCGCCAAGGTCGGCACCAAAACTGCCCCGGATGATACGGGGGCAGAGTAAGCACTTTTCTAAGAGTAGAGACTGAAATATGGAAGCTGCCCCCTTTATTGCTGTTTCGCTTCTTCTATTAATAGCTTTGGGGCTGGGTGTGGGAGGGCTTGCAATAAAGTATCGCAAATCAAAAGGCCGTAATAGCCCAGATAGTCCGGATGAACCAGAGCAGTAGTTTATCTGCCTTCTGCGTTATTCATTAGCTTTTGTTGTACCTCATCGAACTCTTCTTTTATCTCTGCTGAGGGTTCACTGCCCATCAGTGAGACAATTACCACTGCCAACGCTGATAAGATGAAGCCGGGAAGGATCTCGTAAAGTGCAAATATCCCCCCTTCAAGCTGTTTCCACAATACAACGGTCACTCCTCCTGTAATGATGCCGGCCAGGGCGCCATTGCGGGTCATGCGCTTCCAGTAGAGGGAGAGAATCAGCGGAGGACCAAAAGCTGCACCAAACCCAGCCCAGGCATAGGCCACCATATCAAGCACCTTGCTTTTTGGATCGAGTGCCAGGGCAAAGGCGGCCAGGGCAATCACGATGACAGCGGCTCGTCCTACCAATACAAGCTCTTTCTCACTGGCTTGTTCACGGAATAATCCTTTATAAAAGTCTCCAGTAAAGGCTGAGGAGGCGACCAGTAGCTGGGAGTCCGCCGTGCTCATGACAGCTGCCAGCACAGCCGCCAGACAGATGCCCGCAATAACCGGATGAAATAGGGAATTTACCATGATCATGAATACTTTTTCTGAATCTGCGCCAACCAGGGGTGTCTCCAGATATCCAATGCCGGTAATGCCCACCAGAGTGCCTCCTGCCAGGGTCAGGAATACCCAGGTTACAGCTATGCGGCGAGCACGTGGCAGACTCCCCAGGCTATTGATGGCCTTAAAGCGGGCCAGGATATGAGGCTGTCCAAAATAGCCCAATCCCCAGCCAAGTAGTGAAAGAATGGAGATGAGTGACAGGGCTTCGCCATTGCTGGAGGTAAAGGCATCTAACAGATGTGCATTCTGTTCTGCCATGGCGGCAACTGCCACACCAGGGCCGCCTAATTCACCAAAAGCCATAATGGGGACGGTGATAAGGGCGGCAGCCATCAGCAGGGCCTGAACCATATCGGTCCAGGATACGGCCAGAAAACCACCGATGGAGGTGTAGATGATGATGGTAAGGGTCCCTGCAACCACAGCCCAAATATAGGGGAGCCCAAAAACGGTTTCAAACAGCTTGCCACCCGCCACTAGCCCCGAGGCAGTATAGAAGAGGAAAAAGAGCAGGATAAAGAAGGCTGACAGGACACGTAGCAGACCACTCTTATCCCGGAAGCGTCGGCTGAAGAAAGCGGGAAGGGTGAGGGCATTGCCAGCCACCTTACTATAGACTCGCAGCCGAGCCGCCAGGATTCGCCAATTAAGCCAGGTGCCCACCAGCAGCCCCAGCCCCAGCCAGAGGGACTCCAAACCCGCCAGATAGGCATAACCAGGCAACCCAAGCAACAGCCAGCCGCTCATGTCAGATGCACTTGCGCTTAAAGCAGTGACCCAGCTGCCTAAACTTCGACCGCCCAGTATAAAGTCACTCAGATTACTGGTGCGCTTATAGGCATACCAACCAATCAGGAACATGCCAGCAAGATAGGTAAAGAAGGTCATGCTGATGATGATCTGGCTTGCGTTCATCTGTTTATGGTTGTCCTTTAATTTCTTGCATTGTGCTATTTTAGCTTCGGTATTTTTGTGTGTCGCCAATATTTTGGGTTAGAGTAGCTCGGAAGGAGTTTTTACTCTCACACCATCGGTTAAAAAACCACTGTATAAATAACAACAAAAGTTTTTTGCACCAGTAAGACAGTTTAGGCCATCGAGTTTAAATACCATGCTGAGCATCTACTATATTCTTGTTCAGTCATGCCTTTAGCAGAGCCATGCTTCATAAATAAAAAGTCGAATAATATGGCAGCTAAAAAGACTAAGCAGGCAAGCTGGGTTTTATTGAGCATAGGTGGGGATCTAAGAGAAATATTTGCTCTTACCTTGTTCATTTAAGCTAGACCAATAATAGGAAAATCTTAATAAGCAAGGCTTCATTTATTGTTGTAATAACTCCTTTGTTATCGTGTGCAAAACAAGTTTGCATTGCTTTCTGATTATAGGTATATGAAGAAAGGAGAGGGCTAAGTTTAATGAATAAAAACAACCTGATGCTTGCGATAGCAACTTACTTATTGTCAGGCATCCCTTCGCTCTGTGTCGCACAGCATGTGACGGCAAAGCCAGGCTGGAATCTCAACTTGGGACTGTATGCCCATGCGGGGATATCGGATGTGAATTATTCCGATTCAAGCCAGCTGAGCCCGGCAAAAGATAAAATAAATGACGAGCACCCCACATACTATACTGGCAATATTTCGATTGATCCCAGCTATCTGTGGGAAAACCAGCAGGCAGGCATCTTCCAACTTAAGCTGCATATGCAGATTCAACTGGAAGATGCCTGGCTTGATAATGATCGCATTGATGAACTTTCAATTGCATTGATAAGTAAGCGCTACGGTACGCTCTATCTTGGCGAAGATGACGGTGCTGCAGATAAGATGAAATCGCCACAAGCTGGCCGTGTCGGTATTGCGATTGGACATAATGGACCAAGAGGCATCATCTCCTGGTGGGGTAATCTGCCCTACGCGGGCGGCTTTGATCGGAATGATTTGTTTGATTGGTCTAATGGTATTGTCAGTGGTGATTGGCGCGCCTTTGAACGTGACACGCATGATGCGATAAAGATTGGATATTTATCGCCAAAACTAAAGGGGTGGCGTTTCGGTGCCTCTATTAACTTACGCGATACCTACGCCGGTTTTAATGGTAAAGGGAGCGCTCCATCCAAACAGGATAGATGGGATGATTTAAGAATTAGGGATGATGAATTTGAATTGGCTGCTAACTGGCATGGGAAAACCACACAAGGATGGATGCTCGATGGCGGCATGACCCATGTATCCGTACACAGTGTTAATAAAGATGTTCTTCAGGTTAATACAGATGGCGGGTTCAAAGTTGGGAAGCAGCTCAAGAATGGCGCAACGGTTAGTGCAAGCGCCTATTATGCACGGCAGAAATATACCGCCCACCGTCGTAATAGTGAAACTGGACGACAAATGCATTTAGGCATCGATTGGTCAAAAGAGAAATGGAAAGTTGGCCTCAATTATTTCAGGGCATGGGAGAGCTGGAACCCAACCTATACCGTTAAGCTGGGTGGTGGTGGAAATGAGGGCTACAGTGTGGGTATTGACTACCAGGCAGTCAAGGGATTGGTGATTGGAATGGGCATCATTGATGCCAGAAATGAGTCTGGAGAAGAGGCGATTGAAGTCGGGATGAATTTTACCTACAGGTATAAAACGTTACTGAATTAAGAAGTCTATTCTGGTTCTTTTTAGGTTTAGGCGTAATTGTTTAGGTATGAAAATCAGTTAAGCTTGGCAGCCACTGGCTTAATACGGAAGCCAAATCCTCTTTCTTAAATGGCTTGGCAAGATAGTCATTCATACCTGCATCCAGACAGCGTTGCCTGTCATAAGGCATCGCGTTGGCAGTGATGGCAATGATCGGCGTATCATGGTCTTGAGAGCGTATAATTTGTGTGGCCTGGTAGCCGTCCATCTCCAGCATCCGGCAGTCCATGAGGATTAGATCACACTTCAATTGCTCTAGTTGCTGAATTGCTTCTTTTCCGTTAGTCGCGAGAAATACCTCAAAACCCAACTGCTCGAGGATGGTTTTGGCCAACAACTGATTACTAGCTACATCTTCCACGAGCAGGATTTTGCCACAATAGTGCTGGGATGATTTGTCCTTATGGACACTGGCGAAAACGCATTTCTGATCACTCTTTAAAGATGCAGTGGATGCTTGGCCAGAGAGGTTTATTGCTGGCGCCTCTGCTAGCGTAACGGCTATCCAAAAGCTTGATCCTTTGCCTGGTATGCTCTCGACGCCGATCTCACCGCCCATAAGATTCATAAGACGTTTTGAGATTGCAAGTCCCAACCCGGTGCCGCCGTATTTGCGAGTGCTGGACATGTCGCCCTGAGTGAATGGTTTGAAGAGATTTTGCAGCGTGGCATCATCAATACCGATACCTGTATCTTGTACGTGAATGCGTAGAGCACAATGTCCGTTGCCCATCTTCGTCAGCTCTACCTCTATTTTTATCTCGCCCTGATCGCTGAACTTAATCGCATTGCTGACCAGATTGAGCAAAACTTGTCGTAAACGACCTTCATCACCTTCCAGCCAAGTAGAGTCTTTATCAGGATAGTTAAGTGTCAATTGCAGCTCTTTGTGCTTGGCCTCCGGAGTCATCAAATTGAGTGCGGCTAAAACGCACTCCCTTGGATTAAAGGGTTTGTATTGTAGTGTAAGCCGCTCTGCTTCAATGCTAGAAAAATCGAGAATGTCATTCAGGATAGTTAGCAGTGCACTCCCCGATTGATCAATGATATTCAGGTACTCCTCTTGCTCATCAGTGAGGCTGGTCTCCCTCAATAGCTGAGAGATTCCTACAACCCCATTCATGGGAGTGCGGATCTCGTGACTCATTGTGGCAAGGAAATCATCTTTTACTTTTGCGGCAGCTTCCGCTTCTTGAATAGCGTATCTGAGGTCTTGTTCGCGTACCTGAATGCGTTCAGCCATCAGGTTAAAGGTAGTGGCGAGATGGCCAATGTCATCCGCCTCATTAGCCTGATAGGCCTCTATTGGTGCTTGTGAATAATCGCCGTCGCTAATAGCATTTGCTGCATTGGAAATATTTCCCAAAGGGCGCACAATTCGCTGGATAATTAGATAGCCGAGAATGCTGCTGGCAATGATAGCCAGAGCAATGCAAAGAGCGATGACAGCAATGTTGTGCAACGTTGGCCTCAAGGCTTCTTCCAGTGGCATCTCAGTGACAATAACAAAGGATTGATCCCCAAGACGTAATGACTCTCTTGCCAGTACGACTGTGTTACCACCAACACCTGCATGTAAGCCGTTGCCCATCGGTGCATGGAAGGTTGCGCCTCTCAACACAACTGAGGGGTTTGGGTGAGCAATGATCCTGCCTGATTCAGTCAGCAGATAGGCAATGCCAGATTCGCCAATAGGCAGGCCGGTAACAATATCCCAGAGCTCTTTAAGACGCAGCTCCGCAACCAGTATGGCCTCTATTTTCCCTGACCTGATGTTGTGCAGTGGCATGCTGATTGACATCTGAGGGTCGCCAGTATTCTGATCAAAGCTTACAGGACTGTAATAGGTTGTATCTCTTTCCATCGGAATTCGAAATTCCGGAGAAGCTGACTGTTCTGCCAGATCAGTATCGAGAAAAATGTGCTTGCGGGAGGATCTTGCAAGCTGATGCCCTGTTGAATCCAGTAGCATGAGTTCGGCAATGATATTACGGTTATTTCGATCGACCATGGCCCTGAGCGTCGATATCAAAATTCCTTGGCGTTCTTTATTCAGGTGGGAAAAATCCAGCAGGTGCATTGACTGTGTCAGATCATTTTTTACCTTCTCTACGGAGCTGATAATCTCATCGGCAGCTTGCCTTGACAGGGTAGACTGCATTGCCAGAGCATACTGCTGCTGTGTCGTTAGGCTATGCCAGACCAAAATGGTACCAACCACGACTAGTGGCCCAACCGCCAGAAGTGAAAGCACTCTATACAGCCAACTTCTTAGTTTGTTTTTTTCAGCCATTGTCTATTTCACTTATGCGCTGCTATAGCCTGATCAACGAACGATAGTCTCTGCCTGCCTCAATATATCATCTGAAATTGAGACTCCTGCAGCCTCGGCGGTTTTTAAGTTAATCCCCAGAAAAAAATCGGCCGTTTCGATAGGTAGGTCATTTGGCGAAACACCATGCAGTACCTTGTGTGCAAGGCGGCCTGCCTGCTCCCCTGTGCGCTTATATCGTTGCCCGTAGGAAATCATCACGCCCTGCGTATATTGTGCAGTAGGCGACGCCAAAGGCACCTTGTATTGGGTTGCAGCTTCAACAAAGAGATGGAGGCGGGGCACCATGTAGTTACCATGGAGTACCCAGAGGGCATCCATTTTCTCTGGAGGATACTTAAGCAGCGCTGCAAGCTCCTCTGTATTGCTTACTTTGATACTAATTAAGCCAACGCCAAGCTTTTTTGCGGCTGCCTGTAGATCCATCAGGCCAAAGCGTGATGCAGGGTCTGCCTCATTAATTGGAACCAGTATATTCTGAACCTCGGGAGAGATGGTAAGCAGCCACTCCAGAGTCTTAGCAGTACTGCCACCAACCTGTACTCCCGTGATGTTTTTGCCGTGATTTAGCAGGTTATCTACCAGCCCCGAACCCAGCACGTTGTACACCGGTGTAAAAACAATAGGGATATCCTTACCCTCTGTTGCCTTCAAGGCCTGCTTGGTTATTGGTGTGCTCATGGTAAATAGGAGATCGACCTTCTTATCGATCAAGCTCTTAAGGGCACCCTTGACCTGGCTCTTGTTCTGAAGAGGGCATTCATAAAGATAGGTGATGTTTTTGCCTTCGATATGCTCGGCCTCAGTTAATCTCTCCTTAAAGCCATCGACGATTGAGAGTAGCTTGCCGTTGAGGCATATGATGCCGATAGTGTTATGTTTGGAAGAGTGCTCATTCTCGCAGCCCGTCATAAGGCCAGCTGCAAGCACGAGCCACACAGACACGATGATTCGCAGAATAAAAGAAACCCTGAGGTATGTTGAGCCCTGCATATTTTGGGTTATATCCTTTTGCTTTTGTTGCATTACAGATAAATCGCCAGCTCCATATAATTGTTTGAATACGTGCATGTTTCCACTTGAGCGGTATTCACCAAGGAGCACATTTTCAGTGCAATCTAAGCTTAAGTTGTCAGGGTGTTATTTTTCCGCCATGAACATGGCGAAGACGTCCGTGAGAATTGCTTCCAGATCAAAGAATGGGGCTGCTAATACACCATTGTTTTGTAATATGAAAATACAGATGGTCATCTACTGTATTTAACATCAATCTAAAAATGCTGCTGAACAGTATAGCAAAATTATAACTACCCGTAGAATGGGTGGTTATGATTCAATGTCATACTGACCACAAGCATTTCTGTTGAGGAGCTGTGGGTGGGCTTCATTTGTGCCTGAAGAAGTAGAATGCTACTGATCCGGCGTGTCGTCTTGATTATGGCCGCGATCCCTTGCCTGGCCGCTCTTGTGGGTGCGGATCATCAGGTTTAGATTGCTCACGGATTCTGCATGTTTTAGCGCTTCTTCTTTGTTAATCTTACCTTGCTTGAATAGATCAAACAGTGACTGGTCGAAGGTCTGCATTCCCAATTCATGCCCTCTCTCCATGGCTTCGCGTATCTCATCAATGGCTCCGCGCAGGATGAGGTCTCGGATGTGGGCTGTTGCAAGCAAAACCTCTACTGCTGGAATGCGTTTACCATCCACCCCTTTTGCCAGTCGCTGGGATACGATTGCGTGCAGGTTCTGAGATAGATCCAGATAGAGCTGGTGATACATCTCTTCCGGGAAAAAGCTCAATGCTCGGTGTAGCGCATGATTTGAGTTGCTGGCATGCAGTGAGGCCATGCAGAGGTGCCCTGTTTCAGCATAGGCGATGGCATGCTGCATGGTGGTCCGGTCGCGGATCTCACCAATCATAATGACGTCAGGTGCCTCACGCATGGCATTCTCCAATGCATCTGCGCAGCTCATGGTGTCAGTACCGATCTCCCTCTGATCAACGATAGAGTGCTTATAGCGGTAGATATACTCGATTGGATCTTCAATCGTGAGGATATGGCTGGTGGTGTTTTGGTTCCGGTAATCGATCATTGAAGCCAACGTGGTCGATTTTCCACAGCCAGTAGCGCCCACTACAAGCACCAGGCCGCGAGGGGCCATTGCCAGTTTATTCAAGGCAATGGGTAGGTTGAGCTCTTCAACAGTAGGAATCTGATCACTGAGGTAACGGATCACCATTGCTACATCCTGCCGCTCACGATAGATGTTGACCCTGAAACGCCCAAGCTCATTGATGGATAATCCAAGATTCATTTCCGGTCGCTGGCTGAAGGCATCCCTTTGTGCGTCATTCATCATGGAATAGGCAAGTTCCTTTACAGCCTCAGCAACCAATGGCTCTTTTTGAACCGGTGAGATTACTCCCTCTACTTTTATGTGTAGTGGAGTGCCTGGACTGAAGAATAGGTCAGAGGCATTGTGCTTGACCATCATTCTAAGATATGAATCCATCTTGCTCATTTGATGCTCCGTTTTGAGGATATGCCGCAAGCCATTGCTGTCGCCCCTCTGGTGAGTACCGGATTTTTGTCGTGCCTATGCCTTCTTATAGACGAGTTTTCTGACAAGTGATAGCGCACAGAAGGATAGCGTTGAAGTGAGGATAAGGCAGCAGTGAGCTTCCCGGTGGCTCGGCAGCTGGGGCTACACATCTCGCCCCCACACTCTCCATTGTCCACCCAGAATCGGAAACATTGGCCTCAGGTTTGGAACGACGGCTATGTAGTCGACTTGATGCCCCTAATACGAAATAGAGGAAAGATGGTAGAGTGCTAAAACTGACTATCAAAAGGATCAAAGTAGAACATTTTTGCAATTCTGCAAATTGAATAAATAGTGCATTACTCTGCTTCGAAATTGGTGTGCAGCTGATAGCGGTGAATGTTCCACATACAATATCAAGGGTGACGGGCTTTGGCCTAGGTAACGTACATTCTAAGGAAAAATATGGAACCAAAGTTTTGGCATCAAAAATGGCATGAAAACCAGATTGGTTTTCATCAGTCTGATATAAACCCCTGGCTTTTAGAGTACTGGAACAGACTAAATCTAAGCCAGGGGGATCTCGTCTTTGTACCTCTATGTGGTAAATCTGAAGATATGGCTTGGCTCGTTGAGCAAGGCTTTAGGGTGGTTGGCGTTGAGCTAAGTGAAAAGGCGATCAAAGCGTATTTTGATAAACATGATGGAAATGTGATTGTTACCAGCGAAGATTCCTTTGATATATGGAAATCAGGGAATATCACCCTCTATAAAGGTGATTTTTTCGACCTAAAACCAGATCACCTGGAAGGGGTAAAAGCTGTTTTTGATCGGGCTGCACTGATTGCACTGAAACCAGAAATGAGAAGGCGATATGTTCAACATTACTTTAGCGTTGGGTTAAAAGGTGCTCAGATGTTATTGATCACTCTGGAGTATAAACAAGCACTAAAGGATGGCCCGCCTTTTTCAGTTGCTGATGCTGAGGTCAATGAGTTGTTCAAGTCGGGTGATGTGGCATTACAGCAAGTAATTGATGTGCTGGAAGAGAACCAGAGCTTTAAAAACAGCGGCCATCCTTATCTCATAGAGAGGGCTTATCAGATCACCTTGTAACAAAGGTATGATATCCAGAAGCGTCCCAATTGTGGGGGAATGAATGAATCAATATTTGAGATCTGCTGGTAATGTGATGCTGAGCATCGGTAGGCAGGTTAAGGCGAGACTTGTTTGCTCCCTGCCTATTCTAGCTGTTCTCGCAGCTTTCGTTACAACTGCAGTTTATGCAGACAATCTGCCTACAGCTGATATGAATAATAGTGAGCTAGAGAAGACACATGGCTTTAGTCTCTATCTAGATCAGGATTTCTTTATTCCCGGACGTAATGAGGATCGGGATTACACAATGGGTTTTGCCCTGGAGCTTTTCTGGAAGAAAATTCCGGAAGAGATTGATTACCTGGATAGGTCAATCACATGGCTTGATAAGAATGCGACCGGTGGTCTGTTAGCTAAGTCTATCTCTCCTACTATGCGCAGTATGGTGTTGGGATCCGTCAACTTTACGCCAGATGACCTTGCTGCCTCAATCCCACTTTCTGATGATCGACCCTATGCCTCTCTACTGTTTGTGAGTGGTAAGCAGGTGTTTGAGTCTTCTAATAAAGAGTGGATTATAGGTAGTGAACTACAGGTGGGCCTGCTGGGCTTGGGTATTGCGCGATCAGCTCAAACTAAAATGCATGGTTACACACGTAGTTTAACGGGAGAGGATACGCCGGTTGACCCTAAGGGTTGGTCTCATCAGATCTCTGATGGTGGTGAGTTAACGCTTAAGTATCGCCAATCGTTTGGCCAGGAACTGGTTAATGAGGATGCATTTGACATCGCCTGGATGGCTGATGCCAGTGTGGGCTATCAGACAAATGCCAGCTTGGGGCTTCAGCTAAGGGTAGGGCGTAGGGACAGTAAATTTTGGACACTGCCCTATGATCCCGTTAATCGTGGGAATTTTGTCCCTTCAACTGCAGGAGATGAACTTTATTTCTGGGCGGCTTTTCGGGGGCGTGGCGTGGTTTATGATGCATTGCTTCAGGGTCAGTTTCGAGAAAGTGATGTGACCTTTAGTAGTGGAGAGGTTAAGCGTTTTGTCCAAGAGGGCGGGCTTGGCTTAACCGCAGCCTGGAACCCAGTTCAGGTAACCTTGGCGTTGAATTACAAGAGTGCTGAGTTAGAGGGGCGGGCTGCACGTTCTCATTATTGGGGAGGAGCATATTTTATGTTCCGTTGGTAATCAGGACAGAGTTCAGCAGAGTTGAAAGCAAAATAATTGAGTTATAGGCCATAAGGGGTAGACCTTACAAGTTATATGCTAGAAAACACTGGGTTCAAGGCTATGCCCTCAATCGTGAATGCTTTTAGGCTAATTCAAAATAGCTGAATTTTCTTAGGGTGAGGGCTGTCTGCGTAGCACATGGTTTTTTGTCGTTTTTGAGCGCTATTTGGGCTCCAAATTTAGCGCACTAATTTCCCATAAAATTAACGCATTTTTACCTCTTTTTTGAGATGGCATGAGATTTTAAATTCTGAATACCCAAAAATTGACATTTGTAATACTTGAGTATTGCTATCTGGCATTTAATTTGCCGTAACTCGTTGATTTAGTGGTTGAAATATTTCTATTTCAGTGAAATAGTTAGTTATAGCTAAAGCTTAATAGTCCTACATACTTAAATATTACGGAGAAACGCCATGAAAAGAATATTCCAGACTTGCTTAATTGCTTGTGCAGTTTTTTCTACTAATAGCTTCGCTGAGCAATCATATGCTTGTAAGGTAATGCAGGAAAATGGCTCAGCAATGTTCTGTCAAGAAGGTGCCCAAACCCTGGCCGCAGCTCCTGTAAGTAAGCCAGAAGTTGAAGTTGCACTTGCAAGTAAGGATCGCTCTTTTGCATGCAACAGCATGCTGGAACGTAATTCAGATATGTTCTGTAACAAAGATGGCGGCTTAATGGGAAGTACAATAGCTAGCGAATAAAATCAGTTCTCCGCAAACAAAACCCCGCCACTATTGGCGGGGTTTTGTTTTTGGGCTTAAAGATCTAATCTTTTCTTTTACTTTTCCTAATCCCCACTCGTTACTTTTGACTCCTTCATTTAGGCTGCCATGTCCTTTATGGTGTCTTGACCATGACCCAATCAAATCTGCGGCTTTCTAGAATAATGGAGTCAGGTTTGATTGATTGGGAATAAACGGGCTTGGACTTGAACTTATCGGTTCAATTGAATCTGAGTCATTGCTGGCTATAAATGTTACAGACTTATCTGGATGCGTTTGCGGTGGCAGGCAAATATTTATTGTGCCAGTAGCCAACAGATAGATTTATCGAACCAGTTGGTTCATTTCAAAGATGGGCAGTAGGATGGCGATGACAATGAGCAAAACAACCACGCCCATAAACAAGATAAGCACAGGCTCAAAGATGCCAATCAGCATCTCAGCCATGGATTGAACCTCGCGCTGCTGATTATCTGCTGCACCTTCCAGCATTTCGGGTAATTGTCCACTGGACTCGCCGCTGGCGATCAGATGTACAGTAATGGGTGGGAATAGCTTGGTTTGGTTTAGCGCCCGACTGAGGCTGTCGCCCTCTCGAACCCTTACGGCGGTATGTTCCACGGCTTTGCGCATGGGCAGGTTGGGCACAACCTGACTGGCAATGCGCAGTGCCTCCAATAGCTCGACGCCGCTACCGACGAGGATGGCCAGGGTGCGTGTGAAACGTGCAGTATTGGAGCCGCGCATAAAGCGTCCAATCAGTGGAAGCTTTAGTTGTATTGATTGGTAGGTGAATAGAATGTGCTCAACCCGCAGCATGGCTGAGCAGGCCATCCAAATGGCGATAATTCCGCCGAGTACGATGATGCCATAGTCCAGTATGAAATCACTGGTTATGATTAGCCATAGTGTCAGGATGGGGAGCTCCTGCCCCAGGTTCTCAAATACCCCAACAATCTCTGGCACTACATATGCCAATAATCCGATAACGATCAGGACGGAAACGCTGGTCAGCATAATAGGGTAGATCATGGCCAGCTGTACCTTTTGGCGCATGAGTTCCCTGGTCTCTTCGTATTCAGCCAGCTTTTCTAATACATAATCCAATTTGCCGGATGATTCACCTGCATCTACGGTGGCCCGGTAAAGCACTGGAAAGGCGTTAGGGAAGTTGCCTAATGCATTGGAGAGGCTTTGGCCTTCCAGCACGCGTGAGCGAACACCGAGAATGATGCGCCGGATGCGGGGTTTTTCTGTCTGTTGTGATACGGCCTGCAGTGCTTCTTCCAGAGGGATGCCAGAGCGACTGAGTGTGGCCAGTTGGCGGGTTAACAGGGCTAGATCACGGGTGCCAATTCCACTGCCCCCACCCAAGGCAGCAGGTTTGCGCGATTCTTGAGTAACAACGGCTTCAACGGAGAGTGGCGTTAATCCTTTGTCACGTAGCGCTTGGCGCGCCAAGCGTGAAGTCTCGCTCTCTATAATGCCTTTTTTTTGGTGACCCTGTTGATCAAGGGCCTGGTATTCAAATGCACCCAAAAGGTGTTACCTCGATTCCATTATGGGGTTAATTTTCATGGGCTACCCGAACGACCTCTTCCAGGCTGGTTTCGCCACTGATTGCCTTCTCTCTGGCATTGTGTAGCATGCTGTGAGAGCGGGTGCGGGCTTGTCTTTCCAGTGCATGCTCTCCGGCACCGTCATGGATAAGATTTTTGATTGCGTCATCGATGACGACCAATTCAAAAATACCGCTACGTCCACGATATCCCTGATAGTTGCATGCTTTGCACCCTTTAGGGTGGTAAAGGGTGATGCTTTCGCCTGGTTCTGGGGAGATGCCCAGGGTGTCCAATTCTGGCTGGCTGGCAGTGTAGGCTTCTTTGCAGTCAGGACAGAGTTTGCGCAGCAAACGCTGGGCCAATACGCCAATGATGCTGGATGAGAGTAGGAATGGCTCAACACCCATGTCACGTAGCCTGGTGATGGCGCCGACTGCGGTGTTGGTGTGTAGGGTGGATAGCACCAAGTGACCGGTTAAACTGGCCTGGACGGCAACCTCTACGGTCTCCAGATCGCGGATCTCGCCAACCATTACGATATCAGGATCCTGACGTAGAATGGCGCGCAGGCCACGGGCAAAAGACATCTCTACTTTTGGATTAACCTGGGTTTGCCCAATGCCATCCAGATAATACTCAATCGGATCTTCTACCGTTAGGATGTTTCTCTTTCGATCATTGAGTGTAGTGAGAACAGCATACAGGGTGGTGGTTTTACCTGAGCCTGTGGGGCCGGTTACCAGAATGATGCCGTGTGGTCGCCGGATTAGTGACTCCATGGCCTTAAGCTCATCCTCGCGGGTACCCAGTTGTTTCAGGTCAAGCCTTCCGGCCTGTTTGTCCAGTAGACGCAGTACGATACGCTCACCATGAATGGATGGCAGTGTTGAGACACGCACATCCACAGCTCGGCCACCAATACGCAGTGATATGCGACCATCCTGTGGCAGCCGTTTTTCAGCAATATCCAGTTTGGCCATCACTTTGAGGCGGGAGATAACCATAGGCGCCATGGCGCGTAGAGGCTGTAGAATTT
>Ga0316190_10000057_pt1 | contig 59761 bp, 45 predicted proteins | sample Eddworburrow2_MG_FD_204929 | JGI IMG/M metagenome (GOLD analysis project Ga0316190, IMG submission 204929) | Coastal sediment microbial communities from Maine, United States - Eddy worm burrow 2 | ecosystem: Environmental > Aquatic > Marine > Coastal > Sediment | place: USA: Maine | collected...
GGGATCAATTCACATATTCGGACATAAAAAAACAGAACCCCAACCGGATCGGCAATCGGTTTGTTAACGGTCAAGAGGTCAAGAAATACCTGACCGCCGTCAACCTGGCACATTGGCTTGAGGAAGAGCTGTAGTCAGTCAATGTAGGAGTAGAGTGGACTGCTCCCTGATTAAATCGCTCTTGGGCTCATCTACGGCACCGTATCGGGACCGAATGGTAGCCCTGTCGCTGGAGGTGTAGAGTTTCTGCCTTATGCCAGGGAGATCCTCGCCCAGGAGGACGCGGTAATGTGACGGCGACAGTGACACTAGAAGGGGCTTTCTTTGTCCGTCTGTACCTCAGGACAATATACAGGCCGGGAGTAATTCCATATCCTGGTAACCAGTGGCGTACATACTAACTCCTATTGTCATTGCCACCACACGCCCCGGGTTTCCTCATCTCGGGGCGTGTTTCTATGCACAATAAAAAAGCGCCCCGAAGGCTGCCGAGAAGAAAGTAAATACTATCTATTGATTAGTTCTGGATTGTCACAATCAAAGCATATGCCATCAAAACAAATGCTATATTTATAGCTATAACCAGCGATACAATAGTTAGACTATTCACTTTCGAGAGCATGACCTTCAGATCGTCAATGCCATGTTCTGCTTTTCGTCGATCAGGTAATCGTCTTCGATCCTGAATCACAGAAATTCCCTGACTATCCGTTAATGGATAGTCAGCAGCCAGTCTCCAGCGACGGCCAGCTTTTTGCCTTATGACCAGCATCACAAATCAAGCCGCCTTCTTGCGTCTTGCCATGCCGACAAGCTCCAGCATGGCAGAGCCGAAGGACCACATAGCACACACAATAGGTATAATATTTTCATGATTCCGTTATTACTTTTACCAGTCGTGTTTAGTTATATGATTGAAAAATACAACCATACCCTCGGTATTCCCCAACAGACACATGCCACAGGTTAAGCAATAAACTCACTGCACCCGAGCGACGCTGTCAGCGATCAACGGGATACTGCTCAGTACATCCAGACCCTGAGTCTGTATCCACCCTTGCTATTTCATGAGTACATAAAGTAAAGAAGCAGCGCCAAAACCCATGCGACCACGATAACCGGCAGCCACCCAATAATCATCATACTAGGTTCGTATAGTAGTCTGTCTTCTCTTTTTCCGCTGGAATCTATATTCATATGGGCTCCATCATAAGATCTATATGAATTCGTTAACCAGTGCGAAGGGCTGTCATGCCCCGAGTGTGATCTACGGCTTAATATTTGTATATTCCCCGAAATGTCGAAAAGGTTCAAATCCTGCCTAAGTATTGCGGGAACCGCTTATCATATCTGTCGCTTGTCACGATATGACTATTATTTGACGCGGATATCATATTGTTAATATCCAGAATGCGAAGATTAGCTTGCTATTGGTGATACAGGAATAATGGATCATTTGTAAGCTTACAATTCACCCCTTTGAGTGCCTTCCTCCATTTTTCAAGCACCTGGCCGAATGAACCCAAGTAGTCTTACCACATGGAAGTGGGTTCATGGAGTCAAATTACAGGGAGATTGTCCAGGGCTGGTTTAGCCTGCAAACCAGCATGGTTGCCGGGGTGGCCCGGGCCGTGGTCTTCCTGGGCGAGTCTGAAATCGATCCAGCTCATCCGGCCGCGATCTGGACGGAGCAAGCAACAGTGACTTGTTCCAAGTTGACCGCTAGCAGCCGGAATCGCCACTGTGGAATTAGGTCGATGGCATGATGATCCAGATTGACGATAACGATGATGTCTGGTTCAGTGATGACAATGTCTTCACTACCTTGGTCTCCAGACTCACGGCGACGATGCCGCCAGATATGTCAGTTGGCTGCTAGCGGCGGGTTACCTTTCCGCAAGTATGTTTTCCTCGCTGCCGCTCTGGCATGGGTTTGACCTGTTACCCATCCTTGCCCCGACCAAGGCCAAGCAATGTAAAAAACAGGTAACTAATAAAGAATCTGGAGAATCTAACGACATAGACTCAGAGGGAATATTTGCGCCATCGGCGCACACTGATGCAGGGATCAATTCCGGCAAGGCGGCATTATGAAGTTGTTCACACCAACCAGGAAGGCTAGCCTGGGTATTGTCTTGCTAACGATCAGCCTCGTTTTGGTTGGGGACCTGCTTGGCGTTGTACCCAGTGAGGATGAAGGGCGCCTGGAAGGACGGAAAATGTTCTGTGAGTCCCTGGCGGTTCAGTTTTCCCTGGCGGTGAGCCGCGGCGATTTCGATCTGATTAAGGGCACACTCGATATGCTGGTGAGCAGGGAGGATGATGTACTGTCAGCGGCAATCCGGGATTCCAGTAACAGAATACTGGCCGAAGCCGGTGAGCACTCAAGACACTGGATTGACCTCGCCGGGGATAAATCCACAGCGTCACATGTCCAGGTACCTGTCTTTAATGACAGTCGGCGTTGGGGGACGGTTGAGATCGCCTTTAAACCGATGGGGCAGGTCAATTTGCTGTTTGGCATCAGCGACTCACTGTTACCCCTGCTTCTGTTCCTCACGTTGGTCGGTTACTTTGCCTATTTGATTCTTATAAAGCGAACACTGCGCGAGCTCGACCCGCGAGCGGTGATTCCGGAACGAGTCAAATCGGCTTTCAATGCCTTGTCCGAGGGACTGATTATTATGGATGAAAAGGGGCAGATCATCCTGGCCAATACGATTTTTACAGAAAAGATAGAGGTGTCTGCCGATATGCTGATGGGCCGCAAGGTCTCAAATCTGAACTGGAAACGTAACACGGCAAGCTCGGAGCCTGAATGGTTACCCTGGGAGGCCGCGCTGGCCAGGGAAGAGCGCCAGATTGGTGTTCCCATGAAGTACGACACAAAGCGCAGTGGCACGCGTACTTTCATGGTGAATTCGACGCCAATAATAGATGCCAGTGGTGCAGTCCGGGGCGCACTTTCGACCTTCGATGACCTTACCGATCTTGAAACAAAGCAGATCGAACTCAAGCAGACGATTAATCAGCTCCAGACATCCCGCAAAGAGTTACAGGACAAGACAGTCGAGCTCGAGTATCTAACGACACGGGATCCCCTGACCGGCTGTCTTAATCGACGGGCCTTCTTTGAGCAGGCAGAGCTTTTGTTTCTGGAAGCTACAAAAAACGGTACAAGTATCGCTTGTATTATGGTCGATATTGACCACTTTAAATCGGTCAATGACCGCTACGGGTATGCTGCCGGCGACAAGGTAATCCAGTTGGTCTCCGGCGAACTCCGCTCAAACACGCGACCCAATGACCTGATTGGCCGCTATGGCGGTCAGGAGTTCTGCATTATTATGTCAGGCGCCAATTGTTCCGAGGCCGTTACCCTTGCCGAACGACTGAAGACACAGGTGAAGCAATCCTCTCGGGGCCGCTTTACCTCTGCAGCACGAATTACCGCGAGTTTCGGCGTCGCTACACTTCCCGAGCATGTCTCCAGCCCCAGCGAGGTAATCGATCTGGCAGACAAGGCGCTTTATGTCGCCAAGATGAACGGTCGTAACTGCGTGATCGCCTGGGACGATAGCCTGGCGTTGGAGAATGGTGAAGCTCAGGATCACCAAATCAGCCCGGGTGTCACGGACATAAACGTCACAAGCGGGCCGCTAAACGACGATACAAAGAGGTTCGCTGCCAGCGAGAATCAGGACAGTGCTGAGTATGACTTACACAGTCTTAAAAACCGGATTACCGAGCTGGAGGAAGATCTCGCCTATAGTCAGGAGACACTGACACAACGGGATGGACAGGATGAGGTGACAGGCTTGCCCAATCGACTGCTTTTTTATGACCGTGTTAGCCAGGCGCTGGCGCAGGGGCAGCGATTCGATCGAATCGCTGCCATCATCGTATTCGATATCGACATGTTTCAGCGTATTAACGACGCACTTGGATATGTTATCGGAAACAGTTTGCTGAAGAAGGCCGCCGAGCGGCTGGTGGATATCCTGCGAGATACAGATACGGTGGCACTGTTGGACGGCAATACGACAATGCCTACTGTATCGAGAACCGGTGCGGATGAATTTGGTATCCTGATTACGGACCTCCAGGATGCCGATATGGTGATATGGATTGTGAAACGGATCCTGGACCGTATGTCGGTACCGCTGAAAATCGATAGCCATGAGATATTCATTACCTGCAGTGCTGGAATTAGCCTGTACCCCCACGATGGCGATAGTGTTGATACACTGCTTCAGAACGCCAACGCGGCTCGCTTCAGCGTGAAGCAACGTCTGGGGCGCAATAATTTTGCATTTTATTCGGCTGATCTCAACCAGGAATCCTACAAGCATCTGTGGTTCGAGAGCCAGCTTCATCACGCCCTGGAACGGGGTGAGTTATACCTTCACTACCAGCCAAAGGTTGATTTGAAGACAGGCAAAATCACCAGCATGGAGGCGCTGGTTCGCTGGACGAATGAAAAGCTGGGTTTTGTGTCGCCAGGCGATTTTATTCCCGTGGCGGAACGTACCGGACTGATTAATGCGATAGGCGAATGGGTTATGCGCACTGCCTGCAATGAGGCCAGGCGTTGGGCTGACGCCGGATTTGCGGATGTGGGTGTCGCGGTGAATCTGTCTGCATTGCAGTTCCGCCAAAAAGATCTTCATGGGCAGATCACGACGATACTGGCAGAAACTGGACTTGAGCCACGGCTTCTGGAAGTGGAGATCACGGAAACCGCTGTTATGGAGAATTACGAGACGGCCATCAAGACGCTCAAGGAATTAACCAGCGCCGGTATACATCTATCCGTCGACGACTTTGGTACCGGCTACTCGTCACTGGCGTACCTTAAACATCTTCCACTGAATACCTTGAAAATCGATCGCTCTTTCCTGAGTGACACCGTTCCTGACCAGCAGGACAAGCTGATTATTACGGCAATCATTGCCATGGCTCACAGCATGGGGCTTTGCGTTGTCGCGGAAGGTGTCGAAAGCAATGCGCAGAAAGCGTTTCTTACCGGGCTTGATTGTGACGAGATGCAGGGCTTTCTATTCAGTAAGCCGGTTCCTGAAGACGAAGCGCTCAAGCTGCTTAGCATGCATAACGGCGAAGACACCGGCCAGAAACACACCCGAAAAACCGCTTAAGCCGATACCTGTCCATATAATACCCTCTGGCTCAGGAGGGTACTGCAACTATTCCTTCTCCCCGTAGACTGCAAATAATCGAATGAACCGTAAGCCACGCAGGGACGGTTGCCTTCGGGTACAAAACTATCTGATTTGTCGTGTTCAGATGATGATTATGAATTCACCATACTCACGTTAAATGCTGGTAACAGATACGCGGTGTCTCGAATAATAATCTGGAATTGTCTGATATGGACGATCTTGGTGTATTATTTTTGGAACTGAAACAGGCCGCCGGTATATTGTCTGCGACCGACCTGGCCCAGGTTAACGACTTGCTGATCAAGATCAGCCAGTCTGTCCACCAGCCGTAAGAAAACGGTCTCAGACTGCGCCGCAAGCGGCCCTGTTTCCCACAAGTCTGGACAAACCTGTTCAGACCGGAACAGCCGTCAAACAGGAATCCCTGCCTGCAACGAAACCGATTGCTACCCCTGTGGTACAAGCTGTTACAACACCAGCCCGGACAGCGGAACCTGTGATCGTTCACACTGGTCCGTGGGTTATCAACCTGCTCTCATTAACTGACAAGGCACATGTAGACAAAGCCATGGCTGCTACATAGCCAAAGTGTTCGAAGTTGTTGTATAAAGTGTAATCGTCACTTTACTCTGGAGCGCGCCGCCAAGGCATTGGGTAAAAGCATCCGGATTCAACTTGCCGCCTGAATAAAAATGACTCAATATGACTCGCCATCGAAGCTGTTCAGTAAAAGGTGTCAAACACCGAGCAGCCCCGAACAAGGGCCTGGCTTTTATCGGCTAAGCATTTTTTTGGCCAGCAGATTTCTATATTTCAAAAAATACGCAGGGCCAAAAGGCAAGCCCCGGATATTGAAAGATGAAATAAATCGTTCGAGCAGTAGAATACCGCCATGCTATGTAGCAGTCTCTTGCTAGCGGATTCATAAAAGGAGAACAGGCATGACCCGTGTGACCGTAATCGGAGCCGGCTTTGGGGCGCTGACCGCAATCCGAAAGTTGCGTGCAGCAGACGCAAGTCTGCACATCGATGTCATCGCCCCCAGGCCGGAATTCGTCTATTTCCCCGGCACCATCTGGATTCCAACCGGATTACGCAAGCCCGAGGACCTGGTAATCCCGCTGCCTAATTATTTCCAGCGTATGCAAGTCAACTACCATCAGACAGCTGTCACCGGCCTGCAGGATAACGGCCGTAGCGTCGTCACGGAAAAGGAAGAAGTCGGCAATGATGGCCTCATTATTGCCTCCGGCGGACGTTTCCTGCGCAAGCTGCCGGGTATCGAACACAGCATCACCCCCTGCGGCGGTATTGCTGCCACGGTCGAGATCCGCGACCGCCTGGCGGCCATGGAGAGCGGCACCCTGGCCTTCGGGTTTGCCGGCAATCCGAAGGAACCCTCGGCCATGCGGGGTGGCCCGGTATTCGAATTTTTGTTCGGTATCGACAGCTGGCTGCGCAAGCAAGGCAGGCGTGACAGCTTCAAGCTGGTATTCTTTACTCCGGCGGAAAAACCAGGCGCCCGTCTCGGTCCGAAGGCTGTCAGCGCACTATTGAAAGAAATGGCCCGGCGCAACATCGACACCCACCTGGGGCACAAGATGAAGGGCTTCGAGGCCCGCAAGGTCATTACCGAGGGTGGCGAGTTCGAGGCCGACATGATCCTGTTCATGCCGGGTATGACCGGCAACGAATGGTTCGACAACGCCGACCTGCCACGCTCACCGGGCGGTCTGCTCAAGGCCAATGCGCACTGCCAGGTGGAAGGTCAGGACAAGGTCTATGTGGCGGGGGATTCCGGCAGTTTCCCGGGTCCGGAATGGCTGCCCAAACAGGCCCACATGGCGGACCTGCAGGCAAGTACCGCCGTCACCAACCTGATGGCCGAATTAAGGGGCGAAACGCCAGCCGACACCTTCAAATCGGAACTGGTATGCATCGTTGACAGCCGTACCAGTGGCATGCTGGTCACCCGCACCGAAAAGCGCAGTCTTGTTCTGCCGTCCAGCCGCCTGTTCCACTGGGCGAAACGCGGATTCGAGTGGATGTACCTGCGCAAGTACCGCTAGTTCTTTAGTAATAAAACTGTAACATTGCACTGGTATCATCGCCATGCCAGGTCAAATCAAGGATTGGTTAACTTGGCATCAACGGCGGCGGCCATCGTTTAATCGTTGGTCGCCGTTTTTATTTGAATGTTAAATGTCGTGCTCTGGCCGATGGCGAAGTACGATAGCATAATGTGAACGTCCGTCTGGGTTTGCTATTTCAGGTGATAATCATGAATTCACCACCCACAGGCGAAACGGTTATTCAGGCGGGATGATCGGTTCGAGTCCTGCTTCGTCGGTCAGGGCAAACAGCAGGCCTTTTTCGACCCAGATGCGGACTGTTATACCTTTGACGTTGACGTTGACGTTGACGTTGACGGCAACGGGTGCATGACCATTTTCCAATACTGGCAGCGGGCCAAAGACGTCCTTGCGGTATTCGGTCTGGTACAGGGTCTGCAGACGGTTGCTGTAGGGTACCGTTATGCGTAGCTGTGCCGCGGGCACGCTCTGTATTGAGCAGTAGCGGCCACCCATCAGTTCGAGGTCTGCGCTGGCCAGCAGAGAGCTTTCTACAGGTACAAATTCCAGGTCAGTAAAGTAGCCACGGATGTCCTCCGTGTTGTCTGTTTCCACGTCGAGCGGCTTCAGCTTGATGTGGTTGCGTGCCACCTCCAGTGCGATCCGTTCCGTCACCGGGATATAATCCCTTACCTGCGCCGGTTCATACGTTTGCATCAGGCGTTTGATGGTGCACAGGTAGTCATAGTCCAGCGGGTCCGTGCCGCCGAGTGACATGCCGACACAGTGGAACGTAACGGGGTAGTCGGCACGGACAGCCGCCAGTTGCCACGGAATCAGGCCACCGGATGCGGTGTGATTGTTGGCCAGGATCTCGAACCAGTGGACCGGCGGTTGCTGTGACAGCACCTGGGTGATATGCGCACTGCGCAGTCCCAGGCCTGTACCAGTCAGCGAGTTGCTGGTTGCCCAGTCATTGGCAGTGGCGGGGTTTGTCCGTTCATGACAGACTACTTGGCCGGTTTAACCGCCGCGATACTTCCACCGGTGATTTTGGTGCAGGTACCTTCCGGCACATAGACCCATTCATGGTCGGCATTGTCGAGTTTCGCCTGGCTGGCGCACTGGTGGCTGCCATCGAGGGCACCACAGTCATTCATGCCAGCCTTGGTGATGCCGGCGCATTTTTCCCGGTTTTTCGGCTGATCCGGGACTGCCCAGGCGCTGCTGGCTGCCATCGTGGTACCTACCGCCAGGATGCCGGCAATTGTTGCATGCAATACAGGGTTTTCTGTTTTCATGACTATTCTCCTCTGAAAGACCGGGGCTGGCCGGTTGTGGCCATTACTACAGAAGACGAATCAGTCAGCGGTTTGATTGCAAATAACAACGAGCAATGAACCGGGCAGGGGATTACTCGTTCCCACCAGGGCAGGAGCACGGCCGAAGTGAATGTTAGCCGATGGTGGGAATTACGTGTTCACCCAATCATGAAAATGATCGATAACTTCTCTAAGTTGATTGTCTGGCAGGCAGTAGTAGACAAACGGCCCGCATCGTTCAGCTCTTACCAAACCGGCATCACGTAGAATACGCAGATGAAATGAAACATTTGACTGACTCAGGCCTGTATCTTTGATGATGTTGGTGACAGGCTGACACTCCAACCCAAGACTCGTCACAATAAGTAGTCGATTAGGTTCTCCAAGTATTTTCAACACCTTGCTAAGGCTGTTGATATCTTTATTGCTGTATGCGTTAATGCTCATATGCGCATTAGTTTATATGTGTGAATACTAACAAGCTGTATGGTCTCTGAATAATATACAGCTGTCAAACAGGAACTCGAGCAAACATAAAGCCCGCGTCAGGCGCAAATCAGGTTGCAATTTCTTAAGGGAACCATCATGAGTGGGCAACGTTTAATCGAGGTCTTCGGTGCTGACTGAAAAAAAGGGAACAATACTAATGTTGATACTTACTCGAAGGATAGGTGAGACACTGATGATCGGTGATGAAGCAACGGTGACCGTACTCGGTGTAAAGGGAAATCAAGTGAGAATTGGTGTGAATGCACCCAAAGACGTTGCTGTACATCGAGAAGAAATCTATGAGCGTATTAAAGCCGAGGAGCAACAAAGCAGCGGCACGAATTAAACTAACGGCCTGTAACTGGCCCAGACTCCCTAACCACAAGGCTCCTTCGGGAGCCTTTTTTACTGTGTAACTTAAAGGTTTCTTCGTCAAGAATTGTGGCTCCGAAAATACATTCGTGATGGTAGTCACAACTACTGGCGCCTGTCATTAACATGGCGGTGCCTAGAGCCGATACTAAGCAGTATTCAAATATTTCTTCTGCAAGGGACCCGGTCATGTCAGTGAAATACTATTCAAGATTAATTAGCTGCTTGACAGCTACCAGCATGGCGATACTACTGGTGGCATGCGGTGATGGTGGCGGGGACGAAAGTATCAGTACCGGCTCTCTTTCGGTGGGTGTAACAGATTTACCGGTCACAGAAGATGTTGCCGTGTGTATCCATTTCACTGGCATCACGCTGCACCATTCGGATGGTGATTTAATCCAGATACCTTACGACTCAAGCACCTATACCGATGCTACAGATTGCATGGCTAACCGGCCTTCTGATAACCCGATTTCTGCAAACAATGCAGTGAACCTGAGTGCTCTGCAAGGAGAGCTGAGTGTACAACTGATGAACTCGGAACAGGTGAAGGCTGGCTACTATAACTGGATCAGGCTGGATGTCGAAGAGATGCATTCTTACGTCATGGATTCCGGGTTTCCCAGAGAATTAAGCTGCCCCAGTTGTGATGGCGAGCAAAGCGGTCTCAAGCTTAATCGAGGCATAACAGTCCCCGCCGGTGGGGAGGCAGATTTTATAATTGATATAAATCTGGCCAAGTCCCTGAATAAAGACCCGTCCGGAAATTACAAATTGCGTCCTACCCTGCGTTTGGAGAACCGGACAGAAACAGGAAAAATCACAGGGACTGTAGCAGAATCACTGATTCCAGAATTAATTTCCGACACGGATACCGGCTGTAAAGTCTACGTCTATGAAGGTTCTGGTGTTGTGCCTGATGACTATCATGACAGCGATAATGTTCTGACATCGGCCAAGGTGCTTTATAATTCCGAATCTGCCTCGCGGTCTTATGAGTACGTTGCAGCCTATTTGCCAACTGACAGCTCGGCAGCGTCGACTCCCTACACGGTTGCCCTAACATGCGATGTTGATGATATGGACGTTGACCAGAACAATGACTGGTTAAATCCGACCGATAATGACGTGATATACACTGACGGGACGAGCGACGGAGCAGGTCAACATGCTGATGTGGAGATAAATAAAACCACAATCGTTTCTTTTCCACGCCCGGAAATTTAGGTGGCAATTGTAGTTATGTAGACTGCGGCGGCCTCAGTGTCGCCGCTTTTGTTTATAGCTACAGGTTATTCGTAATTATTCCCGGCTCTTGCCCCCGGGTTCCGTGTACACCCGCCCAGGCCGAATGACTTACGTAACCTTATAGCGACAAAAGAATTCGTTTCCAATCAGCTAGATAACCACCGTTATGGATTAACTGTCGGGTAATGGCGACTGAGTGCTCGGTCCTGAACTTATTAAACTTCGGTTCACCCCCTGCTGCCGCCTCAAACTACAGGACTTTTCCCACCTTGTGCAGACATGGCACATGTCTTGCTGTTTTATAATCATGTTAACAGCAGGACGGGGTGTGCAATGGATCAGCTAGTACAAAATATGCCTATGCTTTACGAGATAACGAATGCTGTTGAAGTTGTTGTGCATGTTTCAGAGAACTTGAAGGGCCGGCAGCGGAACAATTTGGTCGTCGCATTGGAAGAAGAATACGGCATTGCTTCTGCTGAATTCTGCTCTTATCGTCACCACCTGATGCTGGTGAAATACGACAGTAATATGTATTCCTCACAGGATGTGCTCGCCAGTGTCAAATCACATAATGTAAATGCCAGGCTGATGGCGCGGTATAATTGGTGATCGTCATCATAAAGGTCATTAGGATCTCATCCCTTGGCCCTGGCTGTTAAGGCATCACAGTCAAAAAAAAGAGGGCGCCATGAATAGGCTGAATTAGTAACAGTATTCCTTAAAAGAAATCATTATAATGTGGCTATGAATAGCCCCTCCGGATTTTTTGTATTTCTCCTGGGGCTCTTTGTTGTCATGCCGGTCAGCGCAACGAAGCCGATTGTAATGGGCGGCGCAGGTGCCGATTTAGCAACGTTCAGGTTGCTTGCCGAAGCGTTCAAGAAGCATCAATCGGACAGCGAAATCACACTTCTGCCAAGTATTGGCAGTAGTGGAGCCGTCAGAGGGGTTTTGTCAGGCCGCGTTGATATCGGACTGATCGCTCGACCTCTGAAGGAGCAAGAAAATGAGCATGCCCTGACCGAAATTCATTATGCGGATACCGCCCTGGTCTACGTGGTGGCCAAAGGACATCCGGTAGAAAACATCGATACACCCACACTCAAGGCATTGTACCGTGGTGAGCATGTGGCGCATGCACTCAAAATCATATTACGCCCGAAGCTGGATTCAGACACACTTCTCCTGGAAGAAAAACTCCCTGATCTCATACCCGCACTGACCAGTGCCTATGAACGAAAAGGGGTCCCGGTTGGTATGACAGATCAGTTTACCATTGACCTATTGCTTGGGACCGAAAATGCCATCGCTACCTCAAGCCAGTCCCTGGTAATAAGTGAACAACGCCCACTTCAGGTGCTGAGTTTGAATGGCGTGAAACCCAGCATGGAAAACCTCTCTGATGGAAGCTATCCACTCAGGAAGAAGCTATTCATGGTACATGATGGGACGCTGACGGATCTGGAGCGCCAGTTTATTGACTTTGTTTTTACAGCGGAGGGTAAAGCGATTCTCAGTCGGACCGGACATATTCCTGCCTCATCACAGCGATGACCCGGGCTGATACAAGACAAAGCCTGCTTGGTATCCCCGGTGTACTGAAGAGGTTGAGTATTGCGTTGGCCGTGCTGATTGTCGTGCTGCCGCCTTTGGGTTACTGGATCGTTTCTTATCAGCATGAGTCCACTCATCTGCAGCAATCTGCCGAACTGGTTGCTCATGCTATTTCTAAAAAAGCTTACCTTTATCCGGATGCGTGGGATCTGCAAGTGGCTAGTCTGGAGGACCTTGTGGATGAGTTTCGTCCCAGGAACCTCAAGGCCAATATCTCTGTGTTTGATAATGCCGGTAATGTCCTGATACCTTACCAGGGACAACCGTTTTCTCTGTCGATTTCTGCTGACTCAGCTATTCGTAGCAATGACAGGGTGGTTGGAAAAGTTGTTCTCGAAGAAAACATGGTTGATGTTGCTTATACGATAACTGCGATTAGCCTGATTTGCCTGCTCCTGGCATCGGGCTTTCTCGGCGCGATAAACCATTATTCGATACGCGGCATCCAGAATGCCACGTCAGAAACCAATCAAGCCCATCAGGCTCTGCACAAGCAACAGATGTACCTGGATGGCATTCTCAGTTCGTCTCGAAATGTTGCCATTATTGCAACAGATAAAGAGTGGATAATCCAGTATTACAACGGCGCCGCGGAGCGATTGTTCGGGCGACCGGGCAGTGCTGTACTGGGTTCGTCACTGTACGATCTTCACGACGAGTTGCGGAAGATTATTGTGGGAAATCAGAAAATATGGCAAATGGAGGGGCGTGGTGGCAACCATAGCTTCATTCTCAATGAGAAAAAGGATGGTCAAACGCGGTACATCGAAGTTCAACCTGCCACTATTACCGCTCCTCAGCATGATCTATCTGGCTACACACTGATGTGTACCGATGTCACAGAGCAACACAAGGTAGCGGAGATAATTCAGCGTCAGGCAACTTACGATAGCTTGACGGATTTGCCCAACAGGCGCCTGTTTAAGGATCAACTTGACAAAGCACTCGCCACAGGGAAGCGACATGATCATATGGGTGCCTTATTATTCCTGGATCTGGATAACTTCAAGAACATCAACGACTCTCTGGGCCATTCCATTGGTGATGTGCTGTTACAGGAAGTTGCAAAACGCCTGAAGTCCAGTCTGAGAGAGGAAGATACCGTCGCCCGGTTGGGTGGTGACGAGTTCGTCGCTCTTCTGCCCGAGATTTCGGATGATCCCGATGAGGCTATTGATAGTGTACAGAAAATAGCAGACAAGGTGCTACAAACCCTGTCAATGCCTTATGTGATACAACTCCATACACTGCATGTGACGTCGAGCATCGGGATATCGGTGTTCCCGACTGGTGAGGAAGGGCCGGACGATATTATGCGGCAGGCGGATACGGCAATGTATCGTGCCAAGGAAGCCGGTCGTAATACCCTGAAATTCTTCCTGCCCAGCATGCAACAGGCTGCAGAGGAAAAGCTGAAAGTCCTGGGCGATCTCCGTCAGGGAATTGAACAGTCAGAATTCCTGACATACTTCCAGCCACAGTTTGATGCCGGGCGAACATTGGTTGGTGCGGAAACCCTGATTCGCTGGCAGCATCCCGAGAGGGGATTGATTTTGCCAAATGAATTTATCCCACTGGCTGAGGAGAGTGGTCTGATACTGGAGTTGGGAGAGTATGTATTGGAGGTGGCGCTGGAAATGTTGCGCAGCTGGTTGTCAGCGGGAATGATTTCCTCATCATTTCGGGTTTCAGTCAACATCAGTCCGCTGCAATTCAAGCAGGCTAAATTTGTCAAAAATACAGAATATATGATTGGCAACTCCGGTTTGGAGCCCATGGGTCTGACATTGGAGGTAACCGAGAGTATGCTGCTGGATGATATGGAGTCGGCTGTCGAAAAGATTCTTGCTTTAAAGAAAATCGGAGTGCGTTTTGCTGTCGATGATTTTGGTACCGGATATTCATCACTGGCGTACCTGAAAAGCCTGCCGGTCGATGAGATCAAGATTGACCGGTCATTCATTAGAGATGCTATTCAGAATGACAGAGATGCTGCTCTGGTCGAAGCAATCGTGAATCTGGCATCCCGGCTGAATCTGGACGCCATAGCTGAAGGTGTTGACACCAAAGAACTGTATGAATACCTCAAACAGTTGGGGTGCAATGCGTATCAGGGTTACCTCTTCAGCAAACCTCTACCTCAGGAAGACTTCCAGTATTTCCTTAAGTCTCAACAACATCTTGCTGTTTAAGGGCTCGCGCAATAATAAGTTTCCGAATTTGGGGCGTCGAGGCGCCCGTCTGGCAAGGCGCGGAAACGCAGGAATATTCATTATCTTCCAAGTTTTCGCAACGCCGCCAGACGGGATGGATATGCCGCCGAAAGGTGCCTGTATGAGTTGCAGTGAGGACGAGCTGCGCGCAGCCGTGGAGTACATGGTTGGGCAGGGTTCCTGATCGTTGCCACGGAGACGGATTGTTTCCGTCTCCGTGGTAGATACAGCTCAATATCTCCAATGTAAAATTGACACTCTCACGAATCGATAAGCTAATCAGGGTTCGCGTTAGTAATGCCTGAATGATTACATTCCAGGCTTCTTCAAATCGTATACCCGTTTTATGGTAACAGGCTGCGCTACGCGCGGCAGCTTGATGGCGCCCAGTACATGTAACTGCTGTTTCTCTGCATCCAGGCGATAGGATTCGATTTTGTTGTATTTGCCATCGTTATTGACTGTTTCAATGACCAGCACTTCCTCCTCCCAACCTGCTGTCATTTGTGGCTGATTCAAAGCGCCGCTGGCAGATACGCTGATACTGCGATAGTCAGTGTAAACTTTGTGTGGTTTTCCATCGTTGCCGGTGAGAGTGAAGACCGGCTCCTCGTGTTCGATAATCAGAATCGCCGGGAACACGGCAACATCAGACTTCATACTATTGTGTGCGGCGGTTTTATCATGTCCAGTGCCGTTGCCAGAGTGCTCACCGCCGCGCCCCATGCCGCCACCAGTACGGCCCCCTGTTTTTTTCTTGCGAGCGCTTTCCAGCATTTCATGCGGGTCATCGCTAAGGGCTTTATTAAATATCCAGATTCCGCTGAAGTCAGGCTTGTTGCTTTGTATGCCGGACGATTTTTCTAAAGTAGCCGCTGCTTGCTGCTTGTTTCCTGCTGGCGCTGGTTGTTCCTGGGTTACGCTGCAGGCACCCAGTAGCAGGGCAATTGTAAAATCAAATAAAGCAGCGTAATGAATTTTATGTATAACAGACATGTCGGGTTCCCTCTCACTTAAATTGTACCGCTTCGACATGACTTGCAGTTTCTTGCCAATGTCGTGATTTTAAAACAGATCGAATATACTCTCATGCCAGTGTGGTTATTGCCCATTGTCGCCTTCGGCTAGTTAGTGGATATACAAGGAGTTCCGGCAGAACAGCTTTTTCCCTCATCTCCCATAGCGGGATGGTGGGCACAAGAAACGAAGCATTGAGAAAAAGGACAGATACCGATGACGAATAAGCAGGAACCTATCTTCGTCAGTTACGCTCACCAGGGGAAAGGTAGCCAGTTCATCAGCTTGTGCGAAGATGCATTGTTCGCCGCCAATATGGAGCACTCGACCTGGACGGATCAAGAAATCGAGTTGGGCGACAAATGGCAGGAGAAAATCGAATCGGCACTGAGCGCAGCATCGGCCGCCGTTGCTGCGGACACAAAACTACAAGTAACGCCCGAACGCCTGCTTCCGGGGCATCCCGGCGGTACCAGTACTGTTGTTTTTCATACAACCCGGGAGGTTCTTGCCTCGGGTGGAGCGGATGGTGCTGTACGCATCTCACACTTCGCCCGGTCAGAGGATGTTCCAACGATTTTGCGGGGTATAGACGCGGATGTCCTTTCCCTTGCCTGGAGCGAGGAGGGTACCGAGCTGGTGGTTTCTTACAAGCATCAACGCGTAAAAGCCAGCGCTGACGGAAATAAAGAGCCTGGACATGGTGCCGTGCACGTTTGGAGCTGGGACCTGGAAGATATTGCGAACATTGCCTGCCGGTCGGTGTGGCGCAGTCTGAACCCGAAGGAATGGGCGCAGTGGATCCAGCCCGTCAGTACCCGGGAGTATGACCCGGCTTGTTCCGCAACAAGAGAATAATTGGATGGGCTGAGTAACCAAGGCTGCATGAATTTTTGTAGACCACAGGGTTCCGGTTTTGTTTGTCGAGCAAGCGGAAGCCAAAAAGGGAGGAAACTTTAAAATGGATCTTCATGATTTCCGACTGGAGCACAGTCTGACGCTCAAACTTAATGTCGTTGGTGAATCGGAAGTGTTTCAAAAAGTGCTCAGCGATATTTGTAAGTACTCGAGCTGTGATGCGCCGGTTCTGATCGCGGGTGAGACAGGAACCGGCAAGGAGAATGTCGCCCGTGCTATCCACTATCTGGGGGTTACGGATAATAAGCCGTTTATTGCCGTCAACTGCGGTGCGATTCCAGATAGCCTGGTGGAAAACGAATTGTTTGGCCATGTTCGGGGTGCTTATACCGATGCCCGGCAGTCGCAGTGCGGTTTGGTGGAGCAAGCCGAGGGCGGGACGCTGTTCCTGGATGAAATTGAGGCATTGAGCCCCAAAGGGCAAGTGGTGTTGTTACGATTTCTGCAGGATTATGAGTATCGCCCGCTGGGCTCCCAGCAGAGCAAAAGAGCCCCGCTTCGTTTGATTACCGCCACCAATGAACCCCTGGAAGAGTTGGTCTCCCAAGGCTGTTTTCGCAAAGATCTTTTTTACCGCCTGAATATTCTTTGTTTGAATTTGCCGCCTCTGCGCGAGCGTGGTGATGATGTGATGTTGTTGGCCGAGTATTTTGTCGACAAGTATCGCGATATATATCCGCAGTTCGATAGATATCTGACTCTCGAGACACTGGAGTGGATGCACCGATACGAGTGGCCAGGCAATGTGCGCGAATTGGAGAATCTTATTTTGCGCGAATTCCTGTTGGCGGAAACAGCGTCTATTTCCATTAGTGCAGATCAACGAGGGTCAAAAGAGCGGCGTCGCGCGATTTATGATCGACGGCATCGCCATCTTTACTGTTGCAGTTTTCGAGAAGCCAAAGCGGCGGTCGTAGGTGAGTTCGAGCGTAGTTATCTCACGCATGTGCTGGAAGAGTCGCAAGGTAATATTTCGGAAGCGGCGCGACGATCCGGCAAGGAGCGTCGCACCTTTGCCAAGTTGATGGATAAACATGGCATCGGTAAAGGGCAATTTGTAACTGAGTAGTTATCTGGTAATGCCCATCCCCTGCCTGTCTTGACGCTTCTCGCTTCAATCCCCCTAAACCGGGCAAAAATGCCCGGACACCAGGGGTTAATGAGGCAAAAATGCCCGGGCTGGCTCCTGGGTTAACCCCCGCTTTTCTCCAAAAACAAGCGCTTAACGTTCCTTCATACATGGCGCGTTGTTTGCATTGTGCTAGTAAATATAACTGCAGCAAATTGAGAGCCGTGCTATGGCTGAACAAGCAGAACGAGTGCAGGCCATCGCCAACGAAGTTGAGCGTTATCTCACTGATCACCCGCAAGCGGCTGACTCGGTGGAAGGGATCGCTTCATGGTGGTTAGCACGACAACGCATTCATTACGAGTTGGAAATGGTTAGAAGTGCGCTTGAACATTTGCGGCATAAAGGGGTGGTGTTGAAAACGGGTGAAAGGGGTAAAGACGGTGTGGTTTACCGCTTGAATAAAAGACAATGAAGAGGGAGACGGAAAGGGGAGCCGATGGCTAACGTAAAAAGCATCCATTCGGTGTGTAACTCGATTATTCAGTTTTTGCGCAATGCCTATCCCATGGCGGATGAACATCCGTGCGATTTTCGCGTGCTGGCCTCGGGCGAACTGGTAGCCAATGCAGATTTTGGCACCGCCCTGTCTCTCTATCTTTATCGTGTAACCATGAATGAGCATGTTCGCAGCCAGCCACTGCCTGGGCGAACTCGCGACTCGGAGGCACCGCTCTCCGTGGATCTCCATTTCATAATCACCGTCTGGTCTGAAAGTGCGGCAGCGGAACAGACCATTTGCACCTGGGCCATGCAGCAGTTGCATCACCACCCCATCATGGATGTCTCCTCGTTAAGTGAAGAGGGCGGCTGGCGCAACGAGGATATCATTCAAATTATTCCCGCAGAGCTCTCCAACGAAGACCTGATGCGCATCTGGGACGCACTGGCACCCGACTATCGGCTCTCCATTTCATATATCGCACGGGTGGTTCGTATCGATCCCGACGGTGATGAGAGCGGTCTGCCTGTAGTGGCGACGCGTTATCAATACGAGGAGAAATCGTGATAATGGAGCGGGTTGATCAGCGTGTTCTGGGGGCGCTTCGACTGGTGGATCGTGTCAATCAGGTGCCCGTACAACGGACCATGAAAATCAGTTCGAACAGTGCCAGCCTGGTTCGTAATGCCAGTGGTCTCTACGTGATTACCGCGGCGGCGGGGCTGGCATCCCATAGCGGAGCCTTTCAGCAGCCGCCAGCCACTCCGGCCTCCGGTTCTGTCAGTGTCTCCATCACGGTGGAAGATCCGCAGGCACGTTACCTGTCCCGTCTGTTGCGTATGAATTTGCCCCGCGATGCAGACCCCGCCAATGTCGCAAACCGCAACTCGCTTTTTCGTCCGCAGGAGGCGGCGATGTACCCCGCCAGTACCGCCAGTGTCGTCGGCAACTGGAGCGCCATTCGCGTCAGTGTCCGTCGTGATGATGCCCCGGTTGCCGGTTGTCTGCTACGCGTCATTGATGAGGCCGAAGGTGGTGTGCGGGCCAGCGGCATCTCTGATCAGCGGGGTGAGGCGCTGGTGATCGTCCCCGGAGTGCCTGTCACCAAATTCGCGGGTGACGAAGATGAAGAAGATAATGATGACGATGATCCGCCCGTCATGATCACCACACTGCCGGTACGGCTGGAGGCCTCTGCAGGAGCGACCTTGTGGCCGGTTGACCCAGATGTACTGGAGCAAAACCATGCGGCAAATCTGCAACAAAGCGTGCCTTTAACGCTCAAGACTGGACGGATGGAAACAGTAGCAATCAACTTAACATGACCTGCCATAGGGAGATAAAACATGCCTGAGTATTTAGCCCCCGGCGTCTACGTCGAAGAGACGAGCTTCCGCGCCAAATCGATAGAAGGAGTCAGCACCAGCACCACCGCGTTTGCCGGCCCCACCCGTAAAGGACCGACCGCAGGAGCGCCGGTGTTGATTACCAGTTTTGGTGATTTTGAGCGCATCTATGGTGGTTTTGATAACCTGAATTTCGGCGCCAGCGAGGTTCCCAACTACATTGCCCACGCCGTGCGTAACTACTTCGATAACGGCGGTGCCAGGCTCTTCATGGCGCGCGTTTATAACGGTGGTGACGGTACCGCCCGCAGTGCCTTTATCGGTGGCGATGGCGACAATGCCAACAACCTCCGTTTTATCGCCCGCTCCCCCGGTCGCGCGGGTGATGCCAGCGTCACCGTAACGCTGGAACAGGCCGCCGTCACCGCTCTCTCCCTGGCGCGGGCGCCCCGTGGCAGTGTGATGCTTGATGACACCACTCTCTTTGTGCGCAATGAAACCGATTGGCGTGATGATGGCGACGCTGTTTTTGGCGGTCTCGCGGGTGACAATGAAAATTTCATTACCGCCAACGTGCTGATTCGTGACGCCAGCGGCAATGAGTATTTCTACGACAATCTTGGCCTGGCCCCTGGCCATCCGCGCTACATTGGCGATGTGTTGAACCCAACCCCCGATCGTCTGGTGGATCAACTGGAACTGGCCTACGCGCTGGAACCGGGTGCAGCTGTCGATGTGTTTCGACTCCACGGCATACTCGCCGGAATTACCGGTGCTGCCCAGGTCATTACCGGTGGAACCGATGGTGGCGAGCCGGCAACAGCCTCTTATACAGCGCCTCTGGATGGGCTGGCGCGGGTTGATGACATCTCCATCGTCGCCGCCCCCGGCTACGCCAGCTTTACTGACCGAGAGGGTATTCAGGATGCGCTACGGACCCACGCAGAGACCCGCAAGGCCTACCGCTTTGCAGTGCTCGATACCCGCCCCGGCATCATTCCGACGGAAGCGCTCACCGACAAGTCAGTGATCGACTCCAGCTATGCTGCCCTCTACTACCCCTGGGTCGTCGTCTCCAACCCGCTGGCGCGGCCCGATGACGCCAGCGTACCAAGGGAGATCGCCCTGCCGCCTTCCGGCTTTGTCTGCGGTATCTTTGCCCGCAACGACATCAGTCACAGTGTCGCCAAATCGCCCGGCAACGAAGTGGTGCGGGGCGCCGTTCGTTTCGAACGCAACATCAGCCACGCTGAGCAGGAGCTGCTTAATCCCCGTGGTGTGAATTGCCTGCGCTTCTTCCCCGGTCGGGGCTATCGCCTCTGGGGGGCGCGTACTGCCAGCTCTGATCCCGAGTGGAAATATGTCGGGCCACGACGTTTCTTCCTCTACCTCGAACGCTCCATTGACCGCAGCACCCAATGGGCGGTGTTCGAGAACAACGGGTCGCAACTGTGGGCCAATATCCGTGAAGCGGTCTCAAGCTTTCTCTACAACGAATGGCGCTCCGGCAACCTGTTGGGTGCTACGCCGGAAGAGGCCTTCTTCGTACGCTGTGATCGCAGCACCATGACCCAGAACGACCTCGATAACGGTCGCATGATCTGCTTGATCGGTGTTGCCGTTCTGAAACCGGCCGAATTCGTCATCTTTCGTATTGGCCAGAAAACCATCGAAGCACGCGCTTGAGAATAGGAGAAAAATATTATGGCAGAACGTACTACACCCTACGGGGCGTTTAATTTTTCCGTTAATCTCAACGGCCCTTCCGGCCCGGATACCACACTCGGTGGCTTCTCCGATGTCAGCGGTCTTGGCATCGAAATCACCATGGCCGAATATCGCAACGGCAATGAAAAAGAAAACCACGTGCGCAAGGTGGCCGGGATTCACAAGGTCACTGATGTCACCCTCAAGCGCGGCATCGTCAACTCCGGGGATCTGTGGGATTGGCTGAAAGAGACCCAACGCAACGGTCCCGCCGCACAGCGCACCGTCACTATCACTTTGCGCGACGAGGCGGGTGAGGATGTTGAGTCCTGGACATTGCGCAACGTAGTGCCCATGAAGTGGACCGGTCCCACTCTGGCAGCCAAAGGTGGCGGTGACGTTGCTATGGAAGAGCTGGTGCTGTCTGCCGAAGGCATGGACCTTGAGGTCGCCTGATCGCGATAGCTGAGCATGAAGGGAGTGATCTTCGAACCGCCCGCGCCGCAGCAGCACAGCGCGCCTAACCGTACTGATGTCACCTGTTTTGTTGGGCTGGTCGACGTGCGGAGCAGTAAGTTGCCTGCCGATCTGACTGCCTGGCTGCAGCAGGAGGGGTGGTTGGCCACGGCTGGGTCCGAGGGTATGCGTGCTGCTGCCGCCACACTCACCGATGTGCCGGTGCCCATTGACAGCTGGCAGCGCTTCGATGCACTTTTTGCCTGGAATGAAAGAGCTTATGGTGAAGATGTGGTTGGCGCCTCCTACCTTGGTGCGGCGGTGCGCTCCTTCTTTGCTCAGGGAGGCCGCAAGTGTTATGTCATCCGTCGTGGCGAAGCGCTGGCCTATAATGCCGATCGTGCTGCACGTGATGCAGTTCTGGATGACCTGATTCCGGCTGCCTCGGTACAACGCTCGCGCCGGGCGGACTGGTATGGTTTGCATCATCTCTGGGGACTACCTGAAGTTTCTTTCATCGCCTTTCCCGATTTGGTCGAGCTGGCTGCTGACTTTCCTGTTGAGGCGAGCGAGCCGGTTGTGGCTGCGGCGCTACCAGCGGAGTTTGTTGATTGCTCGCAGGGTGGCTCGGCAGAAGGGCGTGAAAAACGGGTGGTACAACTGCCTGCTCCCCGTTGTGATGGCTCGGCATATGATCGCTGGCGCACGGCTGTGCATCGCGCGACCCTGTGGCTTTCTGATCAGCGCCGCGATGTTCAATTGGTGACGGCCCTGCCTTTGCCAATGGCGGAGAGCGAAGCCGCACCCGATGTTCTTGCCTACATGCATCGACGTGGCTGGTTGAGTTTAAACATTGGCGCCCGCAGTTGCCCGGAAGATATCACGGGGCTGACCGATCTGGAAAAATCGGCCTGTAGTCTGGCGAGTGCATTTTTGCAATTGGGATTTCCCTGGCTCCGCACCGGCCACAGCGACGATTTGCCCGAGAATGTGGAACCCGCGGATGGCGTTCTGACCGGTTTGCTGGCTCGCAATGCCCTGACTCGTGGTACGTTTCGCAGTGTCACGGCGCTGGAGACTCAAGGGTTAATCGAGCCGTTGCCGCGTTTGCATCAGTCACAGATTTTCGGCCTCAATGCCAGGGCAGCGCAGATGGCCTCGCCGCAATCGCCCCTGATCGACCGGGTCTCCCTGTTTGGCTCTACCCCCGAGGGTATTCGCCTGTTATCGGATGTTACCACCAGCAACGATAAAAATTACCGCCAGGCCCCGATCAATCGCACTGTCGCACTGGTGATGCGGGTGGCGCGGGCCATTGGCGAGGAGTATTTGTTTGAGACTTCTGGCGAACGACTGTGGGCCAAACTGGCTGCTCGCCTGGAGGATGTTTTAGGTGTCATGCAGGGGGTGGGCGCCTTGGATGGAAAACAACGCGAAGATGCGTTTCAGGTTCGGTGTGACCGCAGCACCATGACGCAGCAGGATATTGATGCCGGACGGGTCGTCGTCCAGGTGCTGATCCGCCCTGCCGCCAGTATAGAAACCATGCGCATCCAGCTCTCCCTGAGTGACGGCGAGGGTGTTTCGCTCGCCTCAATTGGAATGGAGGCGGCATGAGCAACGAGTATCCCTTGCAGGGCTTTCGCTACCAGGTGGATTTTAAGGAGCAGATGCTCAGCAACGAAACCGCAGGGGGAGAAGTGGTGCTGTGCAGCGGCGCCTTCTCCGAATGCTCCGGGCTTGAAGTCACTATGGAACCCAGGGTGATCAAAGAGGGTGGTCGTAACTGGGGGGCCGCGCAGCGCATGGGGAAGATTAATTTTGGCACCGTGGTACTGAAGCGTGGCATCACCGGCAGTCAGGATCTGTGGAAGTGGTTCAACCTGGTGGGGCAGGGGGCTTATGCTCAGCGACTCAACGTCACCATTACCCTGTTTGATGTGAGCGGCGAAGGCGTTGTCTCCTGGACACTGTTAAAAGCCTTGCCCATCAAGTTCAAGGCGCCGGATCTCAACGCCACCAATAACGAGGTGGCCATCGAGGAGCTGCATCTGGCCCACGAGGGGCTTGGTCATGCCGCCGCTGCGGTGAAAAGTCTGGGCGGAGCAGCGTAAGCCATGCCTGAAACGACAACTCTCAAGGCCAGTTTCAAGACTCGCGGCAGCCGTGACACTATCCCTGTGCACTTCAATCCGGAGTCGTTGCAGTACGTCATCACTAATAACCTGAGAAATACAGGCTCAGGTAATTCGTCCAAGCAACACGTCAGCGAGAGCACCGGCAAGCTGACCATGGAACTAATCTACGATACCACCGATACGGGCGAGGATGTGCGTCTGCACACTGTTAAAGTGGCCAAGTTTATGGAGCCAGCTGGCAGTGAAAAAACGCCGCCGGTGGTGGAGTTCGAATGGGGGCTCTATACCTTTGCCGGGATGGTGGAGTCCTATAAAGAGAACCTCGATTTCTTCTCTGCTGATGGGGTTCCTATGCGGGCAATGGTTAACCTCACGCTTTCCAGCCAGGATCAGGTTTTTGAAGGTGGCTCCGATGAGCGCCGCGCCAATACCGGCGGTTCTCTGAACGGTGACAACAACGTCCAGACCCCGACCCCTGGTGGCGACGACGGTCGCGGTGTAACCCGGACCGCCACCCTGGGAGGGAATCCATTCGCTGCCCGTGATCTTGCTGCCCAAAATGGTCTGGAAAATATGCGCTTTCCCGGGACTGCCCGGCTTAATGTCGGGGCGTCGGTCTCTTTGGGTGCTGCGGCATCGCTATCCGCTGCAGCGAATAGCCAGACCAGTGCAGCCTTCCCGGGATTGCGTAGTTCCGTCGGTGCCGGTATCGGCGGCAGTCTCAAAGGGGATAATTTTCTTGGCACCGCAGGTACTGCCCGCTTGGGTACCGAAGTGGGTGCGGCCTTTTCCCTGGGTGGCCAGGTGCGCCTGCAAGGGGGCGCCAGCCTCAAGGCCGATGTCGGCAAAGCGGGCGAACTGCAAGCACGAATCGAATTCGATGGAGGTGAATGATGGGTGTTGTCTTTGATGAAGTGGTCGCCCGGGTGGACACACCGACCCAGGCGGCAGAGGGTGACACCCGTCAGAATGAAGAACCTCAATCACCCCGGCAAGAGAGCAGACGCTGGCGTCAGCAACAGGCCACCTGTATACGTCGCCAACAGCGCTTGGAGGCAGACTAAATGCCGGTAACAGCTCTCAATCGTCGAGCGGTCTACAATCCACGGCCCGTCATTCATATCGATGGCCAGAACTACGAGAAGGTCAACGAACTGGTGCTGGCCATGGATATGCGCGAGCAGGAGGGTGGCTTGTGTTCCCTTGAGCTGCGCCTGAGCAATATCGCCAGCGATGCCGATGGCGGTGCCGACTACGCCTTCGAGGATGAGGCAGAAGTGAAACTGGGTTCGAGCATTACCATTTTTGGCGGGGATATCTCCGCGCCGCAGGAAATTTTTCGTGGTCTCATCACCGGACTGGAAGCTGACTTCCCCGAGGATGATCCGCCGGAGTTGTTGATTCTGGCCGAAGACCACTTGCAGCAGGCGCGCATGGCGCGTCGCAGTGAAGTCCATCGTGAAAAGTCCCTGGCTGATCTGGTGCGCGAGGTGGCTCAGCGGCTGGGGCTGCAAAGTGAAATAGACGGGCTGGATAGTCCCCTCGGCACCTGGGTGCAGCTTAATGAGAGTGACCTTGCCTTTTTGCGGCGGCTATTACGCGGCGTGGACGCTGACATGCAGATCGTCGGTGAAACCTTGCAGGCCTCACCCCGTAGTGAGGTGCAACGCAACGTGATTGAAGTGGAGATGTTTCATGACCTGCGCAGCGTCAAATTCATTGCCGATCTCGCCAACCAGGTGACCCGGGTGAGCGCAACTGGCTGGAACCCCTTGCGCGGGCAGCGTGTCAGTGGCAGCAGTCAGGGCGTTAACTTCGGCCCCGGCCATGGTCGGCGCGGTGCTCAAATTCTGCAGGAGAGTCTGGGTGAGCGCCCGGAACATATCGGCCACATCTCGGTGACCACCGACGAAGAGGCCCAGGCCCTGGCCGATGCCGTCTTCGATCAGCGGGCGCGGCGTTTTATCTGTGCCGAAGGGACGGCTACCGGCCACCCCGGTCTGCGGGTTGGTTCCCATCTGCAACTTCGGGGTGTCAGCCAGCGTTTCGAAAACACCTATTACATCGTCAGCACCCACCATCGTTACGATCAGCAGGACGGCTACAAAACTGACTTCATGGCGGAGTGCGCAAGCCTGGGAGAGACTGGATGAGTGACCAGGGATTATTGAAACAATTGACTCCCATGCTTCACGGCGGCAGTTATCTGGCCGAGGTCTTTGCGGTGAATGACCCGGAACAGCTTGGCCGGGTGCAGGTGCGCCTGCTGAGTTTTGATGATGTAGAGGGGCAGGACGCACCGGTCTGGGCGCGAGTGGCGGTTCCCTTTGCCGGAGACGGTCGCGGCTCCTTTTTTATTCCCGATGTCGGCGACGAGGTGCTGGTCAGTTTTGTCAACGGTGACCCCCGCCTGCCGGTGGTGATTGGCGGTATGTGGAGCGGCAGTGCCGAGGTGCCGGAGCAGTTAGGCGGCAGTGGTGACCGGGTCGACCGCTGGACTATCACTGGCAAGGCGGGCACGCGAATCGCGATTGTTGAAGAGCAGCCAGCTGATGCCACCATTAGCTTCACTACACCGGGGGGGGTTAGTGGAGAACTGACCGATTCGGGTGGTGGTAAGATCGAATTACGCATCGGCGGCACCACCGTGACCTACGACAACCAGGGCGTCACCGTGAACACCAGCATGAATGTTACCGTACAGGCGACGCAGGTGGAAATCACCGCGGCCATGTTGACGGTCAATGCAGGCATGTCGCGCTTCAATGGTGTGGTTCAGGCTGACACCGTGATCACCAACAGTGTCATCAGCGCCTCCTACACACCGGGAGCGGGAAATATATGGTAGCGATCAAAGCCAGAGCAAATATTCGCTGGCTGGGGCCGCTACCGATCTGGGGCCGTCCCACCACGGCGGGTCTGCGTATTCAGAACACGCAACAGGCAGGGCAGCCGGCGATCCTGCGTTTTGATCACGATGAGTTTATGGAGGAGTATCTGGCCACCTTGAACAGTGAGCCGGAGCGCCTCGGCGAGTGGCTGGCGCAGCCCGAGACCTGGCGTGATCCCATGGCTTCTCCGACCAGAGCCGCCAGGGAGATAAAAGAAAATTCATCCGTTGCGTTTCTGATGAACAAAACCCGGCGCCTGACCCGGGAGCTTAAAGTGGCCCGCAGCGGCAATCAGGCTCAGAGCCTCAACTTGCGTCCCCTTAAAACCCGGGTCACCACCGACCCTGTTGTCGACGCAGCGCTGTTGCCGTTCAAGCTGTTTCAAGCGACCCACAAACGCCACTATCTGGTGACCGCCTCGCTGATCAGCGGCGAGGCGGGACTGCCTGATTGCGAACCCGATCTGCGTCACCGCGAGCAGACCGGTTTTGTCATTCGTCGCCTGCTGCCGCCTGAGGGAGACGATGAAAAGGCGCCCCTGGATAGCTGGGATGAATACGCCTTTGTGCCCGGTGCACGTGGCAATAGTTGGTACAACATCGGGCGTCACAACACCACCGGCACGCAACGCCTTATCGCCAACGAAGAGACGCTGCCACTCTTTCCCGTCAACTTTCACAATGGTTGCGATAATGAGCGCCGCCTCCACACCGGGGTGATTCCCGTCAGTCGCCGCGAGGTATGGATGGGCGCATCGGTAGAAGGTGAGCCGCCTGCCGGGGGGGCGCTGGAAAACAGCGCTGCCAACGGCAGTTCCATGGCCAGCCTGCTGTTGCAGACTGATGTGGTCGCCCCCTGGCGGCTGCTGCTGGAACAGGCCGAATTCAAAAAAAATGCTGCCGCTAAAACCTTCACTAATTTTCCCGGCGACAGTGAGGCTGATACCAGGGCCCAGGCGGAGGATCGCAAACACCTGCTGCGTACGTCTCGTGACGAGCTTCAGACCGGCTCCTGGTACGTGCTGCTCGACTTTGCCAGGTTTCTCGAAAAGCAGCTACCTGATATCTGGCAGGTGCTGACAGGCGCGGCCGATGCTGAAGCGCTTGCCGACGATGAGCAGGCATTGGTGGGGCTATTGCGGGCGACAGGGCTTTCCTGGCAGTTGGCGAGTGCCATCGTGACACGCTACTGGTACTTCAGCTATCCCTCGGCTGGCTGGGGGGTTCGCGCCGTGCCGGAAGCGGCGCGCTACAGTTTCCTGCATGTGAAGTGGAATCTGGCAGAGGCCATTGTCGCAGCCCGTGCAGCAGAGCAAGGGCTGGAAACGGTGGACACCCTCTTTAGCCGCTATACCGACAATAACGACCTGGTCGAGATCGATGGTAACTGGCCCGGTTTTCTCTTCCCGCTGGCCGACCCCGATTACACTGCGCCGATGCCTGCCGTGCCAGCCTCCGAACTGACCGGTCTCAGCGGCCTGGATCGCGCCCAGGCGGCAGTCGATGCCCTGGCGGCGAAGATCGAAGCACTGCTGCCGCCCGTCGCTGCAACGCTGATAGAGAGCGTTCCCGTTGGCGACCATCGCGAAGGATGGTTCGTGGTGCGTTGCGTCTATGAACGCCCCAACTGCGGCCCGCTGTTTCCCGCGCTGGTGAGTGCCCCAACGCAAAAATTCCAGATGGCATCTTTCTTTGATCCCGATGCCCCGGCTCGCCCGGTGCGTATCCCCATGCCGCTGGATATCTCGCCCGCAGGGTTGCGTAAATATCAGAAGAACACCGGCTTTGTGATCTCGGACATGCTCTGCGGCAAGATCAAAAAAATGCGCGGGCTCACCTTTGGGGACCTGGTCCTGTCGGTGCTGCCCTGGCCTTTCCACAAAGACCTGCCCAATCTCGACAAAACCGGGCCATGTAAAGAGGGTGATGGTGGCAACATCGGCATGATCTGCTCTCTGTCGATTCCCGTGGTCACTATCTGCGCGCTGGTACTGATGATGATTGTCGTCGCCCTGTTTGACCTCTTTTTTCGCTGGATTCCCTACCTGTTTGTCTGCCTGCCAATTCCGGGGCTGAAGGGTAAAAAGGGTTAGGTGGCGATGAAATGAATACCATGCAAAAACCGACACCGGTCAATTGGCCCCTGCTGGGTGTGCCCGATAGCGAAGGTCGGCTGCACTATCCTGCACTTGATGAAAGCGTGCGCCACTCCATCAAAATTATTCTCCAGACTAGCCCCGGTGAACGCCTGATGCGCCCCCGCTTTGGTGGTGGTCTGGAACGTTTTTTACATGAGCCCAACACCCTGACCACACGGCGGCAGATTCGTGATCTGATCACCGAGTCGCTACAGCGCTGGGAGCCACGCATTGTGCTTGATCGTGTCGATGTCTGGGAGCTTGACGAGCGTCCGGACACTGTCCGGGTGGAAATTGCCTATCGTCTGCGCCGTACCAACCAGGCGCAACAGATGGGTATCACTTTGGAACTGGAAGGGTAGCAGACCATGCCGATTATACCGCCCCGCCTGGATGATCGAAATTACGAGGACCTGATAGAGGAGTTGCTGGCCCGTATCCCGGCCCATACACCGGAGTGGACCCCGGCCCAGACGGGTGATCCCGGTCGCACGATGCTGGAGCTGTTCGCCTGGCTGGCGGACACCGTGCTCTATCGTGCAAACCTGGTGCCGGAGCGCCAGCGCCTCGCCTTTTTGCAACTGCTGGGAATGCCGCTGCATCCGGCTCGTGCCGCCAGGGGGGTGGTTGCACTAAGCCTGGATGAGAAGAGCCCCGCCACGGCAGTGACTCTGGCCACTGAGGCACGCCTGGCTGGCCCGGTGAGTTTCGAAACACTCTCCGAAGTGACCGTTCTGCCGGTGATCGGCGAGTGCTACTACAAGCGTGCTCTCAACCGCGAGGAGAGGGGTGAGCTGGCCGATGTGATCGAGGGGCTGCGCCAGTTTCACAGCATCAGTGGTGAAGTGGATGCCTATGTCACTACGCCGGTATTTCAGGAGGGTATGGCCGAACGTAGCGGCCTTGATGTGGTGCAGGAGACCGCCGATGGCAGCCTCTGGGTTGCTCTGCTGGCACCTGAGGAGACCGATGTCGCGGCAATTAAACTGGCGCTGGCGGGTGGGGGTGACGGCCATGAAATTATCAACATCGGTATCGCACCGGCTATCGAATTGCCCGGCAGTTTTGATGACATCCGTCGTGCCGGACGGCTTGATCACAGTTGGTCTATCAGCACCTCGGATCTGCTCGATGATGAGCCGGTTTACAGTTCCTTGCGTCGGCTAAGCGATACCACCCGGGACTACACTCGTCGGGGTATAGAATGCCTGGTTCTGCCCGGTGGTGTCGAGGATTTTGGTGTACTTGAAGGTGATGCTCGTAAGGAAGCCAATGCCGGTATCGGTGATCGGCCACCGCGTCTGGATGATCCCGATAAGCTGGCCCGCATGGTCGCATGGTTGCGGCTGCAACCGGGGGAGAAGCTAGCGTCCATGGCCCTGAGTTGGGTCGGAATCAACGCGGTTGAGGTTGATCAGCGTCAGACCGTTCGTGATCGGGTGATGGGCCAGAGTGACGGCAGTGCCGATCAGCTCATTTCCCTGCCGGTCGATTCAGTTCAGCGCGATAGTTTCAGCCTCCAGGTGGAGGAGGCCGGTAAAGGTTATGTTGAGTGGATCCGGGTTGATGATCTGGTGATGTCCGGGCGCGATGATGCCGTCTATCAGCTCGACAGCGAAGCGGGTACCGTGCGCTTTGGTAACGGTATCTATGGCCGCATTCCCGAGGCGGGACGGCGTATTCGTGTGTCGCGGATGCGCGCCGGGGGAGGCCTGGCCGGAAATCTCTCTGCAGGCACCCTGAAAGAGATTGAAGCCAAGGGGAGCGATGGCAGCAGCATCAATCGCAAGCTCAAAGTCATGCAAGGCGTGTCGACCGATGGCGGTGCCGATGCCGAGATGCTGGATGATGCCGAGCGTCGTATCCCCGGCCGTCTGCGCCATCGCAACCGGGCAGTGACCGGGGATGACTACCAGGCGCTGGCGGCAGAGACCCCGGGGGTTAACCTGGGTCGTGTCGAAATATTGCCAAAATTCATGCCCCGCCAACGTCGTTTCAATGTGCCAGGGGTGGTATCGGTGATGGTGCTGCCACGCAAGGAAATGCAGGAAGCACCCAACCCTCGCCCCGATCAGCCGCTGATTCAGAAGGTTCACGATTACCTCTCGGCGCGGCGACCACTGGCCACTGAACTTTATGTCATCAGCTGTGAATACATTCCTGTGGCGCTGAGCGTGGGTATTACGGTGCGTGCCGGTTTTGGTCACGATCAGGTCAATTACGATGTTCAACAGACGCTGCGGCGCTACCTCTGGAGTCTTGCTCCCCATGGCCCTCAGTCAGAAGGTTGGCCTCTGGGTCGGGCGGTGAAAGATCGCGAGCTGGAGGTGGTTGTGGCTCAGGTCAAAGGGGTCAACACCGTCAGCAGCGTTAATCTTTTCCAGCGGCAGCGTAAGACATGGCGAATTATCAACCGGGTTCAGCAGTGTGACCCCGTCGCGATCGATTTCAAAGAGTGGCAGTTGCCGGAGTTACTGGCGGTTGCAGTCAGTACCGATGGTGTGACACCTGAAACCGTGAGTGGTCGGACCGGCTCGGGCACAGGTTCACAAGGTGGCGGAGGGATTGCTCTGCCGGTGGTGCCGGAGATCTGTTAGTGGACAGCAATGGTCTCAAATTCTGGTTACTGGCCGACGCCCATCACTGGGTAATGCCCGGAGAACCACCTGCGCTGGAGTATGACGATACCCGCCGTGCCCTGCGTCTCGCCCGTCAGCGGCGCGAGGAGACCATTAGCGAAGATCGCAGCGTGGCTGAGACGCGACTGGCGCTGGCGCCGCAGTCCCGTGACAGCCTGGGCAATCGGGCCTGGTATGAAGCTGAGTGGAATCGCATCATGGCCAGCGGGGTGGACGACACACCGTTGGCTATCTATCGCCTGGACGAGAATCCTGCTACTGCTAATGAGTTGACTGACATGGCGCTGGGCGATGACGGCGTGCTCTATATGGCGGTGGATGGCAGCATCATCATGCATGACCGGCGCGAGCGCTGGCGTGATGCAGTGGTGAGTGCCGAGGGTTTTCAGGCTTGGCGTTTGGCACCCATTCCTGGTGGTGGTGCCTGGGTGCTGGACAGGGCCCAGCGCACGTTAGCTCGCCTGACTGGCTATCCTCTCTCTGACCGCGCTTTGAAACCCTACGCTGCAGGAGTCGTTCGCCCCTGTCGTGAAAATGCCAATCCTCCCCGATTGATAGTGATGGAGGATGTAGTCTGGCCTGCAGAAGAGCAGCCAGTGGCGCTGGCCTGCAATTTTCATGGGGAACTGGCTCTACTTGGCTGGCTGGCGACAGGGGATTGCCAGCTGCGTCATGTGAATGAATATGGCCGACTGACCGAGCCGCTGACCTTGCTGGGTAGTGAGACTCCCTACAGTATCGCCTGGGTCAGTAATGAGCTGCTGGCGGTACTGCTCACCGGTACCGATAGCGGTGATACCAGCGTGCTGAAAAACGAGGCGCGGGTCTATCGCGTTGCGCGAGCCCGGGGTAGCCAATGGCCTGCAGGTGATCTCTACCCACTCAAGCGCGATTATAACTTTGGCCCTTTTATTCATGGCTCCGACTACCCACCGCACTATCCCGGTTTTTCCGCCAGCCATGCGCTGCACAAGATCTCTTTTCCATTTTTTGCTCGCCTGGGAGAGGCAGCCAATGCCCTTCCCGTGGTTTCCTTTATGGACAGCGGTGCGGTCGATACTGTCTGGCATCGGCTCTATCTCGAAGCGGCGATTCCGCGAGGTTGTGGCGTTCGGGTCTGGTTGGCTGCCAGTAACAAGCGCTCGACTCACAGTGAGATTGATAGCGAGGCCTGGTTTGAACACCGTTTTGGTGAGCGTTACCAACAGGGCGGTCGCAGTGATCTACCCGTCGGGGTATGGGAGTCTCAACCCTCGGAATTGCCATATCATCCGGGGCTGATGCCCTGCGAGCGGGAGGTGAACCGTTGTGGACTCTTCTCGGCGCTGATTCAACGTGCTGGTCGCAAAGTACGCGCATTGAGCGGGCGTTACCTGCACGTAAAAGTAGAACTCAGCGGACCGGGTAACGCGACGCCGGAACTTTTTGCGCTGCGCGCCTATGGTAACCGTTTCTCTTACATCGAACATTATCTGCCCAAGCTCTATTGGGAGACCACCTTCAAGCCCGAGGCCGATGACGAAGGCGTAGCGACACAGGCTGATTTCCTCGAACGCTTCATCGGCAATCTCGAAGGGGTGATGACTTCTCTTGAAGACCGCATCGCATACAGTGATCTTGTCACTCGTCCTGAAACGGTGCCGACGGAGGCACTGGCCTGGCTGGCCGATTGGGTCGGTTTCCAGTTCGAAGCGGGTTGGTCGGAATCGCAGCGGCGCATCTTTTTGAGTCGGGCGCTGGAGCTTTACCAGTGGCACGGCACCGTACGCGGCCTCAGTCTTGCTCTGGATATTGCCACCAACGGCGGTGTCAGTGGGGGAGCCAATGGTAATCAGCTGGTGGTGCTGGAAGATTACCGGCTGCGCCGCACTTTCGCGACAATTCTTGGTGCGAACCTCGATGATGATGACGATCCGCTCACTCTGGGTGGCATCGAAACCGGCAACTCATTTGTCGGTGACACCCTGTTTGTTGGTGATAAAGACCAGGAGGATCAGGCGCTTCAGCGTGAGTTTCTTGCGCTATTTGCAGCGGACCTGCCGGTGGTCGCTGATGAACAGATCGCTATTGATGCCTTTTTTGAGCGCCTCGCCTATCGCGTCACCATTCTGGTTCATCAAAGTGTTGCTCCCCAGGATCTTGGCATGATCGAGCGCATTGCCGAGCGCGAAGTGCCTGCCCATGTGCTGTGGCGGGTGCTGCCCACCACCACACCGTTGTTGGTGGGGATCAGCTCTCTGGTGGGTGTGGATACCTGTCTCACCAGAAAACCGTCATCGCATCCGGCACGGGTCAACCGCAGCGCTGTTGGCCGGGGAGATTATGTTATGGGCCCCGCAGTGCTTGATCCCCGGCTGGAGGGCATCGGTGCCGGGCGACCTGATTTGCCGGAGCGTCAACCGGTAGCCCGTGCAGATGCTGTTACCGTGCCCTACGGTGAGTCAATCACGTTGGACGGCAGTTCATCGGAGGCGGCCCCCGGTCGCACCCTGGGTAGTTATTACTGGAGTTTTCCAGAGTCTGAAACCGAGTCTTAAAACAGAGAGGGAGAAGAGTAATGTCTGTCATAAAACTAGAGGAAATCAGCGCCAACCCCGTCAAAACCAATGACGCCACCCTTACCATTGAGATGCCCGGCCAGAAGCTGCCTGTCGGGGGGCATACATTCCAGCTTCAGGTGGAAGATGACTCTGGCAACGTCTCCGTGCCGGCGCAGGTGATGGTGATTGTAGCCGACACGCAGGCTCCAACTGCGGTGCTTACGCTTGCCAATGAAGAAGGGCGTCCGGTGACGAACAATCGGATCACGTTTGGCAGCAATTTTATTCTGGACGGTAAAAAGTCACTCGATGCGGGTGGCGGCAACATCGTCAGCTACTCCTGGACATTAGTGGATTAACCGGCAGTGGCGAACTTCACCCAGCGGCGCAAGTTTACAACCCGGAAACCCGCGTTGAAGGTGGATGCCGGGCTTGATCCCGGTAGCTACATCTTTGAGTTGGTGGTCACAGACAGTTCCGGCAATCGCAGCAAGGCGGGGCGGCTCAAGGTGGATATCGTGCGCATCCGGGTGGTGGGCCCCATCATTCTCGAACCCGGCGTTGACACCCGACTCCGGCCAGTCATCGATGGACGCCTTCGTCCACCCAGCAGTTAGGGAGATTCTTTAATTATGACAAAAGCAGACGATTCACTGCCGCAGCAAGCACCCGACCGGGTTCACTACGCTACCGGCGTGTTGCTGGGGGCCGAGGATTTTCAGGCGGAACAGGACTACCACCGTGCCCGCCTGGCCCGCGCCCTGGCCTACACCATGGGCCACGGTACCCTGGCGGGGCTGGAAGTGGCGCATCAAACGGAACAGATAGCCGATGAGACTCATCCTTTCCACCCGGAACGGCTGCTGGTTGATCCGGGAATAGCCATTGATCGCCTGGGGCGGATCATCGAAGTGCCGCGCCCCCGTTGCCTAAAGCTGGGGGACTGGTATCAGTCGCAGTCGCCGCAGTTACTGCGTCAGGCCTGGCACGATGCTGATGCGCTGTGGTCAGGGGCGCCCTCCGGCGTGGCGGCGGATCTCTTTATCCGCTTTGTGGTGTGCGAAAACGGTAAAACGCCCTCTTTTGCCAGCACTGCTTTCGATAGTTTCGACAGCGTGACCGCCGCCCGCTTGCGTGACGGTTTTGAGGTTTCGCTGGCATTGCGCGAGGAGACCAGCCCGCCACTGCCATCACCGCAATGGCCCGATTTCGGGACGGATGCCGCCGACCTGCGCGATGCTATCTACAACGCCTGGCGCGAGGGCAGTGCCTCTGGCACGCCCCAGGGACTCGATCCATTGCCGGAGCACCTGCCGGGGCAGGACAGCAGTGCGCTGTTCCTGGCGCGGGTACTGTTACCTGCAGATCAGGGCCCGCTTGGACAGCGACCTGTTCGTCGCAGCACAGAGACGGTGATCGTCAGAAATGAACTGCGCCCTTTCGTTGTTACCACTAACGCCCTGGTGCGCTGGCTGGGAATTCAGGTAACGGCGGTGGATTCGTGAAACGGGTTCCTGATTTTGAATAGTGTCCCACTCCCGCAAGGGAGCGGGGGACAAATAAACTTCCGGGCAACCACTAAGGTCAGCAAGGAGAAAAAGATGAGCGACATGAAAACCGGACCAGCCCGCGAGACAATTGATCTCAGCGAGCTGCAGAAATTACAGCATAAACACACCATCATCACCGATGATCGCCGTCGTCGTCCGCTCTGGTTTGATGGCCGTTTTCTCGACGCCCAGGCACTCAATGCCGAACAGAACTATTTTCTGGCGCGCCAAAATGATTTCGGTCGGGTAGCCGGTGCAGGGGTGATCGAGGGGCTGGGGGTAAAAGTACACCCCGAGAAGTCGCGCACTGTGTTTGTCGAAGCAGGTCATGGCCTCACACCTGCCGGTACTCAGGTGGTGCTACCCAACCGGATTAGCGTGGATCTGGCCGCCGTGGCTGAAACGCAGCAGCTTGATGCCAGTTTCGGTATCTCTTCCATCCCGAAACAGCCTCCCCACAATCGTACCGGAATTTATATTGTCGCCTTACGCAGCGTGGAGTACACCGGCAATAAAATTGCCTCCTATCCCACTCATGTCGATGCCAAACGCACCACTCACGACGGTTCGGTCATTGAGGCAACGGCAGTGACGTTGATTCCTTATCCTGACGCCGGAGCGGGTACTGAACTGGATCAGCGCCGTAAACACGTAGCCCAGGAGATTTTCGTCGATGGCAGCCGCAAAGGTCAGCCGGAGGATGTGCTGCCGCTGGCGATGCTGGCGCTCGATCATGGTGTGATCAAGTGGCTGGATATCTTCATGGTGCGGCGCGAAATTGGCCATCGTGAGCGTGATCTCTGGGGCCTGGGGTTGTCGCCACGGCCATTGCGAGCGGCCCATCTTCAGCAATACGGTGCTCATTTAGAGGATATAGAAAATCGTCCGGGAACGAGCGCACGCTTCAGCGCCGCTGACTATTTTACTGCATTGCCACCTGCCGGTCCCATGCCGGTGAGCGGTATCAATGGCGAAGACTTCTCCCACACCTTTTTCCCGGCGGAGATGGATGTCGAACTCTCCATCGTGCCGGAGGATGAACTGCCCGCCCTGATCGAGGAGAGCATGGTGCAGCCTGCGCTGGATCTAAGTCTGACAGGTGATGCGCAGGAGTCCACTTCGGTAATGGTGGTGATGCCGGTACCGCGCCATGAATTGCGAACGTTGAACGAGAAGTTGAGTAGTCTGAGACGGGCCCTGCCTGCAGCCCAGCCCGGCATGATCGCGAAACGCAAGCCGATTTCCGCCCTGACGCAGTTGCTGGCGCGACGTAAATTTGCGTTTGAGCTGCCACAGGTAGTGACTGCGGACAGCACCTGGCGCGAGGAGCTGGGCAAGCAGCCCCGGCTCTGGTATCTGCGCCGCCGTAATCTGCACTACAAGGCCGAGGTGACTTCGGTGATCGTGGAGATGCTGTCTACCGAGAGCGAAATCGAAAATCTGCTGTCCGAGCACATTGGCACGCTGAATCTTCGTACCCGTTTTAATGCCCTGCTTAATCGCGGCACTCGCATGGCTTCCGCGGAACTGACCTCTTTCATGGCCTCGTCGATGTTACGTAAAGACTCGGGCGTGGCGACCAGGGCGGTGGTCGCCGAATTGGAGAAGGCCGAAACGCTGGATCGTCTGGAGGTGCTAAAGGTGGCTGAGCGTTTTAGTGACCCCTCGTTCGGTGAAGGCATCGCCCGGATTGAAAATAGTGGCGAAGGGTTGGCTGGTAGCAGTCGGGTCATGGACAACGTGGCCAAGTCGGGGCTGTTGCCTGAGCTGGATCGTATCAGTCGCACGTTGCCGGAATCCGAGTTGAATGTGTTGACCAATGAGTTGCTGGCCGTCGGCAGTGCCAATAACGCTGAGGCCGTGGAGAAAGTTAAGTTACTGATTGCAGAAAAGGTGGCCACGAGTGGCAAGGCAAGACCCAGAGGACCAGTGGTGACCCGGCCCTCGGGAACCGCAAGAGTAAATATTGGAAACGGGGCGCCTGGTCGCATTAGAGGATAAGACAGATGAAAGTTTTCCCCATTCTTGATCCCGTTTCCGGCGAGCAGCTGCTCAGTGTTGAACCTGCCATCGAAGCCTATCCCGATGTGCAGTGGCGTCAGCGGCTGAACTACTTCACTGGCCGGGCGCTGACTCATACCGCCCTGCGGACCGAACAGCAGGGCCGGGCCGGGCATCTGGCGACGCTGGGTCAGGCACTGTCCCCTGGTGCAGTGACGGGGCTGGCGGCGGTGGCGGCACCCAGCCCGAGGGGTGTGGTGATCGAGATCTCCGCAGGCCTGGGCCTGGCGGCCAGTGGCGAGGTGGTCACCCTCAATCGCAATCATCAGGTTTTCCTCGATGACATTCAGGTCTATGCGCCCGCCTGGGTGCTCGATAGCGAGGCCTCTTCTTCAGCGACTGGTGGCGCTTACAAGCTGGGGGATTCCCTCGCTGAGCTGCGTGCTGCCGGGCGGCCCCTGTCGCAGGCACTGGTGTTGGTGTTACAGCCGGTGGCGGTAGAACATTTTGGTCAGGAACCTTCTACCGACCCCTGTGACTATGATCCTGGCGACGAGGCGTTTGAGAACTGGCAGTGGCTCGATGGCTGTCGTCTGGCGCTCTATGCCTGGCCTGCGGAGCTGGGCCCGTTGCCAGCTCCCGGTGCCTGGCGGCGTAACCGCATCGCCCACGCTATTTTTAACCATGAACGCAATTTGAGTGCAGGAGAGCACCTGCCGTGGACGCATCTTGGCGTGCCTGTCGCCCTGGTTGGTCTGAAGGCATCGTTGAGTTTCGATTTTCTCGATAGTCACTCGGTGGTGCGTCGTGGAGGAGAGGCGCGTGGTGGGGCGTTGCCGATCTCGCCTGCGGGTAACCGTTTTGTCTGGCAAGCGCAGTTTGAGCAGTTCAACGAGCAACTGGTGGATTGGTTGATGACCGAGACCTCGCTGGCCCCGGAAATGATGCGGGCTGAGCAGACCTTTCGCCATCTGCCGCCAGTGGGTGTGTTGCCCAAAGAGGTGATGAACCCGCGCCAGCAACAGCAGCGCTTCTTTCCTGTGAGTTACAAAGTCGAGGCCATGGCGATCCCTTATGAGCAGCTCGATCTGGCCATTCAAGAGACTGCCTCACTGGCACCCTTCGATCTCAATACGCCGGATCGACTGGAAATGCTGGTGCCGGTACCACAGGAGCACTATGAGCCGGAGCTGTTGGTGGTAGAGCAGATCTCCCCTGAGTTTGGTCAGGCCATTACCGAATTCAGCAACCGTCGTGCGCGGTGGCTGGGGCGGCGGTTGGACGTCCGCAGCAAAGCTTCTGTGACTTACCAGGCAATTAAGGGCGAACCCCTGCCGTTCCCCGTCGATGACCCCAATGCTATCGATAGTCTGGAGCAAGCGGCCGATTTTGAACAGGTGTTAGTGACCGAGGGGGATAACTGTCGTTATCTCAAGGGGCAATCAGCCCCGCCAAGCCTCTGGTACCGAAACGATTTTGATGATACTGATTGGGACAGCGGTCTGACAGCTATTGGTTACGGCAGCAGCAATGTGGCCACTAGCCTGGCTGATATGAAAGACAACTACTTCACCGTTTTTCTGCGCCATCGATTTAGTCTGGGCGAGGTAGAAGAGGCACACCGCTATACGCTGACGGTGACCACCCGTGGTGGTTTCTACGCCTACCTCAATGGGCATTATTTGGACTCAGCGAATGTCTCCCAGCCTGCGTACAATGCACCGGCTACTCAGGTTCTGGATCTGGATACGCGGCGCTATGAGCTGGGTGAGCTGCAGGGGCGTCTGCTGGCGGGTGAAAACGTGCTGGCCATCCAGGCCCACAATGGTGATATCACCAGTGCCAATTTTATTATCAGTGTCGATCTGCTTGATACCGAGGATAACTACGGCACCGTACTCCGTTTCGACAAGCAAAGTCAGCCTCATACTGAGGTCACGCTGTTTGGCAAATTACGCAACTATCTCGATACCAGCACACCGCTATCCGATACTGAAGTGAGCAAGTTGGATGAGCTTGGGGTGGAAGAATACATCGACTTTCTACAGAAGAAGATCAACAAAGCGGATGATCGGGTCGAGTTCGGTTTCCTGCGCATGCGCACGGACATCTACCGTGTGCGGCAGATGATGCTGGGTAATGATGCGGGCACCAAACTGGCGACCTCGCCAGCGCTGGCAGAGATCGCCAAGGGGGATTCGGCAGTCGCTACCAAGCAAGAGCTTTCCAACTACTATACGCGCCTCAAACAGGCTTCCAAAACAGCTGGAGGTGGTCTCGATGGCGAAATTCCAGCTGGAGAGGGTGGTTCTTCGGCTCCCCCCGACATGCAGGCGATGCCTGTGATGATGCGTTATATCCCTCCTGCCGGGGCTGATATCTATGTTTCAGGTGAGATGGCCGGTAGAGCTGCTGGTGGAGTTTCCGGACTGAAGTCGGGAGCAGGTGATGGTGTCGATGTGACCGGGGCGGCTGGTGGCAAGGCGGGTAATATTGCCATGGAAATCGCAGCTATCCAGGGTTTCGGCAGCCGCAGCCTGGAAAACAGCTCAGCCGAATTATTGAAGGCTGTCTCTGCGGCAGATATCGGTGAACAGAATCCGCTGGTTGGTAATGTACAGTTTTTCAACAACGCCACCGTGGGTGAACGATTGGAGGAGTCCAGCGCCAACATCTCACACATGGCAGGTGTAGCGGCCAAAGGTGAATTGATCAGTGAGCTGCTCGATACCGATATCAATCTTGCAGATCTGCGTGTCCCTGGTGTTCGTGATGAAGGGGAGGAGAGCAATAAGACTTTCGCCGATATCAATTCGGCTGTCATGACCAATATTATTGGGGGCTTCTATGACTCGGCCGGTGGTGATGATGAGGCTGCCTATTTCAATGCCGGGGTTAAGGCGCTGGAGAATGTGGTCGGCATTCTGCGCCTGGTTGAAGGTCGGGTACACGCTTATCGCCGGGCACTGGCGCGCTGCAAATCGACACTCAAGGATCTTAAAACCTCGCTGCAACTGACCGATCAGCGCCTCAAAACCATTGGTGATGAGCTGGCTGAGGCGCGCCACGATGTGTCGGTAGCAAGAGCCCTGGAAATGGAAGAGCAGGCGCGTCTTGATGCGCTCAATGCCAGGCGGGACAAAGTGCTGGAGACACTGGTGCCGTTTCTGGTTTTCCGCCGTCCGCGCCTGCTTGATCCCCGTCATGATCTGCCCGTGCACTACCTCAATCCTGATCTGTCACAACAGCCGTTGCCGCTGTGCGACCTCTCTGAGGTGGAAGCCCCCGAGGCCCTGGAGGCGATGATGGATGTGGTGCGTGATGCACCGCTGAAATGGTTTGAGGTGGCCGATGAGGTGTTGCCAAAGCTGAGCCGACCGGCTGATCTGCACGTCACTCTGGCCGGGGCAAAAAAACGGGCGCTGGGGCGGATTAATATGCATCCCTTTTTCAAACTCAATTTCGATGTGCCGGACAAACTGTTTCAGGGCATCGGCATGGTTCTGCAGCAGTCTCAGCAACGCATGCAACTGGAACGCAAGCAGACGGCTGCCATCAATGTTGCCTCCTTCCAGCGTTTTGGTTGGCGTGAGGCAGTGCAAAAGGTGCGAAAGGTAGTCTCCCTGGGAGATGTGATCGACGGTAATCATGGCCGCATGGGGGCCAGTCACCGTGCTGCCAGGGAGTTGGCCGACATCACCGAAGTGGTGACCTGTCTCTACCTGCGTTTCTCCGCAATCAGCCCCGGCATTCGTCTCGATTGGGCAGAGCGCTTGAGCCAGTTTGATGCGGCGGTGAGTCTGCGTAACCTCTATACCCTGCCTCGTTTCGGCGAGCTGGACTATATGGATCGCCATTCCATGCAGGCGCTGGCTGACTGGCTCTATGGCCGGGTGGTGGATAAATACAGTGAAGCAGAGTCGCTGATGAGTGACCTGATCCGTGTGGCCTTGCTGCTGGCCAGTCAGTCGCCAGTGAATCAGTTGATTGCCGGTCATGTGGCTGAGCCGGTGCGGGTGCAGCTGGGTAGTCGTATCCGCATCGCCGCCGACTTGAGTCGAGTGCGTATTGGCATGGCGGTGTCCATGAATTCAGCCGGTAACACCGTGGCCCGTGGCAAGGTGGCGGATATCACCGGCGGTCAGGTGATGGCTGAAATTTCAACAATGGTCAGTACCAGTGTGGATCTGGCAGCCGGAAGCAAGGTGCAAATCGGCGAACGCCTGGGGATGACCCTGAACCTGCTTCGATAGGAGACGATGTGGATCTCGGTGAGCGGCGCATTCGGAGTCTGCAACTATGTGGCAGTGATGATGCCCGGCTGCGCCAGGCTCACTATATGCTGGATGAGGCTTTTCGCACCGCCTCTCTGCCGGGTTTGCCGCCCAACGGTGTTGTGCTGGTGCGGCGTCTGGATCTGGGGAATATCGACTTGGGGGTTTCAGCTGTCGGCCTGGCGCTTCAAATAGAAGAGCGGGTGCGCCAGCTGGCTGCGGCAGCTGTCTGTGTGGATGAGCGCTCCGCCCCGAAGGCTGACGTGGTCTGGTTCAGTGATCCGCTGCAACCTTATATTTGCTTGTTGCAACAGCTGCTTGACGGCCGGGGAGCGACGGAGTGGTATTGGCAAAGTCTGTTTAACGGGCAGCTACTCACCCTGAATGAAAAGACGCTTAATACACTGTTTCTCACTGTTCAACACACTGTGCTCAAGTCACTGGCACCGGCTCACTTGCTGCAGGCCTGTCTTGAACCCCAACGTCTGGTGTGTTTGATGCAATTGATCTCCCCCCGGTTGGCGCGACAGTGCCTGCATGAATCCGGGGTGACGCCGGTGGCGGTGGATGATGTGGAGATTCATCCGGGCGAGGAGGTGCAGATTGTGCCGATCGAGGGAACTGCACCGCCACCTGATCTTGGGGACGGTTGGTTGCGGGCCTTGAGTCAGGCAGCGAAGTCGTGGGGCGCAGGGGATGTACGAAGCCAGTGGCTGGCTTATCAAACGCTGGTTTTCAACCACCCGGCCTACGGCGAACGCAGTGACGCACTATTGCAGGTAAAACGCTGGTTGCCGACCTGGTTGGCGGATGCAAGGGGAATATCCTCTATCAGCGATATTCCGCCGGGAGGGGCTCAATTCCGAACGTCGTCACAAGAGCAAGTCAAGAACAAGGCTGTATCTGAGGTGCAGGAGGTTCAATCTCCCAGACGGACTGCACTTTTGTCTGCAGAAATAACCCTGGCAAGTGGCACGCTTTCCGTTTGCGCCGGGTTTGGTCTTGTAATCAATCTTCTGCAACGCTGTGGTATGGCTGAACTGATGACAAGCAACGAGCGTCTGGCGGCAAATGATTTTCATCTCTATTTATTGCATGCCATCGCCAGGCGTTTTGGCATGGAGAAAGACGATCCCCTGATGCCCCTGTTTGATACGCTGGAGGATATTGGGGATATGGTCTTGAGCGAACTTTCTCTGCCGGCCAGTTGCTGGTCAACAGTGAAATTCTTGCCGCTGCAATATCGCCAGCTCGGCCAGTCTGATCAGCCGGTGAGTGCTCATCAGTTGATGGTTGTTATGCAACTGCTGATGGGATGTTATTTGCGGCGTTACGGCCAATTATCGCTGCGTCAACTTGTATACAGGCCGGGGCGGGTGGTGCTGAGTCGCAGCCATTGGGATGTGGTTTTTGATATCAACCAGACCGATTTGCGTTTGCGTCGCCTGGCGCTGGACAGTGATCCAGGCTGGGTGCCCTGGCTGGGCAAGGTGGTGCAGTTTCATTATGACACTCAGGGATATCGTTATGTCTAGCGTGCTGGAGCAGGAAGTGCCTGAGATGAATGCTGAACAGAACCCTCTTGCGCTACGGCAGTTAGCCATCAACTGTATTGGCCGGCTGTTGTTCGTCGCCGGGGGAGGGCAGCCTGAGGGGGCGGAGCAACGTTTTCTGTTTCAGCAATATAGTGCTGTCAGTCATATCGAGGATCTGGCCGTTGCCTTGCAATGCAGCCTGACCAGGCCAGTTGCGTCCGATGTTCAGATTGCCGCCCTTGCCGGGATGTTGCCGCTCGGCGAAGTGGAGGTGATGGCCATTGTGCTGGCGTTGATGGCAGAGGAGGAGCCAATGATGGGGCGGGTGTTTGCCCAGATTCAGGCCCCGGTAGGCGGATCGCGACCGACTCTGGGGCTGCTGGAGGCAATTCTTGATCCGCTGCTCGGTGGTGAAGGTGCGAACTGGTTGGCCGGGGCGGTGGTGGCCGGGGCTGCGGTCTCCAGTGGCGTGTTGCAGTTGCTTAATGAACTGGCGCCATTGCCGGAGCAGAGTTTTAAGATTCCCACCCCGCTGGCCCTGGCGCTACGGGGGCGACCCTACGTCTGGCCCGGTGCGCAGGTGGTGGATTCAGGTGTGCGTTTGCCACCCTCTACCCGCGAACAGGCAGCGGCCCAGGCTCGGGCGGTTGCGTACACACCCAACAGCGTGTTGGTGGTTCGCGCAGCCTCTCGCCAGGAGGCGCGGGCCGCTGCACAGCAGGTGGCCAGTAACCTAGGGCAAGAGGCGCTATTTATTGAGCCCCGGGCTGAACACCTTAAAGGACTTGGGGCTTTGTGTCGGATGAGCGCACGCGTGCCGGTGTTTGAATATGGTTTGAGCACGGGGGAACAACCGCCTGTGCCGGAGCTGGCTGCATACTGCGGGCCGAGGCTGGTGGTGATTGGGCCTGATGGCCAGGTTAATGCCGGACGAGGTTCCATCTTGCAGTGGAGTCTGGCCGTGCCGGATCGGGCGGAGCGGCAACAACTTTGGTGTGACTATCTGGGTGATGATGAGCTGGCCAGGCAGCTGGCCGCTGACCATATTCACAGCGCCGGGCGCATCAGCGAGCTGGCCCAACTGGCGCAGCGCGAGGCGCGACTGCAACAGCGCCAACACCCTGAATTGCCGGATGTGCGCCGTGCCGCCTGGGAGGCCGAGGCCGGTGTGCTGGATTCGCTGGCGCAGCCGATCACGGCGGAGATCCCCGACGATGCGCTGATCCTCTCCAGGCCGGTGCGTGCCGAGCTGGAACATTTACTGGCCCGTTGCCGTTGTCGCGAGCATCTGGATGAAGAGCTGGGTGTGACTATCAAAGTGCGCTATCAACAGGGAGTGCGCTGCCTGATGGTAGGGGCATCGGGCACCGGTAAAACCCTGGCCGCCAGTTGGCTGGCGACCAGACTGGGCTTGCCACTTTATCGCGTCGATCTCGCCTCGGTGGTGAGTAAATACATCGGTGAGACCGAAAAGAATCTGGCCGAATTGCTGGCCCGCGCCGAGCACAGCGAAATTGTGCTGCTTTTCGATGAGGCCGACTCGTTGTTTGGCAAGCGCACCGATATCAAAGATTCCAATGATCGCTTTGCCAACTCACAGACCAATTACCTGTTGCAAAGGATCGAGTTTTACCGTGGCATCGTCCTGCTCACCAGCAATAGTCGTGACCGCTTTGATTCCGCCTTTACCCGCCGGCTCGACAGGATCGTCGAATTCTCCCTGCCTTCCCCCAAAGAACGGCGTGCTCTGTGGCAGACGCACCTTGGTAGCAAGCACCAGCTCTCTACCAAGCAGATCAATCAACTGGCTGTGGGTAGTGATCTTGCCGGTGGCCACATCCGCAATGCCGTACTGAGTGGAGCGGTGAGTGCTCAGGAGGCACGGCGACCGATTGCACTGCATGATCTGGTGCAGGGGCTGGCCGGCGAGTATCGAAAGCTGGGGCGGCAGTTTCCGGCGGAGTTACAGCGCTATGAGAATCCTGAACGGTAGGAGCGTGTTATGGACACAGCGGTAGTTCAAAAGCCAGAGCGAGAAAACTCTGCTAAAAGAGCCTCTCAATTAACGCCTGATGTTCAGCGGCGTGAGGAGGCTGAAAGTGGTGCGGGCGCAGGGTTACCCCTGTTCCTGCAAGCGAGTAGCACGCCGAAAGGATGGCCTCAAATTCAGCGTCAGGTGGAGGAAGAGGAGGAAGAGTTAATTCAGCCCAAACTGGATGTGCAAACAAAACTGACTGTTGGTGCGCCAGATGATGAGTATGAGCAAGAAGCGGATAGGGTGGCTGATAAGGTAATGCGTATGCCTGCTGGAGGTAGTGAATTAGAAGACGATGTAGAAAATCCCCCACAAATACAAACCGTGTCCACCGGTACCGGGTTGCGCCCCTCCATAGCTGGCGCTGTAACAAACACAATACGTTCAGCGGGCAATGGTTCTCCTCTAAACGAAAGGGTTCGCTCTCGTGTGGAGCCGGTGTTGGGTGTGGACTTGTCATGCGTACGAGTACACAGTGGCGCATCAGCACAAAACGCATCACAACATCTCAATGCCAAGGCATTTACCCATCAAAACAATATCTTTTTAGGTAAAGGTCAGAGCGCCTCTGATGTTCATCTGATGGCCCACGAGGCAACGCATGTGGTGCAGCAAGGCGCCGGGGAGTCAATTTTTTCCTCACCAAGTGTTGCCCCCCAAACACACCCAGCCGTTGGATCTGTTGTGCAGAGACGAGATCTTCATCAGGGAGCCGCTGTTCCAGATGCGTCAGGGCAACAGGCCATTACCGGTGCCATGAATCCACAGGCCACGGTCTCTTCAGGGGGGGTTGTAACCATTCGAACCTGGGGGGGAGGCATGGTCGGAGTGGGTCCCCCGACTGCAGCGGAGCAGCGGGTTCGAACGCGGACTCTTCGGGCGCTTCGTCGAGGAATTTACGCTGCGCTTAATCGCGCTCTGCGCTGGATTCGGCCGATGGCACGGCGCTACACGGCGCAGCGGGTGCCGACGGCTGACTTGCAGGGGGCGGGCAATGCAGCCGCTGATGTTGTTCGCAGTCATGTTGGTGGGTACATAAAAAATTCCGTTGGAGGGGCTGCCCGTGTTCGTCACGGGTTTACTGCGGGCGCAAATTTGCTTGACGCCTACGATCCAGCTGACCGGGCAACGGCGGGTGAACCGATCTCTGCCGAGGCGGTTGTAGAGTGGGCTCTTCGTAATACACCTGCGGCAACTGCCAGGAGTAGGTTTGCCTTCAATCCAGACAATACAGCGGAGGATGCCTGGCTTACCAGTACAGCCATTTCTCAAATCATTGGGACAAGACGCTCCGACTTTGAGCTCTGGGACAGGTTCGGGTTTGCCATGGTTGGTCGGCTTGGAAACAGGACGCTGGCAACCACGATGGCCCCAACGGGCTTCTCAGCAACGGTTCCACGTGGAGGTGGACTGTCACCCGCGCAACGGGCTGCACGCTGGAGTGCATTTGCGGAACTTATGCACGAGTTTTTTCACCTTGTTGAGCACCCGGCGCATATACGTGCCAGGCAAAACAGTGCCTTGGGCTCGGCGCTTAACGAGGGGGTAACAGATGTGCTCACCGAGGATACATACAATGCCAAAGTTGCCTCTGTCCGGAGTAACGTTTCCGTTATTGCCAGGGTTGAGGGAAGCCCGCCGCCAGCCGGTACCGTAGTGCCAAGAAGATTCCTCCCTGCCAGTTACCAGATCGCCTATCCTACTGAAGTCGCTGATGTGCGCTCTGCACTCGGGGCCGTCAACCTTGATGGTTTCAAGGCTGCGTATCTGGCGGGACATGTTGAGTATGAAGGCCTTGAGCCCAGCGGAACTGATCGGACGCCGGTAGCAGCAGGAACAGGGCAAGGTATCGATATTCCGGCGAGCGTGACGACACTCGCCGATCTCGCCCGTTCGAGTGGAAATACACAAATGGCAATTCGGAGTGCCAACCTTGGTGTAACATCCTGGGCCCCTCTTCCACGCCGACTCAATGTGCCGGGGTGGCGGGAACATATTGTGGTGGCGACTCCGGCCGGAACCACCGAGTCACTTACTCAAATTGCAAGACAGCGCGACGTTTCGGTAGCTGATCTCAACGCGCACAATCGTCACCACCCGGGCTGGCCAACCTTGACAGCCGGGATGAAGGTGCTTATCCCGCCGCGAGGCTTCCGACCATGAACACGGAGCGGGAAGCAGTGTTAGCGGTGACAGCCATTGTCCAGCTGCGGTTGGACGACTTTACCGGCCTCTGTGTCGGAACGACAAAATCTCATATCATCAAGGCTGTTGGCCCAATTTTCGCGGAAGGTTTTGCTGGAGGGGTGAGGCCGCTATGGATGACTGTTCACGAACTCAGTCCCACTGTTCGGCTAACGGCCTGGTACGAACTTGCAGATGACGCTTCGGAGCCAGGAGTCAGTCCCAATCATCCCGTAGTATGGATTGAGCGGCCGATAATTCTGACCCAGATCACCGACCTCCTAAATCTTCCAGGTAGTCACCGACCTGCTCGGGCAGGCCATCTCATGGCGTGGACAGAGCGAGGGTTGTGCCTGCGATTCAGCCGGCGGTCGAGACAGCCAACAACACTCTTCGCCTATGCACGTATGAGCGAGTCTGAATTCGACCAGTCATCGATGGTGTCCTAGTACTCCGAATTGGTCTGTTCCTCTGGTATTGCAACAACGCCATTAGAATTATGTCCGGTCGGGTATTGCCTCACCACGGGGTAAGGTGGGACACTTCGCAGCTTAATGAACAATTTACAGGACATCCTCGAATGGCCGCTGGTACGGCAGTACATGCGCGCCAGTCCCGCTATTTTCTTTTACTGGGTCGCGAAAACAGACTGGCCGGTCGAGTATGTGTCGGAGAATATAAACCAGTTTGGTTACAGTGTTGAAGAATTTATTTCGGGACGGAAGAAATTTTCCGAGATTGTGCATCCGCAGGACCTTGGTCGTGTTATTCAGGAAGTCGAGGAGTACACAGCCAAAAAGCTGAAATCCTTCACCCAGCAGTACCGGGTGCTTACCAGTGAAGGGGAAACATGCTGGATTGATGATCATACGGTAACCCAGTGTAATGCAGCAGGGGAAGTGACGCATTACCTGGGGATTGTCACGGATATCACCGAGAGCAAGAATGCCGAAACGGCGCTGAAACTCAGTCAGGAAAAATACCGTGCACTGGTGGAGTCAACGCACGATTTTGTCTGGGAGGTAGACCGGAACGGGATTTACACGTACTGCAGTCCGCAGGTAGAAAGCCTGCTGGGATATCTGCCCGGGGAAATGCAGGGTAAGACTCCCTTCGAATTTATGACGGCAGAGGATGCCGTAATGGTTGCCGGGAAATTCATGGAGATCGCCGGGAAGGAGCAGGCATTTTCTTCCATGGAAAATACCAACTTCCATCGTGACGGGCACAAGGTTGTACTGGAAACCAGCGGCGTTCCGTTTTTTGATGCGGAGGGTGAGCTGGCGGGATACCGTGGTATAGACAGGGATATCACGGAGCGCAAGCGTACCCAGCAACGACTGGCTGCGCAGCAGGAGTTTTTGCAGTCGGTAATCGATGGTGTACATGATTCCATCATGGTGATCAACGAGGATTGCACTATCCAGTTGATGAACCAGGTTGCACGGGATGCCATTCAGCCGGAGTTTGTGGCGGATATTGATAATCCAAAATGTTACGAGGTGTCGCACCATTTTAACGAGCCCTGTGATGGAAAGGATCATCCCTGTCCCCTGAAAAAGGTTATTGAGTCCGGGGAGGCAGTGACTGTTATCCACAGGCATCCCCTGGCTGACAGTTCGATAGCTTACATGGAACTGCTTACTTCGCCGCTGCAGAATGAGGGGGGTGAGATACGCAGTGTCATTGAAGTCGCGCGGGATGTTACCGGCCACGTGTCTGCACGGCGTGAGCTTGAAGAACAGAAACTTGCCTTGCAAAAGCTTGCCCACCACGATGCACTCACCGGTTTACCGAATCGTCTGCTGTTTCTTGACCGTTTGCAGCAGGCCATCAGAAAGGCGCGCCGTGCGGACAGACTGCTTGCGGTCCTGTTCATCGATCTGGACAGGTTCAAGCAGATCAATGATAGCCTGGGTCATTCGATGGGAGACACGATACTGAAAGTGATTGCCGGGAGGCTGGAGGGCTGTCTGCGTGAAGATGATGTAGTGGCCCGTCTGGGTGGTGACGAATTCACCATCATCATGGATTCACTGCACAATGCCAGGCATGCGACGACCATTGCGCAGAAAGTTATTCGTGCGGTACAGCGTCCGGTCAGGCACGAGGAGCATGAACTCTATGTTTCGGCCAGTGTGGGTATCAGTCTCTATCCACAGGACGGAGAGGATGCTGAAATCCTGTTGCGGAATGCCGATGCCGCCATGTACAGGGCCAAGGGCGAAGGGGAGAACAGCTTCCAGTTCTATACAGCCGATATGACCGAGCAGGCCTTTGAGCGAGTATTGATGGAGTCGTACCTGCACCGTGCGATGGAAAACGATCAGTTTGTCTTGTTTTACCAACCGCAGATCGAACTGGGTACGGGCAGGCTGGTGGGCCTGGAGGCGCTGCTGCGCTGGCAGCACCCGGAGCAGGGCCTGGTGTTACCGGCAAAGTTCATTACCCTGGCGGAGGACACCGGTCTGATACTGCCGCTGGGTGAATGGGTGTTGCGAACCACCTGCAGGCAGATGGCGACCTGGTACAGGGCTGGTTTGTACCCCGGGCGGGTTGCTGTCAATCTCACCGCACGCCAGCTGCACAATGAAAGTTTCCTGCCGATGATGGAGAAAATTCTGGATGAAAGCAGGTGCCAGGCGGAGTGGCTGGAACTCGAGATTACGGAAGGGGTGATTATGCGGCAGCACGAGCATTCTTTCCAGATCCTGCAACAGCTGAAGGGGCTTGGCATCGAGTTGGCGATTGACGATTTCGGCACCAGTTGCTCGTCCCTGGCTTACCTTAAGCGCTTACCGGTCTCGAAGTTGAAGATCGACCGGTCGTTCGTCAGGGATGTCCCCAAAGATGATAGCGAAAATGCCATTGTACGTGCCGTCATTGCCTTGGGTCACAGTCTGGGGCTGCGGGTGATCGCTGAGGGTGTGGAAAATTCAGGGCAGATGGCGTTCCTGAGGGAGGAGGGGTGTGACGAAGTGCAGGGTTACCTGTACGGTGAGCCGCTACCTGCAGACCAAATCACAGAGCGCTTGCGCAACATGCAAGGAACAGGAACTCCCGGTCCTGACAAACAGGGTTAGATATTCGCTGTTGCTCGTTTATATCCTGGTTTGATCCATATTATTTACTATACTTTCACCAGTTCCACAACTGGGGCTCGAGTCTGGCAAGCGACCGGATGGATTGACTACACAAGGAGGATGTTTCATGAGTTCATTAAACGGCGAAATCATTGCATGCGGTCAACGTACCGGTGGTGATATTCCACTGCATATCTACGGTGACGAATTCTACGCCCGTTACGAAACTGTCGATGGGTACACTGTTGTATATGATTCGGACCTGGGGCGATACTGTTATGCGACCCTGGCTGCCGGGCGACTGGTCTCGACCGGTGTTCATACCGGGAAGCCTGTACCGGCTGAAATCAGGCGGCACCTGAAGGAAGGCGCTGAGGTGCGAAATGAAAAATTCGGCCGACGTTATGAGCAGCTACGGCCACGGGAATCTGATTCTGGTTCAATGACCACACGGACGCTGGGGCCGGATGACGGTCTGCTCGAAGGGCGAAAACATTTTTCAGGACATGTGCGCGGGCTGACTATTCTGGTTGACTTTGATGATTTGTCATCAAACATCAGCAACGCCGATGTCGATGATATGCTGAACGAAGATGACTATACCCGCAACGGTAACTTTTGTTCCGTGAAGAAATATTTCCAGCTGGTTTCGAACGGAAAACTGACCTATACAAACACTGTTGTCGGGCCGGTTAAACTGCCCAGGCGTCGTAGCCATTATATCTCGACACTCATGGTCCGGGAGGTGATGGATGCGGTTGTGAATGATTTTCATATCAACCTGAGTGACTTTGATTCACGCGGCGAGGGTATTGTAGACGCCATCAATATTCTTTATGCAGGCGAGTCCCAGTACTCAGGTGAATTGTGGCCGCATAACTCTGTCCGGGAGCTTGAGTATAACGGTGTGCGCACGCACTTCTATCTGCTCACCGGGCTGGGAGAAGAACCAGTAGATCTGAGAATTGGAACCATCTGTCATGAGAATGGCCATCTTCTGTGCCGCTTCCCGGACATGTACGATTATGGTAAACGTGATGGCGACCACGAGAAAAGCCAGGGTATTGGGCGTTACTGTCTAATGGGTTCAGGGAACCACCTGAATGACCGGCGCACACCGTCTCCGGTCTGTGCCTATTTGCGCGAACTGGTCGGGTGGGCCGACGATGTAGTGCTGCTTAATGACGCGACTGGTCAGTACACCGCCCGTCATGGGAACTACGGCACGATCATGAAGTATGAAACTGATCTTCCCAATGAATATTTTGTGGTCGAGAACCGGTCAAGGATGGGGCTGGATTCGCATCTACCATCCAGTGGACTGGCTATTTACCACTGCGACACACTGGGTTCCAATGAGTGGCAGGCGGGTACACGTAATCGGCACTACCAATGTGCACTGTTACAGGCAGATGGTCATCTGGATCTGGAAAACAATCGCAACGCAGGAGATTCCGGTGACCTGTTTGCTGATGTGCCTACTAAAGCCCTGTCGCATGACACCACACCTTCTTCCCGGCAATGGGACGGTCTTGATTCAAACCTTATCGTTTCGGAAATTGGTGCTGCAGGTGCCGATATTTCACTAACCATTGGCGAGCCACAACAATTACCGGTAACCCATGGTGAGTCAACGCCCAATCTGTTGATCATAGATAACGACAGGAACGGTGTACAAGATGCTATTCCCGTTGCAGCCACGGGTAATGCTACGGCCATTGCCGTAAGTGTCGAGATTATCCACAGCTGGATCAGTGACCTTGAGCTCGTCCTGATTGCTCCGGATGGAACGCAGGTGATGTTGCATAACAAGGAGGGTGCAGATGGCGATGACCTGTTCAAAACCTACAAAAGTACCAGTGGTGAACCATTGCAAGCCATTGTAGGCAAGCCTGTGCATGGCGACTGGATCTTGCATCTCACTGACACTGCCCCCAGGGATGTAGGTCGTCTTGTACACTGGAGTATTGATCTGGATTATGCAAAAACGGGTGGTATTGCAGTCGGTGAAGGCGCCCGGGCAGTGGCCATCCCGGATGACAATACAGAGGGTGTGACCAGTGTTATTAATCTTTCTGACGAAGGTAATGTTAATGATATCAGCGTGGATGTGGATATTAATCACACCTATATTGGAGATTTGCAGCTTGACCTGATATCACCTGCAGGGGTTACGAGCCGGCTGCACAACAATGCGGGTGCTTTTCGGCATGACATCAAACGTGCTTTTGATTTGGACTCGACACCGGAACTCCAGCGGATGCAAGGCCAGCCGGTGAAAGGTGACTGGATGTTGCGTATCCTGGATATTGCCCCGGAAGACGAGGGCAGATTGAACAACTGGTCGATAAGAATTGGATATTAGAGTGCGAATGAACGGGGTGCTCTGGTTGGAGTGCCCCGTTTTATTTCCGGGCAAACAAAGGACGACGGGCTTGCTGCAAATGACCCAGGTGATTTCATTGTGAATTTCCCTGATCCTTGCTGTGTCTATGGAGGGTCTCGTTGGACCCTGCCAGACAAGGGCGAAGGTGTTCATAGTCCCTGGCGATGAGATCTTCCAGTAGCGGTGCTGTTCCTGTCTCGGCTTGTAACAGGTCCCGGGTATAAGCCTGAAGGTTTTCCAGCTCGGGGCTGTGCGGCCAGATAGCGGCATTCAGTCCCAGTTGTTCCAGTGCATGCACCGGTGGCATGGGTGTCTTTGTCCGGGCTGCGTCCGGCAAGTTCCACATATGCAAGCGCACGAAGAGACGCTCCGCGCAGTGTGCAAGATTGTCACGCACCTGTGATGGTTTGCCCTGCAGAAAATTTGGAGGAAAACGTTCGCGGCTCAGGTGGCAGGTCGAGCAGTGGCGATAGAAACCCTGTTCGGGGATGCCGGAATCTGCAGTGAGTAGTTGCTGCAGCTTGGCATCATCGAGTTGCGCTTCCGCAACGGGTGGTGGCAGGCGGGTGGCCTCGATGCAGCATGACTGTAAGGTCGGCATGCCGAGCCGTTGGTACAGGGTATTGAGGAACGTTACACGCCGGAATGGTTCTGAGGAGAGTGCATCTGTGGCGACTTCGCTGGACTCGCCAAGGTCCCGAATGATCTCCCTGACGGTCCGGTAGTCGTCAAGGAGGGTGAGCACCGCCTGGTTCCGGGCGGGTGCAGACATCTCCTCGATGCCAACCGGCAGGTCAGGATTATCCAGTTTAATCAGTACCTCTTCGATTGCGTTGCCATTGGGCCCGCGGGCGTGCAGGGCTCCGCGGGATATTTTCAGGATGAGGCGGGCGTCGTTGGACCGGTGGTCCAGATGTCCGCCGGAGATTTCCAGGTCGGTCAGTACGGCCGTGCCCCCCCACACCAGTCGGTCTATTGTGCCCCGGATCACTTCATTGCCGCGCAGATACACACGGCCGCTCATGCTGAAGTGTGTTGCTGCCGCAGGATCGATGGCCTGGCAGCGCAGACTGATGCGGATGATATCCACCGTGCGTTGTTTGGATGCCAGGGTGCAGTCACTATGAAACTGTCTGCGTCTCTCTGTTGCACGGGTACCTTGCTCGTACAGGTGACGGTCCAGACGTTCAATATCGACCTCGGCCAGAAAGGCCGCAAGGCCGGTGACAAAGCGTTTGGCGGATCCTGTCGCTGTCCAGGACTCCAGTGGTGGCCTGGGGTGTAGTGGATCAAAGCGTGACGGAACGTGCAGTTGCTGTAGCAGTTGACCCTGTTCGTCAGGCAAGGTCTGGTCGGTTCGGATTGCACCTGGCACGTTGACCGGTTCGACGGCCGCAACAGGAATCCGGTTGGGAATATCGGGACTGGATATCAGCAGACCCCGGGGCCATTGGCTTTGCCACCGGGACAGCAAGGGTGCGGTGAATCGCTGCCAGTCAGGCGTGTCTGCCCGTGCGAACTGCAGGCTACCACTAAGGCGGTATTGCAGGGCAAAGCGCAAGGCCTGTCCCCGGCAATGTCTTGCCTCCAGGCTGTCAGGCTCAGCAGCGCAGGCCTGTTGCCAGATAAACTGTATTGCCGGAATCAGGTTGGCCCGGTCTGTGGCATCATCGATTGCATTGGGAATATCCACACCCGCCTGTACCGGAATTCCGTAGAAGTCGCGTTCTTCTTCCTGCAACAGGGCGGCGATCTGTTGATTGGCATTGGTCTCTCCCCACAGGGGGCGTGAAAAAACAGGAGCCGCATTCTGGTGGCAGGCGGTGCAAACGGCGCGGTTTGCATATGCAAGTTTTGGACTACCTGCTGCACGGTAATCACTCACGATCTGGAACTCGAACCGTCCGGCTGCTTCGTTGTAGCTGATTACCTCGAGAACACCGGCTTTTTCCAGGTAGCCGATATAGAGACGGTCTTTCAGGAACATGCCGGTAAAACCGGGACGCGGCGCCGGCTCGCCATCCACGACCAGTACCGCACGGGGATAATGAAAAAACTCCGGTGCGGCAGCGGTGCGCTGCAGGGAACGCCCCAGTGGTATCAGTACCTGTTTAATCGGCGACACACCTTGCGGGTCATTTCGCAGTTGTTCCAGCAGCTTGTCACGCAGTGCTGAAAAAGGGAACGGGATCTGGTAGACCGGCGCGTCGCCACTGTGGTCTGTTACCAGAAAATCAAACAGCGAGCGGCCGGCAGGCGGGAGATCGGGGCCCGGTTCAGCGGGGTTTACTATCCAGGTACCGGTGCCTGTTGCAGTTGCCGGGAAATAACTTCCCAGGGACGTAAGCAGGACAGCGACCAGTGCGAGTAGCACACGCTGCAAGTGTATCCGGGTCAAGTTCCTGTCAATTGCTATTCTCGGACAGACTCCTGGCGCGACATGCCGGCAGCCGCCATGCGCTGGTTACCTATCCAGCAGCCTTCGTCGCTTTCTCCGGTCTGGATCCAGTCCTCAAGGCCGGCGTTGGCGACATGTTCATTGTACAGGGTGAAGTTCAGCGCGAATGCACGGCCCAGATAGGTGCGCCCGAGATAGAACCCGGGACGAATCATGCGAATTTCATCGCGCACCTGGAAGCCCCTGCGGCTGGCCAGATAATCCGGCTTCTCGCGGTAGCCACTGATGTCGTCGCTAAAGGCATAATCGATGATGATCGATTCACGGCGTCCATCGAGCAGACTCTGTCCGCAGTAGAGCCGTCCCGGAAACAGCAGCCAGGCATCCCGATGGTCGACATCTATTTTCGGTACGCTCAGTGGATCATCGATAATGGGTGCCAGGATGGCAAGGTCCTCAATGCGGTTGCGCAGCACACCCTCATCTCGATAGAAAACCTTTCCTTTCCAGAGCACCTTGCCCAGGGTCTCCAGCTTTTCCCCCTTGACCCTGACGGCGAATCCCTTCAGGCCGCCGACGATTTCTGCCGCCCGCAGCTTGCCGCTGCCGCCTTTGGCAAAGAACAGGTCACCCTCGTAGGCACCGTCGGGAATCGGGCCGCTGGTCAGGCGTGCGTAGATCTGGTCGACCTGCTCCTGGTCCAGACTGGCAAGATATTCAGGGGTTACACCGGCCAGTTGCTGACGCGCCTCGACCGTGTCGGTCAACGGGTACAGGTGGTCGACACGGGCAAAAAATGGTTTGCTGTCGTAAGCCCTGTCGTAGGCCATGAACTCGATTTCCGGATCGGGTTTGCTGCAGGCGGAGAGCATGAATGCCAGCACCACAACGGTGATGCCGACTGCAATCAGACGAGGTGCAGGATGTCTTTTGTTTTGCATGGGAACTCCAGGCGTCAGAGGGTGGCCAGAAAGGCGATCAACGCCTGCTTGTCCGCCTCAGGAAGATCACCGCCAAAGTCGTGGCCGGCATTTTCCACGGCGGCGGTGCAGGAGCTGTAGAGCTCCAGTAAATGCGGTCGTACCCTGATAACATCGATCAATGAAGCGGGGTCGGCCATGATCAGGTCGGCCACCTCGACGAGTTCATCGCTTAACTGCGCAGCGGCGGCCTCGTCCATGCCGGTCTGCAGTTGCTGCTGCAGTTTTTTCCGGTCGACCTTTGACCGCACCAGGTCAACAATGAATTCCTTGTATTGAAAGTTACCCAACAGGCCGGCATTGGTGCCTGCGGGAATCCTGACTTGCAAGCCGATGACCTGATTCTCTTGTTCTCCGTCCCACAGTCTGGGTCCTACCTCGATAATAATATCCTCGCTGAGTTTGGTAATCTTCGGGATACGCCTGTCGGGATTAAGCAAGTCATCCATGGAGGCCCTGTAGAGTTTAAAGCGGCCTTCCACGCTCGGGTCATATTTCCAGCAATCGGGTGCGTCGTCCATCAAGTGACCATCGCTGTCTGTATAAGCCTGGCGGTAGAAGTCATTACGAGCACTGGCCGGTTTTCCGCAAATCTCGGGTCCCAGGGCGTTGTTGTGCAGAAACGGTGCATGCGCCCAGATATTCAGCAATGAGATATTGCGATAATAGCCGCGTCCACCGTCAGCACCTTCCCTGATATTTTCCTCCGCGGGGCGCTCCTTGTAGCTGGTGGAGGAAAACTCGTCCCAGACATGTCCTTCCATGTGGTTGGAGTGCAGCGCACGGCAGCGATTGGTGCCGACTTCCGAGACCGGGATGGCTGCATTGTCACCCAGAAAATCCTCACGCAGTCCGGTCGTTGTTGAGAGCGCATATAAATCACGTGTTTCCACCGGGCCGTCCTGGCTGGAGTGACAGCGTGCACAATTTTTCGCGAAGATCACGCGGCCGCGACTCACGGCATTGTCACCAAACGCCTGTTCCAGGTCATCGACCAGATCATCGCGGTTATAGCTGGCCTGCGGATTCTGTATGCGCGCTTCTTCCTGTCGCGCCTGCTGCAGGTCGGTGGCATACAATTTCGGGGACATAAAAAAGTCAATGACATTGTTGACGCGGTCCTCGATGGCACGGAAGTTGGGGCAGTCTCGGCGGCACTGACCGATGTCCATGGCCGTCTGGCCGAAGCCACGCTGCTGCGGATCCAGTTCACGCAGGTCGGTGAGGTGATTGACCCAGCATTCCTCCGAGCAGGATCCGATGTTGATGTAGACCCGTTGAATCGCCAGGTCGACCCCGACACTGTCACCGCCACCCTTGAGAATATGGTGTACCGTCTGCAGTTGCTCGCTCTTTTCCCAGCACTTGCTGTCCTTGCCGGGTTCACACCAGCAGACAGCCTCATTTGCTCCCTCGGGACAACTGGCTAGCTTGCGCCAGCGGTCAACCTTTTCATTGTCGAAAGTCGGGCGTTCGGCAATATTGATCAGGGTATTCTGCGTACCGGGGTTACTGACCTGGTCGTTGGGGACGGCCGAGGTGTCAGTGGAACCGGGCCGTGCATGCGCGAATATTTGCCACTCCAGACTGTTGGCCGGCATACCGGAGGCCATGAGTTCTGACACCCTTGCATACTGGTTGCCGATAACTCCCTTGATGTTTTCCCATTGCGGGTGTGCCGGATCATGCGGCGGGTTGAGCGGATCAAAGGCAATATGGCAGGCACCACAGGCCATCCCGATCAGGTAGGGTGGTTCGATGGAACCGTCCAGCAGATGGCTTACCCGGCTGTCCGAATTCGTGGCATCGTCACTGAGTGGTTGATCGTAACCGGCCCAGGTGCCCGGCTTATCCGCATTAAGCTCACGCCAGCGGATTGCGTCGAATCGGGGATTGGGAAACTTGCGCAATCCCAATACACCGGTGGACGTTCCAAATTCGAGATCACAGGCAGACTGGCGCTGATCGCCGGGGCCATGCGGGTCGTTTGCTGCAACAGGTCCTTCCTGGAAATCACAGGCCGGGTCGCGATAACCCGTCTTGCCGACATGGGCGAGCAGTTCTTTGTCACCGGGACACCAGTCGAAGCCATAGGTCTCCTCGTAGCTTTTCGCCGGACAGTCTGTGCTGCCAGGCTGACAGCAATCCGGATCATTGATCAGCCCCCAGGCGGCAAAGCGATCGTCGCGTTCACGGGAATTTAATACCCGATACCAGTCGATCAACACACCGATGCGTTGCTGAAAGACATAGGTGTGGAAGCGGTCATTACCGGCAGTGGCCTTGTACCAGATCTCGCGGCCAGCGCGCTGTGAGGGTGTCAGTCCGGTATCCGCGGCATAGTAGCCGGAGGTGGAGTAGGGCGGACTTGATGGTTTGTCTTTAGCATGGACGGGGTGGAGCGTCGTTGCCACAGCAAGTGCGACCCCGCAGATAATAACCGTGTACATCCGATGTAACGTCGGTCTCATGAATTCCCCCATGTTTATAGTTATTACCCTGCGTACAGTAATAGACGGTGGTGGCCGGGAATACAAGGGGATAGTAGTGTGGCAATAATTTGGCGCTTTTGTGTATCGGAAATTGCGACTGCGGACCGGTAAGTGTGCTTCAGTTAACAGTAGAAAACACGATGGAGCATTGCAGTGCGGAAGGCAGTGCGGTAGTCATGCACGAACGGTGTTATTGAATAATGCGGGATTGAGATAGCGTTCCGCAGGATCTCCCTGAAAAAAACAGATAGAATCATTTGCAGTTAATTGTAGCGGTTTGCCTGGCCCATAAGGAGCGGGAGTTGTGAATCAGCCAAGGTATGATGTTTTCCTTTCGTACACTCGCGCCGATGCACCCGCGGTCGAGGAGTTGGCTCAGCGTCTTAAAGACCAGGGCATCGTACCCTGGCTGGATAAATGGAATCTGATTCCTGGTGAGCCTTGGCAGGAGGATATCGAAGCAGCACTGGATGCGTGTGATGCCTATGCAATCTTTGTTGGTCCAAGCGGTATGGGTTCCTGGCAAAATGAGGAAATGCGTTTCGCTATCAATCAGCGGGTAACGAATAAAAAACCTGTTATTCCCGTGTTTCTTCCCGGGGGGCAACGGGAACAACAGGGAAAACTGCCGGAGTTTTTGATATCCAGCCAATGGGTCGATTTTCGACGTTCGCTGGACGATGAGCTCGCGCTACATTATCTGATTTGTGGTATCAAGGGTAAACCGATGATACCTGTAATTCCGGTCGACCCAAACCTGGATATTAGTCCTTACCCTGGCTTAAAGGCATATGAGCCTGAGGATGCGCAGTTTTTCTTTGGCCGCAAGATCCTTACTGATGAGTTACTGGAAAGGCTGCGCACCAAAGCAGCAACAAATGACGAAATCAGATTCCTGGCTATCATCGGTGCATCGGGTAGTGGCAAGTCATCACTGGCCCGCGCGGGATTGATCCCTGCCTTGAAG
>Ga0316190_10000058_pt1 | contig 59735 bp, 60 predicted proteins | sample Eddworburrow2_MG_FD_204929 | JGI IMG/M metagenome (GOLD analysis project Ga0316190, IMG submission 204929) | Coastal sediment microbial communities from Maine, United States - Eddy worm burrow 2 | ecosystem: Environmental > Aquatic > Marine > Coastal > Sediment | place: USA: Maine | collected...
TTCTACATCGTTCGTGGACCGGCTGAGTTCAACCCAGACCTGGGAGATGGGCTCGACCACGTTGTGGAACCCGAATTCGCCGGTGACGCGATACCGATCACAACAGCTTTTTGCTGCCTTCGCTCGACCAACCGGAGTAGGGGTCGACATCGAGGAGGAAGGCTAAGCCATTACGATTGGCATCATCGCTGGATTTCATGCTACTGCATCCAGACACCAACGGGTCGCGGCCGGCCGATCCTCGGGTCTTCGACCGGCTTTCCGGCCGCCAGAAGCAGCGGCGACAATCCCGGCCCACCACCCCGAGCCGGTGCGCCTCGGATAGGGGTTCACCCCGATGGACCTTCAGGTCGGGCCGATCATGATCGATCTATTGGTCGGAACATCTCGACCGAAGCGATCGGAGCACCCCATGCCTCACACCAGCAACGCCACCCGACATGCACCGCTAACCAGCCATTCGAGCGAGCGCCGCAGCGAATTGCGCAGCGTCGTCGCCGCCTCGTGGACCGGTTCCCAGCACCGCACCGTCTTCCCCGTCCGCCGCCCGAGGGCTTGATCTCATCAGCTCCTGCCAACGCTGATTTCGCTCACCATGCCGCCACCCCAACCCGTGTCACCGGGACAAGTAGACCGCTCCCCGGCCGCGACCATGGCTGCTCAGGACTTGACTCAAGTCCACGGCATCGGTCCGGCCGTGCAGCATGGCTCCGATATCGCTTCGGTATCGAGGACCTCACCGACCTGGCCACCAGTGATCCGGCCGAGCTGGAGCGTGCACTCCGGTCGGACGGACACCGGCTTCGACCGGGCGAGGTGGCCTCCGTCCTTCAGCGTTCCTTCGCTTCTGGTGACTCGGATGCCACATGCTGGCCGATGATGCCTTCGCCGGCGAGCCGGTCCAGCTCCTCGGGGGCGATCCCGAGCAGGTCGCCCAGGACGGCATGGGTGTCGGCGCCCAGCCTTGGGCCGGCATGGTCGATGCGGCCAGGGGTCCGCGACAGACGCGGCACCACCTCGGGCATCGGCACCCCACCGAACCGATCATCGGGAACCGTGGCGATGTTGCCACGCGCCTCGTAGTGAGGGTCCGCGGCGATGTCGGCAGCGGAGAGAATGCCACCGGCGGGCACACCACCCTCGAGCAGCGCCCGTTCAACATCGGCGAAATCCATCCCGCCAACCCACACCTTGACGAGGGTCTCCAGTTCGTCGGCCCGGCTGGAACGCTCTGGCGCGGTGGCATAGCGCGGATCGTCGATCAACTCCGCACGATCCATCACCGTGGCGAGCCGACGCCACACCCCGTCGGCACCGGCCGCGATCTGTATCCATCGTTCGTCTCGGGTGAGAAAGTTTCCGGCGGGAACGAACCCGGGGTTGCGGTTGCCCACCCGTTCGCGAACATTGCCGTCGCGCAGGAACGACGCCATCAACGAGCTCGAGATGCGAAAGGGTGCCTCGTACAGACCCAGGTCGATCATCTGGCCCTCGTCGCCGCCGGTGTCGCGCCAGTGCAGCGCCATCATCGCCGAGAACGCGGCAAACGTCGCGGTCAGATAGTCGGCGGTGGCCACCGCGGGACGTACGGGGGGCATCTCGGGATATCCCGTCGGATACATGTAGCCCGAAAAGCCGAGGGCGATCCGGTCAAAACCGGCTCGATCGGAGTACGGGCCCTGCTGACCGAACCCCGATATCCGGACCATGACGAGTCGCCGGTTCAGTCGATGAAGCTCCTCCCAGCCCAGCTCCCAACGTTCGAGCGTTCCCGGACGGAAGTTCTCGACCAGAACATCGGCATCGGCGACCAAACGACGGAACAGTTCCTGGCCGGCCTCCTGTCGCAGATCGAGCGCCACGGAACGCTTGTTGCGGGCGTCGACCACAAAGCTCCAGGACATGTTGTCCTCCGGACCACTGCCGGTCTGGCGCAGGGTGTCGCCCACCCCGGGTTGTTCGATCTTGATGACCTCCGCTCCAAAGTCTGCGAACAGGGTCGCCGCGAACGGCGCGGCCAGCATCGTTCCCACCTCGACCACCCGGATGCCTTTTAGCGGTCCGTCCCCGGTCACGGTCGTTACTCTTTGGTCAACCACGGCATTGTTCTTAGCAGGATCAGTCCGAACCGGATCCGGTCGTGAGCTCGGCCTCGGCCCGAGCGCGAATGTCGAACGCCTCGATCAGGTCGCTGATGATGGGCGGCGGATCGAGGGCTTCGAGAGCATCGAGCTCGGCGATGGCGTCCTCGGGTCGCCCGATATCTCTCAACACCAGGGCGCGGAAGGCCCGGGCGTCGGGGTAGGACGGGTCGGCCTGCACCGCTCGGTCGATCCAGATCGCGCCCTGTTCAGCGAGATCCGGATCTCTGGTCCGATAGAGGAGCCAGCCGCGATACGCCATGGCCTGAGCGTTGGCCGGCTCGTCGCCGAGGACCTCGTCGTAGCACTGCACCGCGCCGAGAAGGTCTGAGCCACCTAGCTCCAAACAGTCCGCGAGTCGCTGGCGTGTGGTCTGGCGTATGGCTCCGCTCAGCTCGTCGTCAGCGCCGCGGCTGCCCGCCGATCTGGCCACAAGCCATCCGGCGAGGACCGCAAAGGCGACGACACCGATGATGACACCGACGATGCGTCCCATCGACCGCTGGCCCCGTCGCTCGGCGCGCTGACGAGCCCCCGCGTCGATCTGGCGCAGCACTCCGGCGGCGCGGCTGGTGTAGTCATCGCGCAACGCCTCGTAGTCCGAGTCGTCGATCTCCCCGGCCCGGTGTTCGCCTTCGAGATCCTCGATCGACCGGAGCAGAAAATCGCGCTGCTCGAACAGCGCGGCCAGCTCATCAGGATCGAATCGATTCGGAGCGGCCCGCTCCGGGCCGTTCATCGATTCCGCGGGAGGTTCGCCAACGCCTCGGCTACCAACGAGCGATCTCCCTCGGTCGCCGGCTCGGCGGAACGACCACCCCACCGGATGAACAAGATGACCAGCCCGGCGACAGCCAGCACCAGCGCGACGACCGGCAGAATCCACACCAAGCCGACGACTCCGTCCGCCCCAGGGTTCAACAACACCGCCTGGCCGTAGTCGTTCACCAGGGCGGCCTCGATCTCCTCATCGGAGCGTCCGTCATCGACCAGCCGCTCGATCTCGCGCCGGATGTTCAGCGCCACCGGCGCCTGAGATTCAGCAACAGACTGCCCGTCGCAGGTGGGGCAGGCGTATCGAGTGGCCAGCTCTGCTGAATGTTCGCCCTTGGTTCGCGCCGAGGTGCCGTCGAGGACACCGTAGAGGAGAAGGGCGCCGAAAATGGCGACCAGCGCGACCCAGGAGACGCGCCTGATCGGCGTGACCGCTGAGGGGCTCCCGGGGGCACTGCTGCTCACGAGCCGCCGCCGGCATCGTCGCCCTCGAATGCGGCGATGACCGAATCGAGCGTTTCCGCGGTCACCCCACCCAGTAGCCGGGTCGCTACCCGCCCGTTCGGAGCGATGAGAAACGTCTCCGGCACGCTGATGACGCCGAAGTCGACGGAGATAGCCCCGTCCACATCATCGACCACCGGCCATTCACCACCGTTCTCGGCGAAGAACTGCTTCACGTTTTCGGGATCGTCGCCGAACACCACACTGACCACGCTGGCATCCCCTGTCGCCCCGTGGGTGGTCGCGAACTCGATGAGCTCGGGGTGTTCGGCGCGACACGGCGGGCACCATGTGGCGAAGAAGTTGACCAGCACCCATCGACCTCGCGACCGGTCGAGGTCGAAGGTTTCTCCGTTGAGATCGGGGGCCACGATGGCCGGCGCGAGCTTCCCTGCGAGCGACGTGTCCGACTGCTGGTCGTCTGTGCCCAACCCGATGATGAGCACCGTCACCAACACGATGAGGGCAACGGCCACCGGCGCCACCAGCCAGCGGACGGTGGGGCCCTGGTTTCGCGCTCCCTGGTTCCGCGCGCCCTGGTCTGGGGCCGACGCCTGATTCGCAGCCGAGTCTTCGGGGGTCATTGGGTGCCCGCCCGAACTGGTTCGGCCGGCGACGGCGGGCTCGAACCGTCTGTAGCGGTGTCGTCATCTGGCTCGGTGCCTTTGTCTGGCTCGGTACCGCCGCCCAGAACAGCTACCGGATTGGTGGGGTGGCGCCGCGACCCCGGCACCGCGGACAGAACCGTCCCGATGACCATGATGGTGCCGCCGAGCCATAACCAGGCCACCAGTGGTTGGACGATCACCCGGATCACCGCGATGTCATCGTCGTTCGGCGCAACGAGCAAGGTGAGGTAGACGTCTTCGACGAGCGAGGACTGCACCGAAGGGGCGCCGACGATCTGGCCGCGGGCCAGATAGCGACTGATGGCCGGCGTGCGAATCGGTCCGTCGTCGACCTGGACCCGAGCGATGAGATCGGTGCGGGCCGCGGTCTCGACCGTCTCCGAGCCGAGGTAGGTGATGGTGTGGCCTGAAATCGTGGCGGTGTCGCCAGGGGCCAGGCGAAATTCGCTGTCTCGGACACCGGTAGAGCTGGCCGCGAAGGCGATACCGATACACACCACACCGATATGGACGATCATCCCACCGTTGGTTCGACCGACGATGCCCCGCCAACCTTGGCGACGGGTGGCGAGCGCCAGCTGACGCAGCGCGGCGCCTCCGGCGAACCCGCCGAGTGCGAACGCCAGCAGAGGAGCCAAACCCCGAATGCCGCTGACCAGTGCCGCCGCCAGCGAGACCACCCCGATCCAGGCGGGCCAATGCAGGCGCTGGGCGAGCAGCTCACCGCTGGCTTTTCGCCATGGGAGAACCGGGGCCACCGCCATCATGAACAACAGGGCGAAGCCGACCGGCATGGTCATGCGTTCGAAGTAGGGCTCACCCACCGAGATCCGTTGATTCCACAGGGCTTCGGCCACGAGGGGGAACACGGTGCCGAGCAGGACCACGAAGGCAAAGGCGCCGAACAGCACATTGTTGATCAGAAAAGCGCCCTCACGGGACACCGGGGAATCAATGCGACCAACCGACCACAGGCGATCGCCGCGCCAACCGATGAGGCCGACGCTGACCACCAGGATCAGCACGAAGAAGCCGAGGAGGGGCGGACCAACCTCCCCGTTCCCGAACGCGTGAACCGACGCGAGGACGCCGGACCGGGTGATGAACGTCGCAAAGATGGTCAGCGCAAAAGTGGCGCACAGCAGCGAGAGGTTCCAGACCCGCAGCATGCCCCGGCGCTCCTGAACCATGACCGAGTGGATGTAGGCCGTACCGGTCAGCCAGGGGAGGAACGAAACGTTCTCGACGGGATCCCAAGCCCAGTAGCCACCCCAGCCGAGCACCTCGTAGGACCACCACGCTCCGAGCACGATGCCGGCGGTCAAGAACCCCCAGGCATAGAGCGTCCAGCGCCGCGTTTCGATCAGCCAGCCCTCTCCGACCCGCCCGGTGATCAGCGCTGCGATGGCGAACGAGAACGGCACGGTGAACCCGACATAGCCGAGATAGAGCAGAGGCGGGTGCGCGGTGACCAGGAGGTGATTTTGCAGGAGCGGATTCGGGCCCGGACCGTCATAGCCGATCGGCGGATCGAAGCTCAAGAACGGATTGGACGGTCCGATCATCAGGGCGAAGAAGAAGGCGGTGACCACAAACATGGTCACCAACGCCCAGGCGACGAGGGGGTCCGAGAGGCGGTCACGGAATCGATGGACGACCAGCGCCACATAGGCGGCGAGGATGAGACCCCACAACAGGATCGATCCCTCGAGCGCGGACCACATCGTGGCAATGTTGAACAGAGCCGGAGTCCGAGAACTGCCGTTCTCGGCCACGTACAGGATGGTGAAATCTCGGTCGATGAGGGCTCGCTGCATGGCGACTGTCGCCACGATGGCGCCGCCGGCAACCAGCAACGAGTACGGACGGGCCAGGGCGAGCAGTCGCGCTTGGCCGGTGCGCAGCCCACGAATGAGCGTGACGATGGCCCCGATCGACCCGACAAACGCGAGCATGACGCCCGCGCTTCCGAACGCGAGGTTCATAAGGTCAGCTCCCGGACGCCGCGGTGCCCGCAGAGCCCGCTTTCTCGTCATCGAGATAGTTGACCCGGTCGGGGTTCTCCTCCTCGTACACCTCGGTGTGTTTGATCAAGATCCGGTCGCTGGAGAAGCGATCACCGGACCACCTGCCCTCGAGCACGACCGGGATGTCCGGCTGGAACAGCTCTGGTGGGTCGCCGACATGGTCGACGTCGACGCTGACCGAGTTGAAAGCGACGCGGAAGCTGACCCCGAGGTCGGTGGTCGACACCGAGTCGCCCACGACCGCTCCTTGCAGCGTGAATCGTCGATCGCCCAACTCGGCTCTCTGTTCGACCGCCTCATCGGCGTTCAAGTAAAAGAGCGTGGCCTCGCCCAACCCGCGCACCACGATGACCCCGAGGGCCACCACCACCACGCCGATGAGGCCCCAAGACCGCAGCCGACGAGCCGCGGAGACCTGCCGGCCTCCCGGAGTGTCCGCCGCGGGGCGGGGCGTAAGATCGTCGGTCATTTGTCCACCCACCGTCGCCGTTCAGCCGGCACTCGCCTGCTGAGAAGTCGGCCACGCGCCAGCAGCCAGGCGGTGTAGGCCCCGACCCCTATGGCCACAGCCGCGTACGCGGCCACGATCGATCCGATGTTGGTCAAGGCGCACTCCTGTCGATTATCGCATCCGCCGGCTGACTCTGATCGTGGGGGGACCCCGCGGCGGAACGCCGTTCGAGGATCGCTTCCTCCAGGCCCACGGACTCGTCCTGCTCGGTTAGCCATTTCACCCGAAACCCGTGGAGCAGTAGCCAGCCGAAGCCGAGCGCGAACACCGCCATGCCGAACACCATGGTGAACAGCATCAGCCCGTCGATCGTTGGATCCAGGCGGGAGAGCGTGGCCGGTTGATGTTGACCTCGCCACCAATCGACCGAAAAGTGGACGATGGGGACATCGAGAAAAGCGATGATCCCGACGACGGCCGATCGTTTGGCTCTCGTGGCCCGGTCAGCCGGAATGGACCGGACTGCCAGATAGCCGATGAACAACACGAACAGCAGCGCGGTCGAGGTCAGCCGAGCGTCCCACACCCAGTAGGCACCCCAGGTCAGATTGCCCCAGATCATTCCGGTGATCAGGGTCGTCGCCGTGAACACCACGCCGATCTCCGCGGCTGCGGCAGCCATGAGATCCCACCAGCGGGATCGCTTCCACAGATAGGCGATGGAGCCGACCGCGGTGACAGCGAACGCGAGGTAGGCCGTGATCGCCGATGGGACATGGACGTACATGATGCGGACCGCGTCGCCCTGTATCCGATCAGCGGGGCTGATGATGAGACCGAGCACGACCAACAGCCCGAGTCCGGCCAGCACCACGGCGCCCAGGACCCGACTCGCCGCGCTGGACGTGGATTGGGGCTGATCACCCCGGGCCGAGTTGGTCGATGTCGTGGTCACGTCTCCTCCAGAATCGAGCCGAAGGCCAGCAGGCCGAACGCGGTGTAGATGACGGCGAACACCGCCAACAGAGCCAACCATGACCAGCCCTCCGATGACGAACCACCGAGCGCCGCGCCAAAGGCCTCGGTAGCACCGATGAGCACTGGCGCCACCACGGGCAGGAACAACAGCGGCAGGATCGTCTCTCGAGCATTATCGCCGGCGGCGAGCGCCCCATAGATCGTCCCCGGAGCAACGAGAGCCGTGGTGGCGACGAGAGCGGTGGCGACGAGCAGGAACAGACCATCCAGTTCGGCGCCATAAAAGATGGTCACGCCGAACGCTAGGACCACCTCCACCACCAGGAGTTGGAGGGTGATAGCCAGCGCTTTTCCAAGAAAGATGCCCGCCGGGTCAAGACCGCTCATGCGCAGGGATTCAACGATCCCGTCGCCGCTCTCCACCGCGAAGGATCGTTGGATGGCGAGCACCGCGGAGAACAGCACGGCGATCCAGAACAACCCGGCGGTAAGCGAGGAGAGCAGGCCACGGTCGGGATCTACCGCGAAAGCGAACAGCAACAACACCAGCAGGGCAAACGGGACGATCTGGCCCAACGCAATCCGCGAACGGAGCTCGAGCCGGAGATCCTTTTCGGCCAGGAGCACCGCATCACGAAACACGGGCCACCGCCGTGGCGCCCGGATCGGACACCCGCCGGGAGCCCACGTAGTCATCGGATCCGACCGTGCCACCGGCCAACATGACCACCCTGTCGGCCAGCTTGGTAGCGCGGTCGAGATCGTGGGACGCCAGCATGATCGTCGCCCCAGCCCCTGCGGCCTCGGTGACGAGATCATCGAGCAGATCGCGGCCCGCTTGATCGAGCCCGGCATGGGGCTCGTCGAGCAGCCACAGCTCGGGCCGACGAGCGATGACCGTAGCCAACCCGACGCGGCGCCGCTGTCCTGCCGACAGGCGGGATACGGCGATTCGATCGAGTCGGGGCTCCAGCCCAACTCGCCGCAATGAGCGATCGGCATCCGCCGTTGTTGCCCCCGCGGCGCGGGCCCAGAAACGAGCGTTCTCGAGCGCGGTGAGCTCGTCATAAAGCCCCGTGTTGTGACCCGAAAGCGCAACGCGGCGCCTCACGGCGCGCGGGTTGGCCACGAGGTCCTGACCCAACACCTGCACCGAACCCCGCGCGGGGCTCAGCAGGCCGGCACAGGTCCGCAACAAGGTGGTCTTGCCCGACCCGTTCGCCCCTCGGAGCAGCACGATCTCGCCCGCGGCCACGTCCAGATCGATGCCCGAGAGCGCGGGGAACCGACCTATGACGACAACTGCACCGCGAAGACAGACGACCGGTTCCATGGGACCGGCCGAAGAATACTCGGTTCGCCGGCCTAACCGAGCGGCGCGATCGATGCCACGAAACCAAAAATATACAAGTCTGCACTCGATGAGCCTGGGGGAATTGCCGATAGCTCGTTGGGGTTCCAAACCGGTAGGCGGCGGATCCGCTTGAGAAGCAAGACAACCCGGCCAGGGTGAGTCCTCTGGTCGGCCGTCCGTCTGTGCCTTCTCCCCAGTAGCCTTTGTCGATGACCGCGGGGTCGCACATCTCATGAACGATCGTTCAACACCATCGACGGCGGGCACCGGGCTCGCCCCGGAATCGGATCGTGACCCAGCCGCGAGGGCCCCGATGACCATGGGTCTTCGTGTGGCGATGGTACTCGGCGGCATCGGCCGCACGCTCATCGGTTCGGGCCTGATCATCCTGTTGTTTGTCGCCTACCAGCTCTGGGGAACAGGAATCCAGGAATCGCGAGCCCAGGACGCGGGCAAGGACGAGTTCGCCACCATTCTTGAGGACTTCTCGGACATCGTGGGTTCGAACACCGAGGGCGGACTGGACTTCGATTCGCTCACCGAGCTCGCCGATGAGGCCGACATCGCCCAGGCCGCTCCGGCGGTCGCCACCGGTGAGTCTTCTGCCGCCCCCTCAGCGCTCGCTTCCGAGGAGCTGGATTCCGAAGAGCTGGCCTCCGACGAACCGGACGGGGCCACAAACGCAGAGGACACCACCGAAGACGCCGCCCCATCGACAGCCCAGCCGAATCTCTTCAGCCTCTTGTTCCCCGAAAAAGGCAAGCCGGTGGCCCTGATCGAGATCCCCAAGATCGGGGTGGAGAAGGTGGTTTACGAAGGGGTGCAGACCGAGGACCTCAAAAAAGGCCCTGGCCACTATCCCACCAATCCGTTGCCGGGCCAGCCCGGGAATGCGGCCATCGCCGGACATCGCACGACATACGGCGCGCCGTTCGGCGACATCGACAAGCTGGCCCCCGGCGACGACATCTTCGTGCAGACCGTGCTCGGCCGGGCCCACTACCAGGTGCGTGAAGTTCCGTTCGTCGTCGAACCGACCCAGGTCGAAGTGCTCGACGACTACGGCGACAACCGGATCACCCTCACCGCCTGCCATCCCAAATACAGTGCGCGCCAACGACTCATCGCCACCGCAGTACTGGTCTCCGAACCTTTCCCGCTGGTGGACAAGCCCGCGGTGAACACCCCGGTGGCGGTCAGCGCCAGCGCGGCGCCGACGACAACGACGACCGTGCTCACCACCACCACCACGATCGCCGAGGCCGCCGGTGCACCGGCCACCCCTGGGCCAACCACCGCTTCGCCGACCACCACCCCGGCCGCGAGCGTGGAGTTCCCCGAACAGGCCGAACAAGATGAGTCCACCGTGACCACGGTCGATCTGGCCAATACGGTCTCGGCGGACAGCGATGCGCTCGATGCCGGTCTCGGTTGGGACACCACCGCCCTCCAGCCCGCCATCCTCTGGGGTCTCGGTTTCCTGGCGGCCGGTGCGCTCGGATGGCTGGTGGGCCGCAGGGAATGGTTGAACAGGTGGGTGGCCTACGCGCTGGTCCTGCCGGTCGCCGGATACCTGCTATGGAACTCCTTCTTCTACGTCGACCGGTTCCTGCCGGCGTACTAAGAGGCCGAGCGGATAGGGAACCAGGTCGGTCAGGTTGGGCATCGGTCCGGAGCGAGGCCGTGGCCCGAGGCGGAAACAACATCCCAGCCAAGCACAGGCTCGCCCCTATCCGCGCATGCCGTAAAGGATCGGACGCTGCTAACGTCGCACCCATGGTGGTCTGTCGGCGGCGGCTCATGGCGTTCGCCATGACAGGCTCGATCCTCCTCGGCGCCTGTGCGGGAAGCACCCCGACTGGCGATGAGCGGGCAGGAGAACCGGCGCAGGTTCTCAGTGTCACCACGGTGACCACCGAGGTGGACCCCGCACTCGTCCGCACCGCCACCGGGGCCGAGGATGGCCCGCCCGACCCCCGGATCGGACGGCCGATCGACAAGCGGGCGTCAGCACGCGATCTCGACGTCGGGATGTGTGTGAACGAGACGTTGGCGCCCGGGCCCGACAGCCAGGCGCAACCGACGGCCTGGGTCGTCGATTGCTCGACCCCGCACGACGCCGAGGTGTTCGCGCTGTTCAATCACCCGGCCCCTCTCGACGCGCCGTATCTTGGCCGGGCCGAGCTCGATCGGGACGTGGCGAGCACCTGCGCATCGCTGTTCGAGGGCTTCATCGGACTCGAGTACGCCCGCTCCGCGCTGGCCATCTCCTATCTGCGACCGGACGCAACCACCTGGGCTGTCGGAGACCGAGAGGTGGTGTGTTCGGTGCATGACGCCGCCCTGAAACCACTGACGGTGTCCGTGGCCGGCATAGCGAGGTAGATCTTCGTGTTCGGCCCGTTCGTGGGCTAGGTTCCGCTGCACTCTGAACTAGGCGCCAAGAACTGGGGAGTACATGATCGAGATAAAGGCTGAAATCGCGGCCAACGTGTGGCAGGTACAGACCGAGTCAGGGGCAACGGTGGCCGAGGGTGACGAGCTGATCATCCTCGAATCCATGAAGATGGAGATCCCGGTAGTGGCCCCGACGAGTGGGACGGTCGCCGAGGTGAAGGTCGCACCGGAGGACCAGGTTCAAGAGGGCGACATCCTCGTACTCATCAACCCGTCCTAGCCTTCAACCATACCGGTGCCGACAGGCGCAGCCTGATCGAGGCTGCCGGCAGAGGACCCATACACCACCTCAGGCCATGTCCTCAGTACTTTTGCGGTATGTGGCTGACCCTCCTGGCGATCTCAATCGGGCTGTTGGTGGGCTGGGCTCTGGGGGGCACAGTGGGGGTCGTTCGCAATATCGGCCTGCTGTCATGGCCCTTCCTGGCGATCGGTTTGGCGTTGCGGATCGTGCCCGAGGTCGTTGACGTCCCCCTCGCCATGCTGGCGTTCGCGGCGTCCTCGGTCCTGCTCATCTTGTTCTGCCTACGCAACCTGCGAATCATCGGACTCGGCGTGCTCGCTGTCGGGATCGCGGTGAACCTGTTCGTCTCGGTCCTGAACTGGGGCATGCCGGTCGACGGTGACGCCCTGGTCGGGGCCGGTATTCTCTCGGCCGAAGACCTGGCCTCGGGGATCGAGCTCCGCGGGGTACGTCATCTCGAGACCAGCTCGGACTTCTTCACCGTATTGGACGACCACATCCCGGTACGGCTCATGACCGCGGTGGTGTCGTTCGGAGATCTGATCGTGCTGGTGGGCATGGCCGATCTCACGGCAAATCTCCTGCTGGCGCGCCGTCAGCGGCTGGTCATCAACGGCCCACGACGGCGGACCACCCCCCCACCGCGCCAAGCTCGCCAGGACCTGGGCTCTCGTCCTCGTCCGTCCGACGAGGGCGATCGCGAGATCGTCACTGTCGGCTGACATGCCTAAGGTGTCCGCAGTCGGCAAGCGGCGAGAACCACGAGCGAAGCGAGGAAATCGAGGTGGAACACGCCCACAGGCCAGAGGGTGACGAACAACCGACGCCTACAGACATTGTTCGACAACAGCGAACCCGGATCCGGGGCCTGGTATCGCTGGGCCAACGGATCGGCTATGGGCTCTTCGCGGCGGCCCTGATCGGCTTCATCGCGGGCTTCACGGTCGGTTTCTCCCCCTGGGTCGTCAACCTGATCATCATCGCCATGGTGATCGGCTCGATCGTGCTTGCTCCGGCCATCGTGTTCGGGCATGCGGCCACAGCCGCGGACCGAGAGGACCGCGATCAGGGTTGGGGACCCGGAACGGGACCGATGGTGCGACGCCCACCCGAGGGTGATTGATGGGTGGGGTACGCCTCCCAGCCGCTCGACGCCGGAGCCAGCTCATGACCATTGCCTGTCAACTGTTTGCCCGCGGCGGCTACGCCGACACCTCCATGAACGCCATCGCCGAGGCGGCAGGGGTGACCAAGCCGGTTCTCTATCAGCACTTCGGCTCGAAGCGCGAGCTGTTTCTCGAGCTGTTGATCGACTCCCGATACCGACTGGCGGAAACGTTTGACGCGGCTACCAGTGCCGCGACAACAGCGCGCGACCAGGTCCACGCCGGGATCGCCGCCTATTTCGGTTTCATGGCTCAAGAAGAAGACCGGTTCGCTCTGCTGTTCGGGGCGGGCTCGCGGCACGACCCGGACTTCGACCGTGAGATTCAGGCCATCGAGTCGGTCATCGCCGACATGGTCGTCGAACTGCTGGGGGTATCGGGTCGGCCGCTACGGGTCCGAGAGACGGTTGCCGCCGCGCTCGTCGGTCTGGTCGAAGGCAGCTCGCGGCAGTGGCTCGCCAGCGCGGATCGGCTCGACCCGGAGGTACTGGCCGAGGAGATCACCGCCCTCGTGTGGTTCGGTTTGCGCGGGCTCGACACCTCGCAGAACTGACTGAACCCGCCCCGGATTCGCCCCTGAACCGAACTGGGCTTTCCTGAGGGGCGATGAGTTCCGTACCATCTGAGGTGTGGACGACTTCCAGTCATCCCGGGGGCTAGGTCAAAACGGCAGCGGCGGGAATATCGCCGCGGCGTTCGACGAGTTCTCGGTCACCGAGTGGGCAGAACTTCGCCAGTCGATATCGGTCGACTTGTGCGAGGACGACGTAGCGAAAATGCGCGGCGAGGGCGAGGTGATCGACCTCCTCGAGATCGAGCGCATCTACCTACCTCTATCCCAACTACTGAGTTTCTATGTGCTGGCCAGCAGGGACCTTCGCGAAGCGAGGTCCACCTTTCTGCGTAAGACCAACACCAACGCACCCTTCCTGATCGGGCTGGCCGGCAGTGTGGCCGTCGGTAAGAGCACCGCGGCGCGGGTCCTGCGCGAAGTCCTTAGCCAGTGGCCCGAGCATCCGTCGGTCCATGTGGTCACTACCGACGGTTTCCTCCGTCCCAACGCGTGGCTCGATGATCACGGCCTGATGCACCGCAAGGGCTTCCCCGAGAGCTACGACGTGCGAACGCTGGTCGATTTCCTGGCCAAGCTGAAGGCCGGATGCCCCGAGGTCGCAGCACCGGTGTACTCCCATCGTGTCTATGACATCGTGGCCGACACCTTCGAACGGATCGTCAAGCCGGACATCGTGATCGTGGAGGGCCTCAACGTGTTGCAGGTCCGTGCCGAAGGAGAGCGCGAGGAGCCGAGACCGTTGGTGTCGGACTTCTTCGACTTCTCGATGTACGTCGATGCCGACGAGCCGGTCGTCAAACAATGGTACGTGGACCGCTTCTTGAGCTTCCGAGACTCGGCCTTGGACGACCCACAAGCCTTCTTCCATCGCTTCCGGTCCCTGAGCGACAGCGACGGCACGATGTTCGCCGAGCGCATCTGGGACTCGATCAACGGCCCGAACCTCCGGGAGAACGTGCTCCCGACCCGAGACCGGGCCAACCTGATCCTGCGCAAGAACCCCGACCACTCCGTCGGCTCGGTCCAGTTGCGCCGGCTGTAGTCCGCTCCATTCCGACCCGGCTTCGCCCATGACCACGACACTCCCGAACCCTCCAACGCGCATCACGATCGATACCGGCCAGATCTGCCTGTCCGCGCTCGACTACGGCGAGGCGCCCGGACAGACCGGCCGGCCCCCGATGCTCGTGATTCACGGCTCGACCGACCTGGCTTGGAGCATGGACCCGGTCGCCCAAGCTTTCCGCGACACCCATCACGTCATCTCGATCGACCTGCGCGGCCACGGCGAGTCGCCACATCCAGGGGCGTACTCGACACTCCACTATGCCGCCGACCTCGCCGGGGTGGTCCGAACGCTGGGTTGGGACCACCCGATCCTGGTGGGCCACAGCCTCGGCGGGCACACCGCCAGCCTGTATGCCGCGCTATACCCCCACATCCCGTCAGCGCTCGTGCTGTTGGAAGGATTGGGGCCGCCGGTGTCGGCCCCCAGCACCGAGCCCGACGCCCAAGACGAGATGGCCCGAGGATTGATCGAGATGCTCTCGTCCCCGGTCGGGCACCGCACCTATCCCGACGTGGCGGCCGCGGAAGCCCGCTTGGGGGTCGTGCACCCTCGACTCAGTCCCGACAGGGTCGCCATGCTGGCGACCCATGGCACCCGGCTGGGACCCGACCGCGGTGTCACCTGGCGGTTCGATCCGCGGGTGCGCGACTGGGTCTCGTCGGTCGATCCGGCGCTGACCGAGCGCCGTTGGCAGTCCATCACCTGCCCCGTGTTCGCGCTGTCGGGTGAGGATGCCTGGGAGACCTATTGGACCGCGCGCATGTCCCCGGTCGCCGCCAAGGCCGGACGGACACGATTGAGCGACGAGGCGTTCACCGCCAAAATCGCGGCCTTTGCCGATCTCGAGCACATCGTGGTCAGCGATGCCGGCCACATGATCCATTTCGACCAGCCCGACGAGGTGAATCGGCTGACGGCCGACTTTCTCACCCGTCGCCTCCCCTGACTCGCCGAGCGAGGCGAACCGTCGATGATGTGCTGGCGTACATTCTTCGCGATGGGCCCATTAGGCCCGAGGCTCACCAGAGAATCCATGCGACCAACCGGGGGTATCCGATGGCCAGTGTCGAGCAACGATTGCAGCAGATCATCGACAAGGATGACATCCGCGAGCTGACGGCGAAGTACTGCTTTGCGGTCGCCGAGAACGACACAGCAGCGATCGTGGGCCTGTTCACTCCCGACGGGGTGTTCAAGATCCGCGACAAGGCCGTCACCGGCACTGAGGACCTCACCGAGTTCTACACCGGTCCGCCCGGCGCGATCTCCCCGAAACCGTTCATCCAGAACCATGTGATCGAGGTGGACGGCGACAACGCCACCGGCCGGTGCGGGGTCGAGATCCGTGTCGTACACAAGGACCAGGCGTACACCGCCGCCGGCCACTACTACGACACCTATCGGCGGGTCGATGGACGCTGGCTCTTCGCCCAACGGGACTTCCGCACCTTTCACTGGGTCCCACTCGCCAAGGGATGGGCCTGACCCGGGCCGCGTCAGGGCTGGTCGGTTGCGGGGTCCTGGCCGACCAGGTCTGGCCCGGGGTCGGCCGAGTTGTTGGGCTGGCGCTGTGATCGCAGCGTGATGGCCACGAGTGCACCGATCGAGATCCCCATTCCGGCGGCCTGGATCCCATTGAAGGCCTCGCCGATGAACGCCGCAGCCATAAGGGTCGACACCACCGGGATGGCCAATGCGGTCGTGCCCCCCAACCAGATCGGGATGTAGCCCAACGCCCAGTTCATCAGATAGTGGCCGCCCCAACCCGGACCGATCGCCATCGCCGCAATCCAGAACCATTCGGTTGACGTGGGGACCACCCACTCCTGACCCGACAACAGAGCGAACGGGCTGACCACGACCGCCGCGACCGTCGTCCCCGCGGCGGTGAACTCGGCCGCCGACAGGCGGGTTCGCGCCGCCTTCGATGCCATGAAATAGCTTGTCCAGGCAAACAAGGTCAGCACCGCCCACAAGTCGCCCGCCGGGCTCCAGGCGGGAACCCCGCTGGAGCCGAACACGACGACGGCGACGCCAACGATGGCGATCAATGCCCATCCCATGTCTGAGACCTGAACCCGCTCCTTGAACAAGATGGGGGCCGCGAAGACCAGCAGCACGGGCTGGATCGAAGAGATGACCGTGGCGTTGGCGATCGTCGTCAGCTTGAGCGCGGTGAAGAACAGCACCAGGTCGAAACCGAACGCGATTCCTCCCCACACCGAGATGCGCAGGATACGAACCGTCAGTTTCCCGCCGGTGGCGTAGAGGAATCCGATGCTCCACGCGGCCGCAATCCAGATGCGCATGAAGACCAGAGGCAGGGGATCGATGTCCACCCCTTTGGCGATGACTGCTTGACCACCCCAAAACAGCAGGGCCAGGAAGGCGGCCGCGATTCCGAGCGTCGAGGCGTTCTTGTTCGCCTGGCCGACTGGGAACCCGCTCATGGTGCTCCGCTCCCGTGGTTCGATGGCCGGTGCCAACGCCCAGCATGACAGGGCCCGACAAGGGCAACCACATCCCGCCGTCTGGAGCGCGAAGGAATGCCGCCGTTCGATCTTGGGGTTTCTCCCGCGTTGCCCACTTGCACTGGAGTCTTCATGACCGACGTCCCATCCGAATCGACTGACCCCGCACGATCGCCCGCCGACGGGGTGATCAGAGTCGATCGAGAGGAGGTCTTCATCGAATACACCAAGAGCATCTGCCCGGTGTGCAAGACGGTGCTCGACGCCGAGGTGAACATTCGCGACGACAAGGTGTTCCTCCGGAAACGATGCCCCGATCATGGGCCCTTCGAGGCGCTTGTCTACTCGGACGCGACGATGTACCTCGATGCCCTGCGGTTCAACAAACCGGGCACCTACCCGTTGGAAACCCAGACCGAGATCGTCGACGGCTGTCCTCTCGACTGCGGATTGTGTCCAGATCACAAACAGCACGCTTGCGTCGGCCTGATCGAGGTGAACTCGGAGTGCAATCTGGACTGCCCGATCTGTTTCGCGGACTCGGGCCATCAGCCGGATGGCTTCAGCCTCACCCGTGACCAGGTCCAGGCCGGAATCGATGCGTTTGTCGCGGCCGAGGGCGAACCGGAGGTGCTGATGTTCTCCGGGGGAGAACCGACGCTCCATCCCGAGATCCTCGACTTCATCGCCATGGCCCAAGGTGCCGGCTGCAAATACATCGTGCTCAACACCAACGGGATCAAGCTGGCTCAGAATCCGGCGTTCGTCCGGGAGCTGGCGGCGCTCAACTGCGGGATCTATCTCCAGTTCGACGGTTTCGCCGAGGAGACCCATCGCCAGATCCGAGGCCGGGATCTCCGCGAGCTGAAACAACGGGCCCTGGACAATTGCGCCGAGGCGGGGCTCACCGTGCAACTCGCGGCGGCGATCGAGAAGGGCCTCAACGATCGAGAGATGGGCGAGATAGTCCGGTTCGGCATCGAGCATCCGGCCGTCAAGGGCGTGGTCTTCCAGCCGGTGACCCACGCGGGTCGGATGATCGAATACGACCCCCTCGACCGGATGACCAACTCCGATGTGATTCACGGGATCGCCGAACAGCTTCCGGCGTGGTTCCGGACCGACGACTTCTTCCCGGTCCCGTGCTGTTTCCCGACCTGTCGCAGCATCACCTACGCGTTGGTCGACGGTCCGGACGTGGTGCCGATCCCTCGCCTGATCGATCTCGGCGAGCACCTCGACTATGTCTCCAATCGAGTCTTTCCCGATATTGACGTACGTGCCGCGCTCGAACGCCTGTGGTCGGCTTCGGCCCAGCCTGGGACAGAGACGACGAGCGAGCAGCTCGCCTGTGCGACGTGTGGGATCGACCTGCCCCTGGCGCTACGCGATCTTGAGTCGAAGGTGTTCATGATCGTGATCCAGGACTTCCAGGATCCCTACACCCTGAATGTGAAGCAGCTCATGAAGTGTTGTGTCGAGCAGATCACGCCCGACGGCCGCCTCATCCCGTTCTGCGCCTACAACTCGGTCGGTTATCGCGAAGAGGTGCGCGAGCAGCTGTCGGGGGCGGTCATCCATGACTATGTCCCGAATTCATTGAGCCTCACGAACATGCTCGTCGACACCGTCTACGGCTCGAAGGCTCACCGGGATGACGAGCGGGCTTCGACGCCGGCTCCGGGGGACCGTGAACCCGGTCGTCATGTCGGTGGCAACGCCACCAACATCGGTCGGTCGCGACGATGATCGAATCATCGAACGACTCGTTGACCCGGCTCGACCTCGGACCCGATGGGGTCAAGGCCTGTTGTGTCAACGCGTACGAGTCCGACCTCATGGCGATGTTGCTCGGAAACAGCTACCACCCTGGGGGCGTCGAGCTGACCCGCCGCCTGGCCCGGCGAGCACTTCGTCTCGGACCCGACGACGTCGTCGCCGACGTGGCGTCGGGCCAGGGCACCTCGGCGTTGCTGATGGCTGAGGAGTTCGATGCTCAGGTCATCGGGGTCGACCTCAGCACCCTGTTGGTGGCGGAGGCCACCCGTCGGGCCACCACTCAGGGATTGGGGGACCGGATCGACTTCCGGGTCGGGGACGCCGAGCAACTCCCGCTCGACGATGGGTCCGTGACGGCAGTGATCTGCGAATGTGCGTTCTGTACCTTCCCCGACAAGGCCACAGCGGCACGAGAGTTCTCCCGCGTGCTCGCCCCGGGCGGGCGGGTCGGTATCACCGACATGGTCCTCGAGCCGGCCATGCTCAGCGACGGACTCCGCACGCTCACAGGTTGGGTGGCCTGCCTGGCCGACGCCCAACCCCTGGAGGTCTACGCGGAGATCCTTGAGGACGCCGGTCTCGTCGTCGACATGACCGAACGCCACGATGAGACCGTCACGACCATGATCGACCAGATCGATGCCCGCCTCCGCGTGTTGCGCATGACCGGTGCCCACGACGGCCTCGGGCTCGACATGAGCCTGGCCCTCGATCTTCTCGCCGAGGCCAGGGCCGCGGTGGAGACGGGCACAGTCGGATATGCCCTGCTCGGAGCACACAAACCGTGAACCGTTCCCATCTGCCTAAACGCTCCATCGGCTGATCGGGGGTATCACTGGTGGCCTCCAACCGGTAATGTGTGACCATGGACACACGCAAGGCGGGGCAGCCCACTCAACCTGATGACGCTGTTCCGCGTGCGTTCGCTGGTGCGAAAGGCATCGGGGGGTACAAGCGGGCACCTCTGTTCCGCAAGCAGGCCCACCAGTGGGCGGCCTTCCTCGACGAATGCCTGATGTCGTTGGGTCTGTGCATCATCATCGGCGCGGCTATCGGGCTGGCCGTCTACAGCAGCGATATCTGGGGTGGCGAGGGAATCCCGATCGACACCAAGGTTCTGTGGGTGCTGGGCGGCGTCTGGTTGTACTTCTTCGGTCGGTTCTCCTACGCCTTCATCCAATTCCTGCGCAAGCGGTCCGCCGGCGCCTGACAGATCGAGCCGAGAAGTTCCCTTTCGGCTCGATCCCTACAGGTAGGGCGCGATCCGTTCGCCCAGGGCGAGCACGGCCTCCCGGACCGCTTCGGGGTTGCTGGTGGGGGGTGCCACGATCAATCGGTGGACCCCCATTTCGGCCAGCTCGGCGAGCTGCTCAGGGGTTGCCACGCCGAGGACTCCACGACGGGCTGGACACCTCGATGGACTCGGGGTCCCGGCCAGCCAGAACCGCGGCGTCGCGCATGACCGCCAAGATGTCGCTCAGGTCGCTCGTCGATGGGGTACCGCCGGGGAAGAACCCGTCACCGAGTCGCCCCGCCCGAGTGGCGGCCGCCTTGCTGTGGCCACCGATCACTATCGGGATGGTGCCCCCGGCCGGTTGAGGCCGACAGATCGCCCCGTCAAAGTTGACGAACTCCCCCGCGTACGAGGCGCGGTCCTGGGCCCAGAGGGCCCGCATCGCTTCGATGTGCTCGTCGGTACGCGCCCCGCGGCGGGGCCAAGGTGCGCCCACGATCGAGAACTCCTCGGCCAACCAGCCGACCCCGACGCCAAGCTCGAAACGATCGTTTGACAGTTTGGCCAGGGTGGCGCACTGCTTGGCCAGGACGACCGGGTTGCGCTGGGGCAGGATCACGACGCCGGTCGCGAGCTTGATGGTGGCCGTCAGGGCAGCCACATAGCTCAACCAGACGATGGGATCGGGCAGGTCCCAGTCCTCACCGGCCGGCAGTCGACCGTCTTCGCTGTACGGGTACGCCGACTGGTATCCGTCGGCGATGACGACATGATCCGCGGTCCACAGCGAATCGATCCCGACCTCTTCGGCGGCCGTGGCCAAGGTGGCGGCCACCTCGGGGTCGGCGTAGGGCCCGGTGTTGGCGATCATGATTCCGAACTTCACGCTCTGATGCTCCCACATCCGAGCCCCGACCCGCCGGGGACCGGCCGGCGGGTCACCGTCCCTCTGAATCCGCGCTCATTCCTCCACCCGCGTGAACTCATCGGCTCCAGCCATGAGTGACTTCCACGTGTCGGTCTCGCTGTGGGGATCCGCCACCGGCTGGGCCAGATGCCACAACGTGACCAGCCGCTCACCGTGGCCGTCGGTGATGTGATGGCCCGACCAGGACGCCACCGATCCTCTGCGGCCGAAGTCGACACAAAACGACAGGGCGTCACCTTCGACAAAGCCGGTCACGGCAAAGGTGGCGGCCGGATCCGCGACGCCGACCCCGGCGTGGAAGGTGCCATGGAGATGGTGATGATCGCCGACCAACAGATCGATCGTGGATCCAAGCCGATTGCGCCAACGACCTGCGACCGCCGACGCCGGCTTCCGCGTCGCGTCGCCGACCCGGACCGCATCGGTGAGGATGGTCTCAACAAACATAGGGCGCTCCCCCGGTGGACGTATCCCGATGCTGTATCAGTCGACCCGGCTCGCATAGGGTCCTCAGGCCTACGGGCCTGGCGCCTTTGGACCTTGGCGCCTTTGAACCTTGGCCCACTCGACGGTCGGCGGGGGTACGATCGCCTGTTCATGCCGCGTGACCCCTTCATCGACCGGGCAAAGCCCATCGCCGCGAGTCCGAGACTCGTTTGCCTCGACACCCAACCCCGCCAAGGCGGTGTCCGATGAGGCTCGCCGTGCTCACCGGCGGCGGTGATTGTGCCGGGCTGAACGCCGCCATCCGGGCGGTGGTCCGGACCGCGGACCACCGGCTGGGCGAAACGGTGATCGGGTACCGCAACGGTTGGAACGGGATCACCGAGGGGCTACGGGACGTCCTCGATCCCGAGGCGGTCCGCGGGGTGTTGACCCACGGCGGGACGATGCTCGGCGCGTCGCGCAGCCATCGGTCGTTGGCCGAGGCCGGACCCGATCCCCTGATCGCGCAGCTCCAAAAGGATGGAGTCGATGCCCTGGTCGCCATCGGCGGTGATGGGACGCTCATGACCACCTGCATGCTTCACGAGGCAGGATTCCCTGTTGTCGCTCTGCCCAAGACGATCGACAACGACGTGGAGGGCACCGATGTCAGTATCGGCTTCGACACCGCGCTCACCGTCGCCACCGATGCGGTCGATCGGCTGCACACCACCGCACAATCCCACGACCGCCTCATGGTGCTGGAGGTAATGGGCCGCCACGCCGGGCACCTGGCCGCCGGATCCGGTGTTTCAGGTGGCGCCGCCGCCATCCTCGTGCCCGAACAGCCCTTCGACATCGACGAGATCGCGGCCCGGCTGCTCCGTCGCCACCGGTTGATGGGACGAAGTGCCTCGATCGTGGTCGTCGCGGAAGGGGCCTCTCCCCGCCCGGGCACCGTTGCGCTCCCCCCTCCCCGATATGACGAGTGGGGCAAACCCGTCGTCGGTGGCATGGGCGCGCTCTGTAGCGAATGGCTGGCTGAGCGCACCGGTTTCGAGATCCGTACGACGGTGCTGGGTCATATCCAGCGGGGTGGAAGGCCCACCGCAGCAGACCGGTTCATCGCCAGCCGACTCGGGTCTCGAGCCGCCGACCTGCTCATCGACGGGGTCTCGGGTTACCTCGTGGGCGTGGCTGGAGCCGGGATCGGACTCAGCCCGCTCAACGAGGTGGCCGGCAGAACCCGATTGCTGTCCCACGAGGAGCTGGCCATGCTCGACCCACTCACCACCGCGGGTCCACCGGGACCCTGATCACTGGGCGCTCATTCCGACGCTGCGGCGAAGGTGTACAGGCGGTCGGGTTCGATGCGGGCGTAGGTGGCGGGTGCGCCCCACTCGTGCCACTCGGGGCCGTACACTGCAAGGCAGTGAGCGGCGAAACCAGCCTGATCACCGTGCTCGAGATCGACGATGCGGGCCTGGCCGTGGACAGTGACCGCCAGCTCCTCACCGATCGTATGGGTGGCACTGACCGAGGTTCGGGCCCGGAGGTGCCGTATCCGGACTGCGCGGGGTGAGCTCCCGAACCACCAATGACCTCGATAGAACAGGCCATCGACAGGCCCGACGAGAGGCCGCCCGTCGGCGGTCACCGTGGCCAAAGCCAGGACCCGAACCCCGGTCATCAGGGTCGCGAGGGCCCGCGCGTCGATCCTCCGCTCGGGCGTGATCACCTCGCGAAGGTGTTCGCCGGATTGTTCATAGGACCAGTCGAGCAAGGCCTGAAGCCGGGCGAAGTCCTCCGGGGTCTCTTCCACCCTCCCATTGTGGTGCCTTTCACCACTCTGGTCGCGGCACTCACGGTGCCGCGACCGTTGCCGCTCGCCGCGATACCTACCACCATGGCCCTATGGACCCACAGCTCGCCGATCGTTCCACTCCTGACCTGACCGTGCTCCGAGAGATCGAACGGCGGGTCCTGTGGCTGGCGGTACGCATGGTGGATCATGCCAACCAGCGAGCGGGCGGGGAGGTGAAGGTCGGAGGACACCAGGCCTCGTCGGCGTCGATGGTGTCGATAATGACGGCGCTGTGGTTCGCCCACATCGGGGGCGAGGACAAGGTTGCGGTGAAACCCCACGCCTCCCCGGTGTACCACGCCATCAAATATCTTACTGGCGAGCTCGACGGGCGCTATCTCACGACATTGCGTCAGCGAGGCGGGCTCCAGGCGTATCCGTCGCGGACCAAGGACCCCGACGTCTCCGATTTTTCCACCGGGTCGGTCGGCCTCGGAGCTGTCGCCCCCCTGTTCTCCGCGGTGGCCCGCCGGTATATCGACACCCATTTCGGAGCGCGGCCCGCGGCCCGTTTCATCGCCACCGTGGGCGACGCCGAGCTCGATGAGGGCAATGTCTGGGAGGCGATCGCCGATCCCGCCACTGCGGGGCTGGGCAACGTGAGCCTGATCGTCGATCTCAACCGGCAGAGTCTCGATCGGGTAGTACCGGCCATCCAGGCCACCCGTCTAATGCGGTTCTTCGAAGACGCGGGTTGGCACGTCGTCGTCGCCAAGTACGGCACCGTTCTGGAGAAGGCCTTCACCGAGACCGGGGGTGACGCCCTCCGGGCCCACATCGACGCCATGTCCAACGAGGCGTATCAGGCCCTGTTCACCCTGGGTGGGACGGCCCTACGACAGAAGTTCCTCGTCGACGCGGACCGCTCGGTCGCCTCAATCGTGGCCGACCGGGACGACGACCAGCTCGAAGAGTTGCTCTTCAACCTCGGTGGCCATGATCTCGGCCTTCTGATCGAGAGCTTCCGCTCGTGTGATGCCGCGGCTGACCGGCCCAGCGTGGTCTTCGCGTACACCATCAAGGGTTGGGGCCTCCCGATGGCCGGCGACCCGCTCAACCACGCCGCCCTCCTCACCCCGGAACAGATCGCCACCTTTCGCGCCCGTGTCGGCCTCACCTCGGATACCGAATGGGACCGCTTCGATCCCGCTTCGCCGGCCGGGCAGCTCTGTGAGGCGGTCGGATCCGACATCAATAACCAGCCCGCTCCGCCCCGACCCCATCCGGGGGTGCCGGTGTCGGCCGGCCGTTTTCCGACCTCGGGGCCGATCTCCACCCAGGAGGCCTTCGGACGTGTTCTCAGCGGGCTCGCCGACGTGGACGATGTCGCCCGCCGTATCGTGACCACCTCACCCGACGTGTCGATCTCGACCAACCTCGGCGGCTGGATCAACAAGACCGGAGTCTTTTCTCCCGAGCAGCAGGCCGATCACGGAGGCGCAGACCGCCTGCTCCGGTGGGTGCCGGGCCCCGAGGGGCACCATATCGAGCTCGGTATCTCCGAGATGAACCTGTTTCTTCTGCTCGGCCAGCTGGGCCTCAGCCACGACCACCATGGCGAGCTGTTGTTGCCGATCGGAACCGTGTACGACCCGTTCGTGCTGCGCGGCCTCGATGCTCTCGTGTACGGGCTGTACAACGGCTCGCGATTCATCGTTGTCGGGACCCCGTCAGGTGTCACCCTTGCCCCCGAAGGAGGGGCGCATCAATCCACCATCACCGCATCGGTCGGGCTGGAGCTCCCTGGCCTGATCTCGGCGGAGCCCGCGTATGCGCGCGAGGTCGACTGGTTGCTGTGCCACAGCCTGAATCAGCTGGCGGATGCGGAGGGACAGAGTGTGTACCTTCGGCTCTCAACCCGACCCGTCGACCAGGAGCCCTTCGACTCGTGTGTGGAACGGTATGGGGAAGCCGTCCTCCGCGCTCAGGTCCTGGCCGGCGGATACCGGCTGGTCGACGCCGCCAAGGACGGTCGCCCCGCGGTCACCCTCGTGGCGACAGGGGCGATGGTCCCCGACGCGCTGCAGGCCGCCGAGAGCCTCCACGATGAGGGGGTGTCGGCGTCGGTGATCAACGTCACCAGCTCCGATCGACTGTATCGCAGCTGGCAGGGCGGGTTTTCCCGAGCGGCGGCTTCGGACTCCGTGGTGCGCGAGCCAAGTCATCTCCATCGGCTCATCCCTCCGGCCGAGCGGCGCCACCCGATCGTGAGCGTGCACGACGCGTCCAGCCATGCTCTCGCCTGGATCGGCACCGCGGTGGGCAGTCGCCAACTCCCGTTGGGAGTCGACCAGTTCGGCGAGTCCGGCACGATCGCGGACCTGCACGACATCACCGGTATCAGCGCGGGAAATATCGTGAACGCGGCGCTCCTGGCGTTGTACGAGTAGGCCTTGGTTACCCAAAGGGTTGGTGCCGTTAAAGGCGGGTGCAGCTTTCTGAATCCAGGCGCCACGGGGCCGAGCGCACACCAGACATCGTCCGCTCATGTCCGGAATGAGACGCGCCGCCACCACTTTCTCGGTCGGACCAGCGGGTGACGAATCCAGGTCGATCCAGGGGCGCCCAGGCGCATCTCGTGGCCGGCCGGACCCAACGGGAGAAGTCCAGCTCCTGGCCGGTGTCGGCCGCACGGTATGAGAGCGGCCGGGAACGGGAAGCCCCTGACCAGGGGCATCACTTGCCTGTCAGGACACTAGGCTCAAGTAGTAGGTATCGGCGGCAAGCTACCCGGAGGCGCAGGTTGTATTCCACGATTGTCGTGGCGGCTTTCGCCGCTATTACGGGCACGGCCGGGCTCACCGTCGGCTTCGCGATCAACCAGCTCAGGGGGAGTGGCCGCGTCGAGCGAGCGCGCCAGGAATCCCGTGATAAGGCGGAGGCGGACCACCGAGAGGTCACCGAGCGGGTGCTGAGCACCTTGCGGGGTGACCTCGACGAGGAACGACAACGTTCTCACACCCTGTACGACGAGGTGTCCGCGGCCCACGCCCATATCGCCACCCTCCCGACCCGGGCGGATCTGGACGAGGCTCTCGGCCACGCCGAGGCCCTCGAATCGGATCTTACGGCCAGTCGCAATCAATCGACCCAGCTCCAGCACCAAGCCCGGTCGCTGCAGTCCGACCTGACCGAGAGCGAAAAGGGGCGGATCGCCAGCAGCCAGACGGCCGAGCGTCTGCACCAGGAACTCACCGCAAACACCGGCGCCACCGCTTCGCTTCGCACCGAGGTGGCCAACCTCAAGGACAGGCTCAAAGTCGTTGACGTGAAGCGCACCGAAGCCGAGCGCATCCGGGCCGAGGCCGTGCAGGCCGCGGCAGCCACCGCCAACGATGCCCGTACGCTCCGCGATCGTGTCGCCGCGTTGGAAGGCGATCTCGGCGCCACGACGGCGGAGCGTACGGCCGCGCTGACCCGGATCGACCAGATGGGCGACCGTCTGCGCGCGGCCGATGACCGGGCGAACCTGCTCGAGAACCGGATATCGACGCTGAAAGAGGCGATAGCCGCCGAGAAGCAGGCCAGTGCCGCGGCGGCCGAGAACCATCAGCTGGCAGCAGCCGACTTTCGGACACGGCTCGGCGCCACGACCGACCAGCTCGATTCCGCGCGCAGCCACGCGATGAATGCCGCCGAACAAGCAGCGGAAGCGAAAGCAGACCTGGAGTTCAGACTGGCCGCGGAACGCGAACGCGCGTCGGTGGCCGAGAGTCGCTCCGAGGAGCTGGATGCGCAGAACGAGGCGAATCGAGAGTCAGCCGAACAGTGGCGGGATAGAGCTCGCAGCACCGAGGAACGGCTGGTCGAATCGGTACGAGCGCTGAGCGATGAACAGAACCGAGTCCGTGTTCTGGAAGCTCAGCTCGAGCGGACCAGCCAGGCGATGGCTGACGCCGACACGAGGATGAATCGGGTCAAGGCCGACCTGACCGACACCCGATCCGAGCTCCAGAGTGAGCGAGGAATGCTCGCCCGCGCCCGCGAGACGAGAGCGGAGACCGACGCGCGGCTGAGCGAGCGGGAAACTGCGCTGAAGAAGCGCATCGAAGAACTGACCCAGGCGCGGGTCACCGTCACCGATCTGCATGCTTCAGCCGCGCTGAACGCATCGGAGATCGACACGCTCCGGACCGACCTTGAGAAGATGACCGGTTCGAAAGAGCGGGGCGACAGCGAGCTCGAAGCGGTCCGCGCCGACCGGACGAGGATCCAGTCCGAGGCCACCAAGCTCGATGCGCAACTCAAGCGGATGGCGGCCGCGAAACGTCGTGTGGATCAGCAGACGACCATCCTGCAAGATGACCTGGATCAGGCGCGCAAGGCGACCGAGCAAGCGAACGCCAGGGGGCGTGAGCTCGAGGCACAGCTCGGTCGAATGGTCGCCGCAGCCCAGGGTCTCGGAGTCCAAGCCCAAAACATCGGGTTGAGATTGAATCAGCCTCGGTCGCCGGTCGAGACGAACCGAACGGAACCGGCTGCTCAGCCCGACGCGTCATCGCTACCCGATACCTCGCCCGATGCCTCCAACCAGGTCGACCTCGCCGCCAACGGGGCGAGCAGCGACCATGTCACCGGCGAGCCGGCCCGAGCCTCTGGCGCAACGCCCGATGACCCCAACGATTCTGAAGACACCGCGGACCAAAGCGATCGAGCGTCTATCGATCTGACGACCAGCGCCGAGGACAACTCCCGCCGGTTCAAGTCCGTCTCCGACATCGAGACCGACCCCTCGGATGGCCGCTGACTACTCGAAGCCCGAGGGAGTAGGCAGCTCGCCGAGGAACTCGACGAGGATCTCGCCCAACCGAAGCGAAGTTAGGTCGGACAAGAAGGGCGCCACGATCTGGACTCCGACCGGTAGCCCGGCCTCGGTCATCCCGATGGGGACCACGGTGGCGGGGAGCCAGCACACACCGGCAGGGGCCATCCAGGCGGTCAGGTCGAGATAGGGCACGTCCCGACCGTCCAGCTGAGCCGAGCGGGCTGCCTGGGGTTCCGTGTGATCGTGAGTGATGGCCGGGGTGGGCATCACCGGCAGCAACAGCACATCCCAGTCTTCGAAGAACTCCTCGAAACGCTTGCGCATCTGAAGTCGTCGTTCGTTGGCCCCAAGCCACTGTCGGTGACGAATGGAACGGCGTCGTCGTAGGTCGTCGATCGGGTCCTCACCACCCAGCTGGGCCCACTCGTCGAGTTGCTCGACGCGGTGCCCGCCGGACAATGCGGCCTGGAGCAAGGTGGAGAAGGTATCGACCGCCTTGTCCAGGGTGAAGGCGGGGCGAGCGTCAGGATCGAGCCGGGCGCCCCCGTCGGCCAGCGCGGCCGCGGCGGATTCGAGCAACCGCTTCGACTCCGCCTCGATGGGGTAGCTCTCATCGTCGAACCAGGTCGCAATACGGAACTCCCCGATCTCGGTCTGACGAGAGGGGGGCAGCTCCAGCCGCCATGCCGGGCCATCCCAGCGGTTCGGGCCAGCCATCAGGTCAAGACCGACTCGTAGGTCTTCGATGGTCCTGGCCATCGGACCCGCCACCGCCAGATCGGCCAGGGTGAGTGATCCGGGTGGACCGGGGATTTGGCCATGGGCCGGAACGATCCCGTAGCTCGGCTTGTGGCCCAGGACCCCTGACATATGCGCCGGCAATCGGATCGATCCGCCGATGTCGCTGCCGATCTCCAGCGGGGTGAACCGGGCGGCCAAGGCCGCGCCCGAACCCCCGGATGACCCGCCCGGCGTACGCGTCCTGTCATAGGGGTTGTTGGTCACGCCGAAGACCTCGTTGTAGGTCTGGAGGTCACCGGCATAGATCGGGAGGTTGGTCTTGCCGTACACGATGGCGCCGCCGCGACGCATGGCGGCTACCGGCCACGCGTCCTCGTCCGGCACATGGCCCGAGAGCTCCGGTGCCCCCGATGTCGTACGCATCCCTTCGGTGGCAAAGGAGTCCTTCACCGACATCGGAACCCCGTGGAGCGGACCAAGGTCGGCCCCACCCAGCAGGGCTCGGTCCGCGGCATCCGCTTCCTCGCGAGCTCGGTCGATCCCAAGGGTCACGACACTGTTGATCGGCCCATCCAACCGGTCGACCCGCTCCAGCAGATGATCGAGGGCCTCGCGACTCGACACCGTCCGGTTTCGAATCTCGGCGGCCAGCCCTGTGGCCGACAGCTCATGGATCTGGCTCATCGCTTCCCCTTGGTCGTTCAGGTCGGAATGGTCGTTCAGGTCGGAATGGTCGTTCAGGTCGGGTCTGTCGTTCAGGCCGGGCCGAGCGAGCTATACACACCAGAGAGGATGGAATGGGCGCGCTCATCGCCGACGGTCCCCTCGCCCATCTTGTTCATCACGTATGCCATCGTCATGCGGGCATCGAGATCGTTGAGGACCAGCGAGCCTCCCCACCCACCCCAATAGCAGGTGCGATCGTTCGGGCCTATCGGCGCCTTCGGGGAGTTCAAGCCGTAGCCCAACCCGAAGGTCACGCCCACGCCCAACACCAGGTCCCGACCAGCGGCCTGGATCTCGAGAATGTGCTCGCAGGTCTGTTCGGACAACAACCGATTGCCGCCGACCTCGCCACCGGTGGAGATCAAACGTTGTGCCATCGCCACCGAACGGGCGTTGCCGTGCCCACCCGCGGCGGGGATCTCGGCCCTGCGCCAGGGGTCGGTGAACGAAGCTGACGCTTCGAGGCGGGGGTTGCTGAACGTTCGGTAGGCGATGGTCGTCCGGTCCGCATCACCGTCGGGAGCGGCCTGGATGGGGGGCACGGGTATGACCCGGGTGACCCGACTGTCATGACGCGGGTCCAGGCCAATGTGGAAGTCCGCTTCGAGGGGTGTGGCCAGTTCTTCGGCGAAAAAGGTACCTAGCGTGCGGCCGGTCACTCGTCGTACCAACTCGCCCAGGAGGTAGCCCTGGCTCAGGGCGTGATATCCGGACTTGGTCCCTGGCTCCCACCATGGCTCCTGTCCGGCCAGCAGGCCGACCAGCTTGTCATGGTCGTAGAGATCCTCCGGCGCCAGCGGCTCATCCCACCCCGACAGGCCGGCGTTGTGCGCAAGGAGATGACGGACCAGCACCGTGTCAGCCTTTCCCCCGGCTGCGAAATCGGGCCAGTACCGAGCGACGGGCGCGTCGAGGTCCACTTCGCCCCGGTCCACGAGCAGGAGCACACACAAGAAACTCATCGTCTTGGTCGTCGAGTAGACGTTGATGAGCGTGTCCTCGGCCCACGCCCCGGTCCCTGATCCGTCATCGGCATCGTGGAGGGTGCCGCCCCAGAGGTCGACCACCAGTTCTCCGTCGACGGTGACCGCCACCGATGCTCCCGCATCGACCCCATGTTCGAAGTTGGCGGCAAAGGCTTCCTGCACCGCTTCAAATCCCGGGCCACATCGGCCCTGAACATCGACCATCGTCGCCCTCCTGGGAGATGAGCGGTTCCTTGGTTCTCGCCGAGACTAGCTACTTCGTCTTGACCGATGCAGGCGCAGCATCAGAATCCCGACCCAATAGGTTGACTTTCGACTCCAATTCCTTATGATTCCGATCAGGTTTATCGGGATTCCGCGGCAACCCGTATTCCGGCGCCCGACAGGTCGAGCATCCGGTCGACCACCCTCACCCCGATCTGGAGTTCACCATCATGTCCCTGGTCACCGAAGCCCCCGTCGACGCCACCGCCACGGGGACCGCCTCAACCGGTAGTCCCGACATCTTCCTCCGGCTCATCGGTGAGGTGATCGACTCCGACGGTTGTCGCTGGACGCGCTATGTCGGCACTCGTGGGACCGGCGAGGACGTCGGGCTCATCCATGTCGGATCCGACGGCCTCGCCGGCAACCCGACGGGAACGGTCACCCCGGCCTGAACCGATTCGCTCGAACGACAACACCAGCGCAGAGCCAGCGTGGACCATTGCCGACCCCTCGAATGCTCAACAGACCATTCACCCCCTGACTACCAAGGAACCACATGCCCATCACCGCAAGAACTCTCAACGACGTCGACCTCGCGGCCGTCGCCGGTCTTGCCAACAAGATCGCGGAGTCACCGGACGCCGCCGCCACCAGCTGGAAGGCAAACGTCGAATGGGACGGTGCTTTCCGGTCTCAGGCCACCGTTCGAGACTTCGCACCCATCGTCTCCGACGAGCCGTCCGCCCTGGGCGGAGGAGACTCGGGGCCCAACCCTGTCGAACAACTGCTCGGCGCCCTCGGCAACTGTCTCGCGGTGGGCTACGCCGCGAATGCCACAGTCGCCGGGATTACCATCCGAGATCTCCGCATCGACGTCGAAGGCGATCTCGATCTACACACCTTTCTCGGCCTGCGACCGGGACACGCGGGATTCGGGAACATCCGGGTGCAGGTAGATCTCGACTCGGATGCCTCACCAGAACAGCTGGATGAGCTGCACGCCAAGGTCGCCGCGACTTCCCCGGTCGGACACACCCTGTCCAACCCTGTACCCCTCTCCATCGAGGGTTCGGTTCGAACATGAACGTTTGACCCGAAGGGTCCGGCCCTCGGGCCTCTGCCCCCCTGACACGCCGACGGTCGGGTTCGATGATGACGAACGACCCTGTTACAAAGGTCGGGAACATGAGCACATCAAAGGTACGCTAGCGCCGAACTGCCCCGAAGGAGACCGCCATATGACCCAACGCGTGCACGACACCAACGAGGATGAACCGTCGGTGTTCACGGGTCCCGACCTACCGATTCGCCTGGTCATGGCGAGCCAAGTGGCCCGCATCGGTCCTACCGCCACACTCCGCGAGGTGGCCACCAAGCTGGCCGCGGTCGAGATCGGGGCGCTCGTCGTCGGTGGGCTCGACACGATCCTGGGCGTGATCTCCGAACGAGACATCGTACGGGCTATCGCCGGTCGCGCTGACCTGAACACGACGACCGCCCGAGAAGTAATCGGCGACGGTCAGTCCGTCTCGTGCGGCCCAAATGCCACGACCTCCGAAGTAGCCAAGCTCATGGCCAAGCACGGTCTGCGCCATGTGCTCGTCACCGACGGAGACCACTTGGCCGGCATCGTGTCGGCCAGAGACCTGGTGGCCGCGTTCGGGCGGTGATCTCGGCCTGGGCGTCAGCCCGGTCCGTCATCTTGGCTCGCCTCGACCACCGATCGGGCATCGCCACTGGAGATTGAGTCGAACACGCTCGGGCGCGCCAGCCGACCATTGGGCGCTACCTCACCGACTGCCCCTCGTCCTGCTCGTCGAGAGTCCGGCTCGGGGCGAGCAGTTCGACCATGCGGCGATTCGTCACGCGCGCCATACGGACCGCGGCAGGGTGAACGCGTGACGATGGGTAGTCATATGGCCGTCGACAACGATGACTCTGCGCTTCGACCAGTACTGATGGCCGTTGCGAACACTACTCGCGTTCCAGATCGGGTCATGAGCCACCGAAACCACAGGAAGGCCACGGACATTGTCACCGAGGTGGTGATCGGCCCCAGCACGGACTTCACCAACACAAAGGTCGCGGGCGAATGGTTGAACAACAGCCACAAGGTGATCCCGAAATTGATGGAGCTGGTGAAGGCCCACCACAGCGATACATGACGAAAGAACCGTTGGAGGAGAGGGTGCGACCGAGTTTCGTCATCCATGGGGAATACATCGAGCATCAGCCGTTCGGCCAGAGGCCGGCCCACCACCACCGACACCAGAAAGGCCAGAGCGACCAGGCCGGTCGCGACCGTGGGTTGCAGGAAATAGATCAGCAGGCTGCCGGTGGCGAGGGCTGCGATGGTCTTGGCCGCCAAGGCGACCGTCGTCATGATGAGCAGCCCCGACATACGCTGTCGCCGCAATAGTCGACGGGCGAGTGCGCCCAGAGACCATGCCAACGCGCCGATGACCGCCGGCATCGCGCCGACGAAATGGAGCAACCCGAGGAACAGCGCAACCGGGATCAGCTTGCCCTCGATCAGATTGGGCATTGCGTGGCGCACAATTCCGCGCCAATGAGGGAGGACAAGTGTCGTTGGAAGGCGCAAGGTTCGGTACCGCGTGGAGGTAGAGGAAAAACGCGCGCGCGTCGTGCCGCACCAATCCGATTCTAGGGGACCACCGTCCGAACAGGCGCCTCGTGTCGGCCCTTTCAGCGGGGGCATACGCGCCGAACGCTCGGTTTCCTAATCATCGGGGCCAGCTCAGCTCGGGGTCATCAACAATCAGTCCGGTGACGCCCGCCTCGACGAGAGCTGTTCCCCTTCGCGCCGACTCGACGCCCCAACTGAACAGGAGCGGCGTCTGGTCGCGGGTGGCTTTGATCGCCCGATCGTCGAGCAGTGACTCGTGGGCGCCGATGCCGACACGACCCCCCATGCCGGGCACGACCAATGCCAGACGCAATTGAAGACGATTGCCGCAACTGCGCAGCAACGGCGTGTCCGGCCGGGTGCGAAAGGCCCGTAGCACCCACCAACTCCGGGATGAAACGATGAGGGGCTGGGTCTCGGGCACGATGGCGCGGATCCGGCGCGCCGCCCGGGGTGTGAAGCACTTGAGGTCCAACATCAGCGGCGCTTCACGACCCACGGCCTCGAGTATCTCGTCGAGAGCCGGAACCGAAGTGCCAATCGGCAGCAAGCGCCACTGTTCCCACAATCGTGAACTGGGCCGCAGCACCTTGGCGTGGCGAACTTCGGCCCGGCCGCCGAACACATGGACATCGAGCTCGATGACGTCGCCCCGCACCGAAGCTCGTTGCGCGGTATCGGGTCGGTTGCCCGCTCGGTGAGCAACGATCGTCACCATCCTGGACCCGACCGGGGGATCGGGCTCAAGGCGCCGGCGATGGCTCACGAACCCTCACCCTCGGACCGAGCAGCCGAACCGCCAGCACCGAGCCGACCAACCCGCCGGAGCTCGAAGCCAGCAGGTCGCCCACCGTGTCGCCATAGGTCAGCGCGAGACCGTCGGCACCGCCGAGACCGTCCTCGGACACGAGCCACTCGACGATCTCCCACCACACGATGGCCAGCGCCCCGAATCCGTAGCCGAGCAGCCGCGCATCACGCTGGTCTCCAACATTGCGGAACCGAAAGGCGTGGAACGCGCCCACGAGAAGAGCCCAGTTGAGGACATGAAGGATGTCGTCGGTGATCGCGTAGTTGTCGAACAGCCTGAACAGGTTCGCGAGAGTATCCAACAGGAACGGTAGGGACAACAGGCCGTCTGCGGTATGGGGGTAGGGCCGCCAGTGTCGTCGCCACGCGATGACGGGCACGAGCACCGAGGGAGCGAGGAACAACGGCGCCCGCAATCCCATGGCCTTCCCGGCCACCGTGTCAGGAGCGAGGACGAGCGCCACCGCGAACGCGCCGAACAGCCCGATCTTCACCACCGCGTTGGTCACCTGCGCCGGAACCGACCGATCGAGCTCCAGTACCCCGGTCGCGATCCCCGGCGGGCCGCCAGGCGTCGTCACTCCGATCCACGCCCCCCAGTGGGCAGCGGGAACCGCTCGAGATAGGGCTCGTAGTCGGGTTCGACATCGACGCCGACCGTGCGGAGAACCCGGGTCACCATGCAGTAGAACCCGATGGCGATGACCAGATCGAGGGTGTGTTCGGTGCCGAGCCCGGAATGCACTTCGTCAAAGGTGAGCGACGTCCCCTCCACATCGATGGCCATCTCCCGAGCGAGTCGCAGCACGGCGCGATCCAAAGGCGCCAGCCCGCTCGGACGGGCTTCTGTCTCGGCGATCAACGCCCGAATGTCCTCATCGGTGACACCGAAGTCCTCGGTGGCCAGCTTCACATGATGGCTCCATTCGTAGGCGGCCCGATCCAGATAGCCGACCTGAAGGATGGCCATCTCCCTCAGTCGGGGGTCGAGCGTGCTCTTGTGGCGGATATGTCCACCCAAACCTCCGAAGGCGCGGGCGGCTTCGGGGCTATTGGCCAGCGCTCGGAACAGATTGATGTTGCGATCCAGCAGCGACTGGTGCTCTGCCGGTAGATCGTCGCGGTTGAGATACGGGATGCGGGCCATCGGTTGCTCCTCACGGCGGTGGCGGCGGGTCGGCGGCGGCGCCAGGCCAATACTGCACCGCCGGAGCGGCCGGGCGACATCGCGCCGGGACCGGCGAGCGTTCCACGGCGCTTTGTACGTACGCCCGGCCCACGACAACCGTCGCGGCCCCTCGTTATGTCCGTCGACGGGGCGTCGTGACCAACACCACCCCGACGATCAGCAGCGCACCGCCGACCCATTCGACGGCCGAGAGCCCGTCACCGCGGACAACCCACGCGAACGCCACCCCGAACACCGGGGTCAGATAGGCCACCGATGCCGCTTGGGTAGCTGACGCTCGACGGGTGACCGAGGCCATGAGGGCGAAGGTCACTGCGGTGGCCGGCACCGAGGCGTAGAACAACGGTCCGATCAGCCCGAGGCCCATGTCGGTGCCTCCGGTGCCTTCGACCACCAGGGCGATCGGGATGACGACCACGGTGGACATGGCGAGCTGAACCGCCGTCAACATGAGCGGGCTCACTCCGGCAAAGTTCCACCAGCGCATCACGACCAGCCCCGCGGCCCACGCCAAGCCGCTGAACAACAAGATGATGACCCCCTTGGGGTCGGTGGCACCATCCAACGCCGGCGACGCCAACACCAGCGCGCCGACCACACCGATCGCCACCCCTGTCGCCGCCAACACCGATAGTCGTTCGCTCAGCAGACCGAACGCGAGGACAGCGGTCCACATCGGAACCAGGCTCGAGAGCAGTGCCGCCACCCCGGCGGGTACCAGCCCGACGCCAGTCACGAGCGTCATGCTCGACAAGGTGGTGATACAGATCGACACGAGGCCGATACCGATGAGCGTGTGGCGGTCGCGGGGGACCGTCTCCCCGCGGATACGGGCGTAGACGAGCAGGGCGACACAGCCAATACCCACCCGCATACCGGTAAGCAGCAGCGGAGTCGTGTGCTCCAAGGCGAGCTGCATGACCGAGTAGTTGGCCCCGATCAGCACGGCGATCACCACGATGAAACCCAACGTCAAGCTGGCACCGCCGGATTGAGCACTTCGAGTTGTCGTCACCAGGTACCGAGCTTCGCGTGGATCACACCCCTCGGTCGCATGGAGGGTTCCTATACGGTGACCGACATGGTCGAGGAGCCCTACCCATCCGATGACGATCCGATGCTCCTGGCGGGCTATCACGAGCGGTGGCAACAGGACGGGTTCTTCATCATCCCGAGATTCTCATCGCCTTCGACCTGCGACGCGATGTTGGACCGAGCGGTCGAGCTGGCCCGCACGATGGACTACCCTCATGGCGAGCAAGAACGAAGCGATGAAGATAGACGAACCGGGACCCTGGGATCACCCATCCTGGCCCCGGAAAACAATCTCCGTGACCGATCAGATCCATCGCTCGGAGCCGAAACCCGGGTATCAAAGATCTTCAAGATCCACCGCGACAGCGTGTTCCACGACTTCGCGACCGATCCCGCCCTGGTGGCGTTGATCCACCCGTTGTTGGGCGGCGAGGTCGATTGTTTCCTGTCCCAGTTCATCTTCAAGAACCCGGGGGCCTGGGGTCAACCCTGGCACCAGGACTCCCACTACTTCCCGTTCGATCGAGCACCTCAGGTCGGCGTCTGGCTGGCCGTCACCGAGGCGACCCTCGACAACGGCTGTCTCCACGTGTTGGCGGGCTCCCAGCGTGAACCCACCCATCGCCATGTCCTGGACCCGAGACCGAATGCGAACCAGGGCTATGTCGAGATCGTCGACCACGACATGAGCGGATCGGTTCCCGTTCTGATGGACCCGGGCGATCTGCTCGTGTTCCACAGTCAGCTAATGCACCGATCGCTGGACAACACGTCCGCCGGGGTTCGGGCGGCCATGGTGTATCACTACGCTCACCGGGGAACCGTCGACCAGTCAGATCGGCCGGCGATCATCAATGATTGGCTGCCCGTTCCCGATGGAGTCGCCTCATGACAACGCTCGAGCCCCACCCGTTCAACGCGGGCTTCAGCTGGCCATCCGATCTGGCGTCGGGTCACGCGTTGAGCGATGACCAGGCCGCCACCTTCGCCAAGGACGGCCTTGGAACCATCGCTTCAGGTTCGAAAGGAGACCTTTCGAACCTGAAGAGCGTCTCGGCCTGAAGCGCTAGGCGGGGCGGACCTCGGCACCATCCGCGGTGTCGGTGACCACATAGCCGGCGGCTGCAATCTCGTCTCGCAGCCCATCGGCGGCGGCAAAGTCTTTCGCCGCCCGGGCCGCATCCCGGCGGGTGGCCAGCTCCAGGATGTCGTTCGGAACCGCCGCCCGCCCAGCCCCGGTGTCGAGCACCAGTCCCATGGCGACCGTCATCTCCGTCACGGCGGCGGCGAGCTCCCCCGCCGTGTTGAAGTCCTCCATGTCCAGCGCGGCATTCGCCGCTCGAAGCCGGGTGAACAACAGGTCGATCGCGCCCGGTGTGTTGAGATCGTCGTCCATCAGCTCGCGGAACCGGGCGAGGGTCTCGGCGTCGGCTTGCGATTCGAGGGGCAACGTGGCCGTGCGCCGGGCGAAGTTATCCAGCCGTTCCAGCGTGGCCTCGGCTCGTTCGATCGTCGGGCGCGTGATCTCGAGCGGCGAGCGATAGTGGGACTGCAACACGAGCAACCGGTACGCGCGGGGATCGTGTTCGGCGACCAGGTCCAACAGGTTGGAGTAGTTGCCGAGCGATTTCGACATCTTCTCCCCGCCGACCTCGACGAAACCGTTGTGCATCCAGTGGGTGGCGAAAGCTCTGTCGGCCGCTACCGCCTGCGCCCGTTCGTTCTCGTGATGGGGAAACGCCAGATCTTGCCCGCCACCGTGCAAATCGAAGCCTTCGCCCAGCAGATCGAGCGCCATCACGACACACTCGGTGTGCCAGCCCGGGCGACCGGGACCCCACGGCGAGTCCCAGGTGGGCTCATCCGGTTTGGCCTTCTTCCACAACACGAAGTCGATCGGGGACCGCTTCTCGTCGCTATGGGCCACACGGTCGCCCGAGCGGAGGTCCTCGATGTCCTGGCGGGCCAGCAACCCGTAGTCGGCCACGGACTCCGCGCTGAAATAGACACCGTCGGAGGTTTCATAGGCGGTGCCCCGCTCGACGAGATCCGCGATACAAGCCACCATCTGATCGACATAGGCGGTCGCGTGCGGATCAGCGGTGGGACGTTTGACGCCGATGGCGTCCATGGCCTTGTACCAGATCGATTCGCACTTGATGGCGATCTTGGCGGGGTCCCGACCCTCATCGTTGGCCCGCTGGATGATCTTGTCGTCGATGTCGGTGATGTTCGACACATAGTCGACCTGCGCGCCCGTCCACTCCAGGTAGCGACGCAGCACATCGAACACCAGCGCAAAACGGCCGTGGCCGAGATGGGGTGGGCCATAGACGGTCGGCCCACAGACGTACATCGAGACCTTCCCGGGTTCACGGGGCTCGAAGGGGACGATCCGGCCCCGGGCGGTGTCGAACAGCTTCAGCACAACTGTCAAGCTACTCGGCTGAGTATGAACCCAACACCAGGTTTCCTCGCAATTGCTCACAACGAACAATCCGCACAGTCGCCCATCAAGAACTGCGACGGATGACCCGATACATCATCTGTGAAAGGACAGCGGGACCTGGCGAACCGTGCTCGCTCCTTGTTCCAGAAGGTGCTCGAAGGGGCACCCGAAGGAACGGGAGCGGGCGCGGTAGATCACGCCGAGCAGGAGATTCTCACCGAGCTGATCGCGACGGCCGCTCGGGCGGACTTCGATCAGCGTCTCGATCGCGCCCTCGACATGGCCGACGACGAGCAGGCCGCGGTCGAGATCGCCGCCCGAGCCATGCACCAGGTGCTCCCCGATCACGCCACCGAGATCCTCCTGGTGGGGGCTAAGGGGGTCAACCTTCTCCAGATGGCCGAAGCGGGCCCCGAGGACGAGGGGCCCGGCTGCCCGGTGATTGCGGCCGGTGATTGTCCGGCGATGGCCCGAGCTGAAACGATGCGCTTCGACAACAGCAACGAGCTCGATGCCTGCCCCTATTTGAGGGACCGGATCCGGGGGACGTGCTCGGCGGCCTGCGTACCCATGGAGCTGCTGGGCCGCCACAGCGCGATCATCCACACCGTCGGGGACCTCGACTCGGCCGTCGATGACACCACGCTCGGCTATATCCAATCGATCGCCCAGCGCACCGAGAACAAGATCACCCTCATCAGAGCACTCCAGCAGGCCACGCTGGTGCCGACCTACGACGAGCTCACCGGCTTGTTCGATGCGGCCGGGACCGACGCGAAGATGGTGGAGATGACCAAGAGCCTCATCCCGTTCTCGATCGCACTCTGCGAGCTCGATGATTTCATGTCCTATCAAGAGAACTATGGGACATCGATCGGGGATCGGGCGATACGCCAGTTCGCCAGCTCCCTGCGGGACGTGGTGCGCCCCACCGACATCGCCGGCCGATACACGGGCTCGGAATTTCTGGTCGTGTTTCCCCACACGACCACATCCGAGGCGGCGAGCGCTCTCGAACGGGTTCGGGAGAGCATCGCGCTGAGTCTGGCCGTGGCCGAGACACCCATGTTCACGGCCAGCTTCGGGGTAGCCGAGTCGGTCACGGCCGACACGCTCGACGATCTGCTCATCTCAGCATCGATCGCCCTGGCCATCGCTCGGGAGAACGGCAAGAACCGCGTCGTCATCTCCGGTGATGAACCACTGGAGATCCTCTGATCGGCGAGTTCCCAGAGGACTGAGTCCTTCGGTTCGAAACGGGCATGGCGCTATCCGGGACTACCTTGGAGCCGGTGAGCGAGCCATCCCCCACCCAGCCATCCCCGACCGACGCGTCGCCCACCGGAGCGACCGAACCGGAACTGCCGAAGAACTACGTACCGGCCGATGCCGAGGATATGATCACCGAACGGTGGAACGGCGCGGGCATCTTCCATGCCGAGCCGCCAGCGGATCCCGAGACTCCCGAGAATCATTTCTCGATCGTCATTCCACCGCCCAATGTCACGGCGCCGCTCCACCTCGGTCATGCGCTCAACAACACCCTTCAGGACGTCCTGGTCCGATATCATCGGATGCTCGGTGATCGCACGATGTGGATGCCGGGCACCGATCACGCCGGCATCGCGACCCAGACCGTCGTCGAGAAGCGGCTCCTGACCGAGGGCATCAAACGGCTCGAGATGGATCGCGAGGCGTTCGTCGAACGGGCCCAGGAGTGGAAGGACGAGTACGAGGCGGTCATCCTCGAGCAACTGGTGGACATGGGTGCGTCCTGTGACTACGAACGAACCCGATTCACCATGGACGACGTGTGCACCACCGCGGTGCGCCATGCCTTCTTCTTGTTGTTTCGCGACGGGCTCATCTATCGGGGCAAACGACTGGTCAATTGGGATCCAGCCACCTGTACGGCCCTCGCAGACGACGAGGTCGAGATGGAGGACGTCGACGGACACATGTGGTACCTCCGGTACCCCCTCGAGGATGGGTCGGGCCATGTCACCGTGGCCACCACCCGACCCGAGACGATGCTCGGCGACACCGCGGTCGCCCTCAACCCCGCCGACCCGCGAGCGGAGTCGCTGCGCGGAAAGAGCGTCGTGTTGCCCATCGTCGGACGGGTCATCCCGATCGTCGAAGACGACTATGTCGTGATGGCCGACCCCCAAGGTGATGCCAAGGCTCGACTCGCCACGGGCTTTCTCAAGGTCACGCCGGCTCACGACCCGAACGACTGGGAAATCGGGCTTCGTCACGAGCTGCCGGTTATCAACATCATGGCCCCCGACGCTTCGATCTCGGACCGGTACGGGTGGGACGACGTCTCGCCAGAAGCCCGCCAGTTCGTCGGCATGAGCCGGGAGGAAGCCCGCGACGGAGTGGTGGCATGGTTCGAGGACCACGACCTGCTCGAGGGCGTGGCCGATCACCCTCATTCGGTCGGCCATTCGTATCGCAGTCATGTGCCGATCGAACCATGGCTGTCAGACCAATGGTATGTAGCGGTCACCGACGATCGGTTGCGAGGCAACGCGCTCCGGGCGATGGCCCCCGATCAGCTCGGCGATCTGCCATCGGGAGTCTCGGCTCCGACAGGCGACGCTGGTGACGGTGGCCTGACCTTCTATCCCCCTCGCTACGCCCGCACCTTCCACTCGTGGCACGTGAACATCCGCGATTGGTGTATCTCCCGCCAACTGTGGTGGGGCCACCAGATCCCGGTTTGGAATCGTACGATCCCGCTGGCCGGTGCCGAGCCCTCGGTGCAGGACGCCCTAGCGGAGGCGCCGGTGGACCGTGCCAGACCGGTGGATGGCCGCTGGGTGGCCGCCGGCGCCGCTCACCTGGCCCGCAAGACCACCGAGGAAGACGTCGAGGAGAGCATCTGTGTCCCCCTCCAGGCCACCCTCGCCCGCCTGGAGCGAACCGACCCGTCCTGGACCGAATCGTCTCTCGTCTCGGCCCTCGAATCCGAGGGATTCGTCCGGGATCCCGATGTGCTCGACACCTGGTTCTCCTCGGGGCTCTGGCCGCTCTCGACCATGGGTTGGCCCTATCCGGAAGACTTTCCGGAAACCGAAGGCCTCCTCGACACCTTCAACCCCACATCGGCGCTGTTCACGGCCCGAGAGATCATCACGCTGTGGGTCAGTCGCATGGTCATGTTCAACCGCTACTTCCTCGATGGTCGGCTCCCCTATGAGGACGTCTTCATCCACGCCATGATTCAGGATGGCCATGGCCAGAAGATGTCCAAGAGCTTGGGTAATGGGGTGGACCCCCGCGACATCATCCACAATCACGGCTCGGACGCCATGCGGTTCACTCTGGTCCAGATGACCACCGACACCCAGGACGTACGGATGCCGGTCGACCTGGTCTGCCCCTACACCGGCGAGTCGTTCACCCCCGCGTTCGAGACGACGGCGTTCGGCCATGTCGTCGCGTCGCCGATCCAAAGCTCGCCGTCCGATGAAAACAACAAGATGGTGAGCGGGTATGGCGTCGCGGCGGGGATCGTCGAACCGACCGAGGCGACACCGCTCGCGCTCAACACCTCCTCGAAGTTCGATGTGGGCCGAAACTTCGCCAACAAGGTGTGGAACGCCATGCGCTTCGCCCTTCGACGGCTCGACGACACCACCCCCGCCGACCTGCGGGTCGCCGTCGCTGATCGGCCTCTCGCCGACCGCTGGATTCTCGCCCGCCTGACCCGCACGACCGCCGCGCTGGAACAGGCTCTCGACACCTATCGTTTCAACGCCTACGCCGACACCCTGTACCACTTCATCTGGCACGACGTGAGCGACTGGTACCTGGAGGCGATCAAGCCCACGGTCGACACGGACCCGGGCCAGCAGGTCGTGCTCGGTGCCGTGCTCGACGCGGCGCTGCGGCTCTTGCACCCGGTCTGCCCGTTCGTGACCGAAACCCTGTGGACCCCGGTCTCCGAGGCGCGGCGGGGCTCGATAACCGGAGTCGAGCTCCCGGCCTCGGACCTGCTCGCTGTGGCGGCTTGGCCCGTGCTGGACCCTGCCACCGACGACGAGCCGTCCGTGGCCACCTTCGAACGGGCGAAAACCCTGGTCAGCGAGATCCGCACGCTGCGCAGCGAACGGGGCGTCAAACCCCGTCAGCTGATAACGATGCACGCCCCGGCCGACGTGCGAAGCCTGATCGACGAAGTGGGCGTCGTGGTCCAGACATTGGCCGGAATCGATCAGGTCGCCGATCTGGGTGACGAACGTCCGTTGGGGGCCAGCGCCTTGGCCTTCGAAGGGTCCGAGGTCCTGCTGTCGGGTCTGGTGGATGTCGCCGACACGGATGCGGAGCGCGCCCGGATCCTCAAGCAGATCGCCGGGCTGAACAAACGAATCGGCGGCTTCGAGGGCAAGCTCTCCAACCCCGGCTATCTCCAGGGGGCCAAGCCCGAGCTCGTCGAGGAGACTCGTCAGCTGTTGGCGGCGGCCCGAGCCGATCTCGCGGCCGCCGAGTCAGCTATGACCGCTCTGGGCTAGTCCGGGGGCGCTCGATCGACAACCGGGCTCCGACCAGTTGGGCCCAGTCGGAAATGCTCTGGCCGATGGCGCTGGCGACGGTGAGTTCTGCCCCCGGATCCGGGTCCACCGAGTGGGAAATCTCTAGGTCGACCGAGCCATGAGCCGGATGACCATCGGAGGATTGCGCCGGGTCGTCCAGCGGCTGAAGCACACCCTTAGTGGCGTGGGACGACGCGAGAAACTGGGCGGGGCGGGCGATCGGGGCCATGAACTCGACCGCCTGGCGCGCGCTGGTGGGTGTCATCTTGATCTCGCTCATATAGTGACCGACCTCACGGTTCGGGCCGAACGGGTACTTGGGCTTGCGTCTCACCCGGGCATGGGGGATCCGGGGCACCCGTCTCGGACCGCCATTCTTGCTCGTCGCTCGCCAACCATCAGCGCCGGCCACGACAATCATCGCGGTCATCGCTCCAGCCACAACCCGCTTGGTAACCATGCTTGTCTCAACCTTCCGCCGCTTAACCCGCTCGTCGAGCGTACATCGGCGGGAGGAGAACGGGTGACCATTGTGTGACCAAAATCACGACTATGTGACATCCAGGTTGTGATTATGACAGTTTGATGACACAGTGGGTTACGTAAGGTGCGGGCGAAACGGCGGAGAGGGATCACAGTGTCCACTCGTTGTGCATCAATTGTAGCCTCGGCGGGCTTTCAGATGGCGATCACGATCGTCGTACTCGTCGCAGGCATCCAGGTCGGATTGGAGACCTCTCTTGACTTTCGGGAAGGCCACTCGGCCTTTCTCACCCTGACTGATCTCTTGGTCACGATGGCGTTCACCATCGAGATCGTGGTGCGGATACTCGGCGACGGCGACCGACCGGCGAAAGCCATGTTGCGACCGCTCAACCTCTTCGATCTGGCCCTCGTGGTCGGCTCGTGGGTACCGATGACCGCCGGGTTGGTCAGCGTGCTGCGCCTGGTCCGGCTTCTTCGAGTCCTCCGCCTGGTGCGGCTCATGCCCAAGTTGCAGCTACTGATCGCAGCCACGCTCAACAGCATCCCGTCGATCCTCTCGATCGCAGTGCTGCTAGGCATGCACTTCTACGTGTACGCCGTCGCCGGCGTGTTCATGTTCGGTGACAATGACCCGGTCCATTTCCGGAACCTGCCGACCTCCCTGCTGTCCTTGTTCCGGGTGATCACGCTCGAGGACTGGACCGATATCATGTACACCCAGATCTACGGGTGCGCATCGTATGGTTACGACACCAATCCAGAGCTGTGCACCGACTCGAAGTCGTTCGCCGCCATCGGCGCCCTGTTCTTCATCAGCTTCGTGTTCATCGGGACCTGGGTCCTACTCAACCTGTTCATCGGCATCATCCTGACCGGCATGGACGAAGCCCGGCGCGAGGTGGAAGCCACCCCACTGGCCCCCGGACGAACCCTTCGCCTTCTCCGTCACCTCCGTCACAGCGTGACCCGGGACGACAGCGGCGAGATAGTCATACCCCCCGACATGCTCGATCATCAGGGTCGGCCCGATCTTGCCGGCGTTGGCGCCGGGCCCTCATCCAGCCACATGCGCAAGCTCGGCAACGGCATGATGGCCACGCGCAGCAACCCGCCCCGACCCCCTCGAACCGACCGGCGTAGCGGTCACGGTGATCGCAGTGGGCTCGAAGCCCAGCTCCTCACCCTCGAAGGGCAGATCCGCCTACTGCGTGAACAGGTCCGCCAAGACCACGACACCACGCCCTGACCATTTCTCCGAGCCGGACACCCACCGTGTCACCCGAAACCGAAATCGCTCCCATCCGCTCCCGTTTAAGAAAACAGACATCAGCCAAACATTCATCACTGCGAGAGGGACAAGAGTCACGATGGAACAAGAACTGGCGTTCGGACTGGCGGGCATCGTCGTGTTCGGTGTTGGCGCCCAATGGTTGGCCGGTCGCCTACGGCTGCCATCCATTCTGTTATTGCTGGCGGGCGGCCTCATCGCCGGACCCGTGCTCGGCATCGTCGTGCCCGATGTACTCTTCGGCGAGCTGCTGTTTCCGCTCGTCTCCATGGCTGTCGGGGTACTTCTCTTCGAGGGCGGGCTCGGACTGAACCTGGCCAGATTCCACGAGAGCCGCTCGATCGTCATCCGGCTCATCACCATCGGCGTGGTGATCACCTGGGTCATCGGTGCTTTCGCCGCCAAGATCCTCTTTGGTCTTCCCATCTCACATGCGCTGCTACTTGCCGCCGTCCTGGTCGTCTCCGGCCCGACGGTAGTGCTTCCCCTGCTCCGCCAGGCCCGACCCAACGCACCGGTCGGCCCGATCCTGCGCTGGGAGGGCATCGTCATCGACCCGATCGGCGCCATGCTCGCCGTCATCGTGCTCGGTGCGGTGCTCCACCACGAGGCGGACATCGCCTTGACCGCGGTCGAGCTGATCGGCACGACCGTCGTTGGTTCAGCCATCGGTCTGGCCGCCGCGGGGATACTGGCTTTCGCACTGTCGCGCTTCGTCATCTCCGACCATCTACAGAACCCGGTCGCCCTGCTGTTGTGCATCACCGCGTACACCGGCGCCAACGCCATCTTCCATGAGGCCGGGCTTTTTGCCACGACCGTGATGGGTATCGCACTCGCCAACCAGCGAATCTCCCCGACCAGCCACATCGTGCACTTTCAAGAGGAGCTCGGGCCTCTGATCATCGCCGGCCTGTTCATCTTGTTGGGCGCCCGGGTCGATCTGGGCGAAGTCCAAGAGGTCCTGTTGCCAGCCCTCGGGCTGGTGCTGGTGCTGGTGCTGATCGCCCGCCCACTGACCGCTCTCGTATCGACCGCCGGAACCGACCTGGACCAGAAGCAGCGAATCTTCCTCGCCAGCATGGCCCCGCGGGGGATCGTGGCCGCCGCAGTGTCCTCGCTCTTCGCGCTGAAGCTCGAAGAGGCCGGAATCGAGTTCGGAGCGCTGGTACCGATCACCTTTGTCGTGATCGCCGGCACCGTGATCATCTATGGCCTCGGCGCGGTCCCACTCGCCAAGATGCTCGGTGTGGCCAAAGCCAAGCCCAACGGGGTGGCTCTGGTCGGAGCGGCACCCTGGGTGCTCCAACTCGCCCATGAGGTCCGTAAGGCCGACGTCCCGGTGTTGATCGTGGCCTCCCAGGGATTCGATCGCGATGTCGAGGTCGCCCAGGGCATCGAGATCTACGAAGGCTCGGTGTCGAGCGACGAGTTCCTCGACCGACTGGACGAGGTGGGAATCTCTGAAGCCATTGCCACCACCCGCAATACCGAACTGAACGGCTATGTCCTCTACCGACTGGTCGAGGCCCTCGGTCGGCGCCACGTATTCCAGCTCCCTGGCACGTCGACGGACCGCAAGATCGGCGGACGGGGCGGCGACAGCGCAGTGTGGGGACGTCGCCCCTTCTACCCCGACGCCACCCAGCACGGCTTCGAGGAGCTGATCGCCGCCGGAGCCCAGGTGACCACCGAAGTCGTCGATCCGAACTGGACTCCGGAGAACCACCCCATCACCCTTTTCGCCATCGACGCGCAGGGCCAGGTGACCGTCAGCGAGTATGACCATGTGCCGCCGGCGGGGACCGTCGCCGTGTGCCTGCGTCTGCCCCAGAACCTGTGCCCGGCCGACGTCGAGGAACGCTCGGCATCCGAGCTCCACGAATCCGCGCCGTCCGCGAGCTAGGTCTGGACCTGTTGATCCAGTTCATCAGGTGTGGCCGGAACCGTCGAGCTGGTCTTTCTTGGCTCGCATCCGGCCCTTGGACAACGTGGGCGGCCCCGCCGGGGCCATGGGAGCTAACTCCCTGCGAGCATCCCATTCCATCGGGAGCAGACGCGAGATCTCATCGGATCGTCTCGAGCAGCATTTGCTGCGTTGACCTAACATGCGAGGAGCAGTGACCGGGTACACCCTCCACGGGGGATCGACTGCACGTGGCGAAGGCCGGATGGTACAAGGACACCAGACGACGAGAGCCGGCTTCGCTATTGGGACAGTCGGGCCTGGACCAGCCACGTGCACGTCCCCGAACCACAACCAGCCCCGCAGGTGGCCGAGCCGGCCGCGCCTCAGCCGCTACAGTAGCTGCAGCCATCGCAGCCTGATCTGGGACTATCGCCGGCGGTAGAGCCCGTCCGGGCAGGCGGCTCGGGAGTAGCGCTGGAGACAGCCCCGAGCGACCCCCGCCGCGGCGAAGGTCGCAACGGGGGTCCCAGCAGAACGGTGGACTCGCTGTGGGTCGTGGCCGGAGTCGTGGTCCTGGTGGTCGACATTGTCGTCGGGTCCCGCAACGGCACCGGCGTCATGCCATACCTGACGCCACCAGGGCCAAGATCCACCTCGGGCTGGGTCTCACCACGCTCGCCCTCATGACGTTCAAGTTCGTCTGGCTCGAAGGCCAGATCAGGCCCGGGGTGTGGGTGGGGTTGGGTGCGACCGCCTTTATCGCCTACCACGGGTGCCTCTCGGCCTGGCGCCTACGGGGCGGGGGCACAGCCTCGTTCGCCTCCACCCCCGGCGTCATGATCGGCCCGTGGTCCGGTCGCCGCCTGGTCACGGTCGACCTCATCGCAGAGCTGACCTGGGCGGTGCAGACGTAGCGAGACTGGCTGCTCGGCCGCGTCAGCGACGGCACCAACAGATGGCCGTGATCCGCTGGGCCGACGCGGCCTGCGTCGGGCTACGAGCCCACGACCTCGACATGAGCCCCCGTGTCCCGAATGAGGTCGCTCACCATGTCGTCAAGACCGGCGGCGTGTTTCTCGGTCCGGGACTCGGCGGGAACGGGGGCGCCGAGCAGCACTAGATCGATGTCACGATCGTTGACATAGATCCCGATCTCGTCCTCCACATCTCCGTTGCGGACCAGGACCTTGGAATTCAGCTCGGGAAAGTTGAGCTGGTTGCGGATCATGCGGATCTGAGCCTCGAGCAACCATTGCAGTTCGGCATGAACTGCGGCATACATCTCGTCGTCCAAACCGCGAAAGGCGCGACCGTCCAGGATCGCCAGATACGTCAGGCTGCCAACCTCGTCCCTGATGCGCTCTACCGCAGTTCGGAGGGCCATGCCGCGACCGGTTCCACCCCAACTGCAGTACACAATTTCTCGGCCCCCGGGAGCCCTCGATGCGCTCACCGTTCAGTCCTCATCCTCTTCGAGCGCCGCGGGATTGCGTTCCCAACGATCCTCGATCAGATCGAGGGCAGCGGTCCTGGTGTCGTACTCGAGACTCAGCTCGGCGGCGACCTCCTCGTCGATGAGTCCCTCACGCGCCACGCTGATCACCGCAGTCCGTTCGCTGTCGAGCGCGTCGCGGCGTGCCCGCACCAGCATGGCCATCTCCAACTCCTGGTGCACCTGCACATGGTCGCGCAGCGAGTCGGACGTGGATTCGATCTGTTCGTCGTAGTTGGTGAGCAAGGAACTGGTCATATCGGTGAACAACACTCCCTCGTCCCCAAGGGTCTTCAGCCGCGCCCGACCGGCCCGCTGAGCGTGCAACAGGGCCTGATGGCGCTGCTGCTGCATCTCATGGTGAGGTCGACCGGCCAACCCCAACCGATCGATGACCCCGCTGATCGTCATGCCTTGGACCAAAAGGGTGAATAGCACGACCCCGAAGGTCATCAGCTTGATGGTCTCGGCCTGGTCCGGTTCAAACGCTTTTTCGGCCAGCAGCAGAGCGAGCGCGAGCGAGATGGCCCCGCGCAAACCTCCCCAATACTGGACATGACGGAACGGCATCGGAATGAGGCGAGCGGGTTGGACCCGCCGGTGTACGGCGCCTATCCCGTAGACGACCACCAGACGGCTGAGGAGGATGGCCACGACGGCGACCGCAACAGCGATGATCGAGTCGAGGTCGTAGGCCCGAAGGTCGATGACGAGCCCGATGATCAAGAAGACCAACGAGTTGGCCATGAACGACAACAGCTCCCAGAAGTTGTCGATGGCCAACCGGGTGGTGGGCGACGTATTCAACAGGCCGAACGTGCCGACCATCAGCCCGGAGGCGACCACGGCCAGAATGCCTGACAGGTGGAAGTCCTCGATCCCAAAGATCAGCCCGAATTCCTCGGCCACCAGATAGCTGCCGTAGGCCAACGCCACGCTCGTGACCGTCTCGATCAGATGGTCGTCCACGTTCTTCAAGATGATGTTGGACACCACATAGCCGAGCACCAGGCCGACGACGAGACCGCCGCCTCCGACAACCACGAACTGGCGAAGCCCTTCGCCGATGGTCAGGCCACCCCCCGGCTCGGCGGCCTCGACCGCCAGACCGAACAGGACGATGGCCGCCGCGTCGTTGAACAGGCTCTCGCCCTCCACGAGGACGGCTAGCCGCTTGTCGACGCCCAGGCTCTTGAAGAAGGCGATGACGGCCACCGGGTCGGTGGCGGAGATGAGGGCGCCAAAGGCCAGCGCGGCCAACCAGGACAGTTCGATGTTGCGCCAGCCGAGCACCGACTGCACGATGCCACCCACCATGAAGGCGCCGACCAGGGTCCCGCCGATGGCTACGACAAGGATGACCCCCAGATCGGCTCTGAGTTTGGCCCATGGCAGATGCAGCGTGGCTTCGAACAGAAGGGGTGGGACCAGAATGGCGAGAATGAGGTTGGGGCTGATATCGATGGTCAACAGGTCGGTGGGGAACAGCGCGAGCACCAGACCGACGACGACCAGGGCCACCGTGTAGGGGATCTTGATCCGCCTCACGAACACGGCGACGAGCGCGGCGACGGCCAACAGGCCGACGACCGCCAGCTCGGTCTCGAGAATATTGCCGCCCTCCCCCTCTTCGGCCAGGGGCAGAGCAGATTCGGCTGCGGCAAGGAGCGAGAAATAGTTCATGACGAGAGTCGGAGCACCACCGTGATTGCGGGTTTTGGGGGGTCACCCTAACCCTGCATCCCCGGTCACCCCTCGTTCTTGGGACCTTGGACCCTGCCGACGATTGACCACGCTAGGACAACATCGAGCGGTTGCAGGCCGCCCTCCACCCCACCCCGGTACCTACCGTGATAGAACGAGCACTTCGGGTGCTCGCCGGTACCCTGGACAGAGATGGCGATATGCCCCACCGACCGGCGGCGTTTCCGGTGACCATGTACCGCGTCCGCCAGGTCGGCGCGATCGTCGTCATGTTCATCGTCGCGGCGCTGTTCACCCCGGGTTCGAGCCCCCTCAGCGCCAGCCTGGGCGACGTCCCGATCGGTCAGTACTACACCGAAGCGGTCTCGTGGGTGGTGGGCCAAGGATTCGCGACCGGCGCCTCGCCCGGCTGCTTTGCCCCCGAGGAGTCGATCTCTCGCTCTGACGTCGCGCAGGTGCTGTGGCGATTCTCGGGCCGGCCGGCCACCGCGACCGACCACGGTTTCACCGACGTCTCCGATCCGATACTCGACGTGGCGATTTCGTGGATGGCCGAAACCGGCATCACGACCGGTGTCTCCGCAACGACCTACGAACCCGACCGCCCGGTGCAACGGGGCGCTCTCGCGGCCATCTTCTGGCGCCTCGCCGGACGTCCGACCCCCGAAGCCCCCCATCACTTCACCGACGTCACCGCCGCGTGGCAATCCGAACCGGTGGCCTGGCTCGTGCAAGCCGGCATCACCAACGGCACCGGACCAACCACCTTTGGGCCCGACCTCGTGGTCACGCGAGGGCAACTGGCCACCCTGCTGTGGCGCTTCGCCGGTACGCCCCCGGCCCGAACGCTCAGCGGTGGAGGTTGCGGCGCAAACATCGACACCTCACCCTGTCCCCCAACATGGTCGGACACCGCGGGCCTAACCCCCGACACCATCCGGCTGGGGGCCACCTTCCCGTTGACCGGCGCGCTCCGTTCCTTCGGGGCGATTGGCCAGGGCATGGAGGCATGGTTCGATCATGTCAACACCACCGCCCCGGTGGCCGGGCGCCGCATCACCCTGGACACGCGCGACGATGGCTATGACCCTGATCGCACCGTGGCCAACGTCTCAAACCTGGTCGATTCCGGCGTCTTCGCCATCGCCGCCCCGGTGGGCACCCCTCATGGTCTGGCCATCAACACGCCCCTGAACCGGGCCTGTGTTCCGCTGCTGTATCAGCTGAGCGGCCACCCGGCGTTCGGTGATCCCGTGACCCGCCCCTGGAGCACCGCAGGGCTGTTGTCGTTTCGTAGCGAAGCCCTGCTGTGGGGTGAACATCTCCTCGCGGAGTCGAATGCAGGCCGCCTACCAGCCCGGCCCGACGTCGCCCTGTTCGTCGTCGACAACGACCTCGGAGCCGCCTACCTGAAGAGTTTCGAGGCCTTCACCCGGGCCCACGGCGATGCACTCAGCATCGCTTCGGTCAGCCGCCACAGCCCGAACGATCCCGATGTGAGCGACAATGTCGCGCGGCTCTATGACCTGCTACCCCCCAGCGGCAGTCCCATCGATCCCGATGTCGTGATACTCATGACCAGTTCCCGCCACTGTACCGATGCCATCCGTGCCATCGACCGGAGCGACTGGTCACCTTCGGTTCGCCTACTCTCGAACACCTGTGCATCCGTCGACAGTTTTCTCGCGCCCGCGGGTGAGTCCGCCGGCGGCTGGCGTCATGTCTCTGCGAACATGTCCGCCCAAGCCCTCGCAGTGACCAACCCGGGACTCGCCACCGAGATCGAGGATGCGCTCGGCGCCGCCGGTCTCGACACGAGCCAACCGAACAACTTGGTGGGCGTGGCCAGCGCGGTCTCGATCGTCGAGGCGCTGACCCGCGCCGCCCAAGACCCCGGCGGCCTGTCCCGTACCTCGCTCATGCGGGCGGTGCGAACCCAGTCCTTTGACCATCCCCTCGTGTCGGGCTCGGGCCGTTTCGAGCTACGGGGAACCACCGACGGGTACGCCATCGAATCCGGCGAGGTGCGAGAGTACCTCTGGGACGGGGTCTCGGGAGCCCACGCGCCCATCGCGGTAGTCGAAGCCGAGGGCCGGACCGGTATCCACTCCAGCTCGAACGGCTGATCGCGGCGCACGACTCCGCCAAGAGAAGCGCATTCGCTGAGTTCCGGACTCGGTTGAGACCGCTCCGGGACCTTCGGCCCTACGGCCGAGTCGGTTCCGCGTGCACACTGAACGACGGTATCCCTCAGAGAGAATGGCCCACCTTTGAAGACCACTACAACCGGTCAACCGAAGAATCCCGTGGATCGACGGCGGTTCATTACCGTGCTCGGCGTCGGCGCCGCGTCGGCAGGCCTGGTGGCGTGCAGTAGCGACGACATCGCCGGCGCCACAGACGATGAGACCGCGCCAGGCGCGGTCGTCGACGAACGCAGCGACTCGATAGTGCCCGAGCTGATTCCGGTCGGGGACCTGTCACCGGCCGACGGGTCAGAGGAGCGCATGACCTACGCCCCCGCTGTGCCGGCCCCGACGACGCGCACCGACCAACGAGTCGTCGAGTTCGAGATGGACGTCATCGAGGGCGAGTGCCCCATCGACCCCGCCAACGATGTTTCCACGCTCATGTGGGGCTTTCGGATCGGCGGCGACGACACCACCTGTGGCTCGCCGGGCCCCATTCTGCGCGCCCGGGTCGGTGATCTGGCCCGGATCACGGTGAACAATCTGGCGAGCAGCAAGAACGGCCACAACATCGATTTCCACTCCGTCACCGGCCAGGGCGGAGGTGCGGCCGCGACGACGGTCGCGCCGGGTGAGTCGGCGACGATCAACTCCCGCCTGCTCTATCCCGGGGCGTTCATGTACCACTGCGCGTTCGGCGATGTACCGAAGCACATCGCTCATGGCATGTACGGCATGTTCATCGTCGATCCGGAGACCCCACTGCCCGAGGTCGATCACGAGTGGTCGATCATGCAGTCCGAATGGTTTCTCTCGGAGCCCGGATCGACCGGCGTGGCGGAGTTCGACAGCGAGCGGCTACTCCTCGAACATCCGACCTATGTGACATTCAATGGCCGCACGGACGCACTCACGGGCGACAATGCGCTCCAGATGCAGGTGGGCGAACGGGCGCGGTTCTACATGGTGAACGAGGGCCTGAACCTGGCCTCCAACTTCCATCCGATCGGCTCGCACTGGGACGTGGTCTACCCCGAAGCCGCCACCCATCCGATCAACCGAGTTATCCGCGGGTCCCAGTCAACGCTGGTGGTGGCGGGCGGTGCCACGGTCACCGAGCTCATCGGCCAGGTGCCGAGCACGATCATTCTCGTGGACCATGCCTTGGTGCGCACCTTCTATAAGGGCTGCATCGCCCAGGTGGTCATCTCCGGTGAGGAGAACGCCGACATTTTTGCCGGCGGCGACGCGGGCGAGGCCAGCGAGGACGGGGAGACCGAAACCGTCGACGAGGAGACCGAATCGGCCCCGGGCACCGCCGAGGTGATCATCCCCGCCGGCGCCTTCGACCCGGCGAATGCAGCCACGGCCTTCACCCCGCTGGAGCTGACCGTGCCGGCCGGGACCACGGTGACATGGCAGAACGAGGACGCCGTGTTCCATACCGTGACGTCGGGCACCACCAACGGCTCGACAGGCACGCCCGACGGGACATTCGATTCGGGAGATGTGCAGGCCGGTGAGAGCTTCTCTCACACCTTCGAGGACGCCGGCACGTTCGACTACTACTGCACACCTCACCCGTGGATGATCGGTCAGGTCACCGTGACGAGCTGACCATGACCGGTCGCCAGAGGCGGCTTCGGGCAGAACCTCAGTTCAAAAGGTCGACCTTTGAACTGAGGTTCTCAGCTGAAGGGTGGATCGACACAGTTGGCGGTGCCGCCCGACGAGCCTGGCACCCCACGGGGTCGGACCGTCTTGTACCCACTTCCCGGGTCCTTCGTCTGCATCCAGCGCACAATGCCACGAGAGATGGAATCGGCTTCAAGACGTTGGAACTCGGGGGTGGCGATGATCGCAGCCTCGGCCGGGTTGGACAAATACGCGAACTCGGTGAGCACCGCCGGCGTACCCTTCGTACGGCGCAACATCCCCAGGTAGTCCTCTCCCTGCGGGTCGGTCCAAAATACCGGACCGGCGTCCAGCGCTCCGACCCACGGGACCCCGGGATAGCGCTCGGAAAGCGCGGCGAACCCTTCCTCGTAGATCAGCCCGGACAAGCGGCGGGCCGGGACACTCGATATCTGGAAGTAGATCTCCGTACCCGGACCGTCCAAGCGGCGGCTGGTGCCCGCGTTGTGATGGATGCTGACGAACAGGTCTGGCTTGATGACGTTGACGATCTCGGCCCTGCTGACGAGGGGCATCCGCACATCGGATCCCCGGGTCAGGAGCACACTGATGCCTTGGGCCTCGAGCCGGCCTTTCACCTCGCGGGCCACGTTCAGGTTCACGGACTTCTCGGTCAACCCCGCGGCGGATACGGCCCCGGGCTCCCGGCCCCCGTGGCCCGGATCGAGCACGACGGTCGCTTCGGCGACGGGCTGCCCGCCAGATAGTGGGAGCTCGACCTCGTTCTGACAGGGGGTACTGACCAGCCAACCGGTGTCGGTGGCCTCCAACACCGGAAGCACGACACCGTTCGGGGTCACGACCACCTTGGCGTCGGCCGGCTCCGCCGCGCCGTCCAGCGTTTGGGGATCGGGGGCCGGCGATACCGACGGAACGACAACGGCCGCTCCCGGCAGGAGGCAGCTCGACACGACCATGGTAAATCCGACTAGAGCAGCCACCCAGCCCGGGGGTCCGCTGCGTCCGCCGCCACCGTTTACTCGCCCGTTCATACCTCAGACGGTACCCGGAGCCAGCCCGAACGGAGCACGTCCGATCGGCTTGGTCTCGGCCACCTCGCGGAGGACGAAACGCCGAACCGCCGACGCTACAAGACACGCCTACAAGACAAGCTCACAAGACAAGCCCACAAGACAAGCCCACAAGACAAGCAGGGCCACCGCCGCCTACTGTCCGATGCCATGAAGATCGGTTGTGTTTATCCCCAGATCGAGCTCGGCGGCGACCCCAGCGCGGTTCGCGCGTTTGCCCAGGCGGCCGAAGAGCTCGGTTTTGACCACATCATCGCCTATGACCATGTACTCGGGGCCGAACACGCAGGACGAGATCCACAGCTGACCGGCCCCTACACCGAGTCGGACCCCTTCCATGAACCGCTCGTCATGTTCGCCTATCTGGCCGGGGTGACCGAACGGATCGAGCTGATGACCGGCGTGATCATCCTGCCGCAGCGCCAGACGGCGTTGGTCGCCAAACAGGCTGCGGACATCGATCTGTTCTCCGGTGAGCGGCTACGCCTCGGGGTCGGGGTCGGATGGAACTGGGTCGAGTTCGATGCGTTGGAGGTGTCCGAACATTGGCGGCGCAGAGGCCGGCGCGAAGAGAACCAGATCGCGCTTTTGCGCCAACTCTGGGCCAACTCGGTCATCGACTATCGCGATACGGATCATCGGGTGGACCGAGCCGGTATCCTGCCCCTGCCGAAGCGGCAGATCCCGATCTGGCTCGGCGGATTCTCCACTCCGGCCTGGGACCGAGCCGCCCGAATCGGAGACGGGTTCCTCTTCTCCGGACGACAGGACGACGCGGTCGAGGTGAAGAGGTACATCGAACAACGTCTGAGCGAAGCGGGCCGAGGCGATGACGCGTTCGGTTTCGAACGGATCCTGCCGTTCACCAGCGGCGAGGAAACCGCGAAGGAGCAGGCTTCGATCTGGCGTGAGGCGGGTGGTTCCCACTTCTCGGTCGTGACGATGGGAGCCGGCCTCACCACGGTCGATGCCCATATCGAGGCGTTGACCCAGTGGCGAAGTGCCGTGCGCTAGTAATACCTGCAACTACGAGGGAACGGGCGGTAAACTCTGGAAATGGCAAGTTTTCGCATGGGCCGGGCCGCCGAATTGCTCGGGGTTAGCGTGGACACCGTACGGCGGTGGACCGACGAGGGAGACCTCCACACCACCCGCACCGACGGGGGTCACCGGCTCGTCGAGGGGGCAGAGCTGGCCCGGTTCATGGCCGGGGCCGGGCCCCGACCCTCCTCGGAGCTGGTCTCGGCTCGGTCGGCCCGGAATCGATTCACTGGCATCGTCACCCGCGTCGTGCGCGACAAGGTGATGGCGCAGGTGGAGATGCAGTCGGGCCCCCACCGAATCGTCTCGCTCATGACGCGCGAGGCCGCCGACGAGCTGGGCCTGGAGCCCGGGGTGCTCGCGTCGGCGTCGGTGAAATCGACAAACGTTGTCATAGAGCTCCCGGCGTGAGCCGACGGCGAGCCGCCCGCACGGCGGTCGCCCTGGTGACCGGCTCGATCATCGCGGCCGGTTGTGGCGGCGGAAATCCCACTGTGGCCACGTCGATCGATGTGTTCGCCGCGGCCTCTCTTACCGACGCTTTCGCCGAGCTGGCCGACGCGTATGAACAGACGTCGCCGGCGGTCACCGTGCGTCTGAATCTCGCGGGCAGCAACGCATTGGCCACCCAGTTGATCGAGGGTGCACCGGGCGACGTTTTTGCGTCCGCAGATACGGCCACGATGGACCGGGCACAACAAGGCGGGGTGGTCGACAACCCCACGGTCTTCGCGCAGAACCATCTGGCGCTGGTGGTCGCTGAAGGCAACCCCGGCGAGGTCGGCTCCCTTCAAGACCTGGCTCGCGACGACCTGACGGTCGTGCTGTGCGCCGAGGAGGTCCCATGCGGGCGAGCCGCTCGACTCCTACTCGATCGCTCGGACCTGGTTGCGACCGCCGACAGCCTGGAGCCCAACGTTCGGGCAGTGCTCGGCAAGGTCGCGCTCGGCGAGGCCGATGCCGGGCTCGTCTACCGGACCGACCTTCAATCAATTCTGGGCCGGGAAGTCGACGAGGTTCCGCTACGCCCGGATCAGGGGGTCACCGTCGAGCTGTCGATTGGCGCGGTGACCGCATCGGACCGCGCATCACTCGGTCGATCGTTCATCGACTTTGTCCTGTCGACCCAAGGGCAGGCGATTCTGACCGACCTGGGTTTCGACGTCCGCACATGAGACGCCATCCACCCGGGTCCCCGCCCCCGTTCGCCCTGTTTCCTGCGGCGATCGCCACCTTCTTCCTGGTGCTCCCCATTGCGGGCATCATCAGCCGAATGCCGTGGTCGACACTGGACGAGCTGCTCCGCTCGTCGAAGCTGACCGAGCCCCTGCGCCTGTCGATCTTGGTCAGCGTGTCGGCCACCGTGCTAACCGTGATCCTCGGGGTTCCGCTGGCGCTCGTCTTGGCACGGATGGAGTTCAGGGGCCGCAATGTGCTGCGGGCCGCCATCCTGCTCCCCCTGGTGCTGCCCCCTGTGGTGGGCGGCACGGCATTGTTCTTCGCGCTCGGTCGGCGGGGTCTGCTCGGTGGCGCGCTCGGGGCCATGGGGATTCAGCTTCCGTTCACGACCGCGGGGGCGGTCGTCGCCGCCACCTTCGTGGCCATGCCGTTTCTCGTCATCAGCGTGGAGGGCTCCTTGCGAGCGATGTCCACCGACCTCGAGGCCGCGGCCGCCACCCTCGGGGCGCGCCGCTCGACCCAGCTGCTGCTCGTCACGCTTCCCCGCATCCGGACCTCGATTGCGGCCGGCGCGGCGTTGGCGTGGGCTCGCGCCCTCGGAGAGTTCGGCGCCACAATCACGTTCGCCGGGAACCAGCCGGGGCGCACCCAGACCCTTCCGCTCGCGGTCTACCTCTCGTTCCAGACCGACCCCGAGGCTGCGCTGGCTCTGAGCCTCGTGTTGTTGACCGTCTCGGTGGGGGTACTCGTTATCCTGCGCAACCATCTGGTCGGCCGATGAACGAGCCCGAACCCAGCGTTGTGACCCAGGATGGATCCTTGTCCGTCGAAGCCACGGTGGCGCGTGATGATTTCCAGCTCGACATCGCGCTGAGCGTGGGTCCGGGCGAGATCGTGGCGCTCATGGGGGAGAACGGTTTCGGCAAAACCTCCACCTTGTTGTTGGTCGCCGGTCTGCTCTCGGCACAGACGGGGCAGGTGCGTCTGGGCGAGCAGGTGTGGGATGACCCGTCCGCCTCCATCTGGGTTCCGCCGGAGCGGCGACGGGTCGGGGTCGTCTTCCAGGATTACCGGTTGTTTCCCCACCTGTCAGGGTTGGACAATGTGGCGTTCGGGCTTCGCCGCAACGGCATGTCGGCCGCCAAGGCCAGGGAAGATGCCCGGCGCCGCCTGGCCGAGGTAGGCCTGGAAGGCGAGGTGATCGAACGCAAGCCGGACACCTATTCGGGCGGCCAGGCCCAACGCACGGCCCTGGCCCGAGCACTGGCCCCCGCGCCTGCGGTGCTCCTCCTCGACGAACCGTTCGGAGCGTTGGACGCCCGCACCGGTCGCACCATCCGCGCCTATGTCCACGATCTGGCCGCCACCTTCACCGGACCGACGATCCTGGTGACCCACAACCGAGCCGATGCCGAGGACTTCGGCGATCGCGTCGTGACCTGGCCCCTGGAAGACGGTTAGCTCACCGATTGCGCCTATGCGCTGGTTGGGTCCCGGTCGGTCAGCAACCGCTCTATGCGATCGAGTCGATCGACCAGGTCGTCATGGCTAGGTGAGCTGTCGTTTCGGGAGGGTATCGCTCGCTCGATCTGGTCGAGGCGGGAGATGATCTCCGCGTTTTCTTCCTGTTCCTCGATCTCCACAAAGTAGGCGGCCATGTGCGCGGTGATCATGGCCAACAGGCTCACGCGGAGCGCCATGAGCGCGATGGCGATGATCTGGCCTTCCACCGTGACGGGATAGGTGTCGGTGCGACCGATGGTGGTCGCGGTGAAGGTGGCCCACCAGAGCACGTCGAGGAACGAGTTGAACTCCGACTCGGGGTGCTCGTATTCGAGTCCGTAGACCGCGGCCGCACCGAGTACCACGCTGCCCGCCACGACTCCCACAAACGTCTGGACCCCGCGTCGGGTGGTGATCCGCCGCGCCAAGGTGACCACCCGGCCGAGACCTCCCGCGGCGAACGGCACGCGGAGGATTCGCAGCCCTCGCCCAGCCCGCAAGGGGCGCAGGAAGGGCAACAGGATGATGGCGAGATCGAACAGATGAGCGCGGACCATTTTCAGCCGACGGGGGGCCAACCACAACAAGAGCAAGTACTCGGCGGCGAACACCCCCCAGATGAGCCACGACGCCGCATTCAAGATGTTGTCGACGCCCCCGTTCACCGAGATGACCAAGGGCATCACGATCGTGGGGACGAACAGGAGCGACAGCACCAGCATGGGCCACTCGGCCCATGCTCGGAACCGGTCATAGGCGTGCTGGTCACGACCGCGCCAGCCCAGCGATGGCTCGACACGACCCACCACCCCGTCGACCTCAGCATCGAAGGGAGCGATCGGCCCGTCTGCGCCCGAGCGGGGCGCAGCCAACGACGGTTCGGAGCCACCGCCAGTCGGCTTCTCACCATCGATCAGCGTGCCGCGGCCCGCGATATCGGTCCTGTCGGATATGTCGGTCATGTCGATGACCTCCGCCGGTTCGGCCCTCGGGCGCGGCGACGACCGCACTGCGGCACCGCCATTTGGTTCCGCCTCCCTCGCCATATTGCA
>Ga0316190_10000059_pt1 | contig 59713 bp, 49 predicted proteins | sample Eddworburrow2_MG_FD_204929 | JGI IMG/M metagenome (GOLD analysis project Ga0316190, IMG submission 204929) | Coastal sediment microbial communities from Maine, United States - Eddy worm burrow 2 | ecosystem: Environmental > Aquatic > Marine > Coastal > Sediment | place: USA: Maine | collected...
TCGGTCATCGGCGGCAACTGTGGTTTCACGATCGCCCCCATCGCGCCCGAACATGGCGAGTACCTGATGAAGATGCTGGCCCGGGTCGAGGGGATGCCTCTCGAATCGCTCGAAACCGGGGTTCCCTGGGGTGAATGGTCGACCTTCGGTCAGTGGCTCGACCTGCTCGAGGGCAACACCGCGGTCAACGCCGGCTTCAATGTCGGTCACAGCGCATTGCGCCGCCTGGTGATGGGGGAGCGTTCGGTCGGCCAAGAGGCCACACCCGAGGACATTGTCGGGATGCAGTCGCTGTTGCGAGCCAGCCTCGAAGCGGGCGGCATCGGGTTCACCAGCTCCTGGGCGACGACCCACAACGACTCCAATGGCGACCCGGTCCCGAGCCGCCATTGCACCGACGAGGAAATGATCGCCCTCGCCGAGGTGTGCTCAGAATTTGATGGCACCAGCCTCGAGTTCATTCCAGCCGTCGGCCGTTTCGAAGATCGCCACATCAAGCTGATGGCCGCGATGTCAAAGGCCGCCAACAAGCCGCTCAACTGGAACCTGATCGCCGTGTCGACCAGCCCCAAACAGCAGGCCATCCGGGAACAGAAGCTCAGCGCATCGGACTATGCGACAGAGCACGGGGGCAAGGTGTTGGCCCTGACTGTACCCACCGCTATCCAGAGCCGGATGTCGATACAGAGTGGCTTTGTTTTTGACGCGCTCAACGGGTGGGCCAAGCCGATGTCGCTTCCCGATGACGAGAAGATGGCGATGCTCGCCGATCTGACCCAGCGGCGGGAGCTGAACGAGCTCGCTCAAGGCCCGAGCCCGCTGAGGGGGGTCGCCAAGTGGCACAAGCTGACGGTCGGTGAAGTGTTCTCCGACGAGAACCAGGAGTACCTGGGCCGTTCGATCGGCGACATCGCCGAAGAGCAGGGCCGCGAGACCTTCGACGTGTTGTGCGACATCGTGCTGGCCGACGACCTCCGGACCGGCCTCTATCCCAAGCTCCAGGGCGACGACGACGAGACGTGGGAACTGAGGCGTGACGTGTGGCGCGATGAGCGCACCATTTTGGGTGGGACCGATGCTGGGGCCCACCTCGATCTTCTCGCCACCTTCAACGCGACGACGTCGATGTTGGGGAACGGCATTCGCGATCGCAACCTCATGCCATGGGAGGAGGCCATCAACCTGATCACCGATGCGCCCGCCCAGCTCTATGGCCTCAAAAAGCGAGGCCGATTGGCCGAGGACTATCACGCCGATGTGGTGGTGCTCGACCCCGAAACCGTGGGGCCGCGCGAGACGGAGATCCGTCACGATCTGCCGGGCGGAGCCTGGCGCTTGTACGGCGAGGCTGACGGTATCGACCATGTCCTCGTGAATGGGGAGGAGATCGTCGATCACGGCACGTTCACCGCCGCCCGACCGGGCACCATTCTGCGGTCCGGTCGTGACACGACCGGAACCGACCTGAGCTGATCACTCGGGCACAGACCCACCCGGCGGCTCACCGCCAGCTGGGTCTGTGCCTCCTGGTCGCGCGGCGCGGCCTAGCAGGGGCGTTCGATAAACACATGCCGGCGCTTCGCCGCCCATCCATCCCGCCCTGCGGCGTCCTCAGTTCCGCCATTGCGACTATAAGCAGGGGGGAATCTGCGTCCTGCTAACCTTCAGGGTTGGCGAGTGCGACGGCAATCTCCGCAGCGACGGCAGCGTTGTGCTCGGCGAGCGCCAGGTTGGCGGGGATGGCATCGCCTCCGGTCTCGGCCGCGATTTGTCCGAGTACGTAGGGCGTGACGGCCGCGCCGGTGATGTTCTGGCGGTGCGCGGCGGCCAATGCGGTGTCGAGCGCGGTCGCGAGCCGGGCCGAGTCTACTGCGGCGGCGCTCGGAATCGGGACGGTCACCAGCAACCCGCCGCGGTTCAGCGACCAGTTGGCGCGCGCCACCGATGCCACCTCGGTCGCGCTGTCCACCCGGTGGGGTACCCGATGGCCGCTGGTCGGTGAGTAGAACGCGGGGAAGTCATCGGTGCGCCAGCCAAGCACCGGCACGCCCGCGGTTTCGAGGTATTCCAGGGTCCGACCGAGGTCGAGGAACACCTTGGCCCCGGCGCTCACCGTGATCACTGTTCGCCTACCGATGGCGTCGAGATCAGCAGAGATGTCGCCGGTGACCTCGGCCCCGCGATGGACGCCGCCGATACCACCGGTGGCGAATACCCGGACACCCGCCCGATCGGCCAACAGGAGCGACGCGGACACCGTTGTGGCCCCGTAGGTCCAGCGTTGTGCAGACGCCAGCGGGAGTTCCCGCTCGGACACCTTGCGCGCCGCACCGAGTATTCTGTCGTGTTCCGCATCGGCGAGCCCGACCCGGAGCCGACCATCGAGCACCGCGGTGACCGCGGGAACGGCCCCGCCCGCCCGCACCGCGGTGAGCGACCGAAACAAGGCGTCACGATTGGCCGGCGAGGGTAGGCCAAGCGTCGAGAAGATAGTTGATTCGAGCGCCACGACCGGCCGTCGCTCCGCGAGGGCATCTTGTACTTCATCGGCGACATCGATCATCGAGTCCATGATCTCAGCTTGCCCTCTTCGGAGGGCGGAGCCTTTCATCGTCTCGAACCGTTCACGTGGCCGCGGGACCGCCTGATGGCCCGCCCGGGGTCTCTGCCGGTACGGTCGTCGTCGCAGCGTCCAACCTGAGGAGCGAGATGGAGTCCCATCAACTCGAGGCGTACAACACCGCCACCGACTCGGACAACAAGATCCACGATGATGAAGTGGCGGCGAAGTTCGGCTTTACCGGTGGTCTGGTTCCTGGTGTGGACATCTGGGCGTATCTCACCCATCCTCCGGTCATGGCCTGGGGAATGGACTGGCTGACCCGCGGCACCATGTCGGGGCGCCTGGCCAAGCCGGTCTACGACGGCGAGATGATCAATGTCGAGCCGTCGGCCGTGTCCACGTCGCCCACCGGTCTGACGGCCAAGGTCGAGATCCGCAATAGTCATGAGCTTGTGCCGGCTGACGCCACGGTGAGCCTGCCGAACGAGTCGGTCGCGCCGGTCGATGTCGGCCGATACGAACACGCCCCGCTACCCGCACCAGAGGATCGTCCGCCCGCCGGTTTCGACACCCTGGTCACGGGCCAGGTGCTCGGCTCGATCGACGCCCGCTTTCACGCGGACAAACATGTCGAGTATCTCCGTGACGTGCGAGAGACCGCACCGATTTATTCAACCGAGAAGATCGCCCATCCGGGGCATCTGCTCCGTTCGGCGAATGCCGTCATCTCCCAGAACGTGTTGCTCGGTCCGTGGATACACGTGTCGAGCGACGTCCAACACCATGGGGTGGTCCACGATGGCGCCATGGTGTCCACCCGAGGGATCGTCGCCGAGACCTTCGAGCGTAAGGGGCACCAGTTCGTCCGGGTGGACGCTCTCGTGCTCGCCGATGACGTGCCCGTCATGGCCATAGACCATGTGGCCATCTTTCGACCTCGCCAGCTGCTGGGCTGACCGCCCCAGCCCCGGGTGTGGGCCCTCCGGTCGAGATCATTGGCGGTGCACGGCCTGGTGATCGGCTCACTACCCTGGGACGTCCTCATGTTGACGACCGCCCCGAAGACCCTCATCGCGCTCGTCGCGGTCATTGGACTGCTGCTGAGCAGCTGTCGCACCATTGACTCCGCGTCGGAATCGGCGACGGAACCAGATGCTGAGACCGACCGGCTCGACGACAGTTCCGATGATGTATCCCCCATCCGCCTCATCCCGCTAGGACAGGGGGCGTCGGCTCGGGACGGTTCGGGCTCTGTGCCGAGCGGGTCGGGTCCGGCGCCAGCCGACCGGTCGAGCGGTGGTTCTTCGTCCACTGGCGGGCAGGGGCCTCGAAGCCCGGCTGAGGGGGCTTCCCGCCCCGAGCTCGATCCAGGCACTGGGACCGGCACCGACGACCAGAATGGTTCACTGACCGGTGGTCGCTCCCTGCTGGAGCGCTCGGCTGAGCCGATTGGGGTCGGCTCCAGCAATCCGATCGTGAGGTCGGCCACCGCCACCGTGGGGTCCGCCAGTCATTCATTGATGTTGGAGACGGTTCGGATGAATGACACCACGGACACGGGCCGGGAGTCGGTGGTCGCCGAGCGGGTCGAAGAAACCAGGGCGGTAGAGTCGAAGACCCTCGACTCGGAGCTGTCGTCGGCCGGTCTGAGGCTCCCTGTGCCGAGCTCGTCTGTGCCGGCCCCGTCTGTGCCGCTCCGACCTGTGCCCAGGTCCCCTGCGCCTGGGCCGGCCCCGTCTGTACCGAGCCGGCCTCTGCCAGCGCCCAGCGCCATTGCGCCCGAACCGAGTTCGGCTCCGACCCGCCAGGACCCGGTCGAGCGGGCGATCGCGGTGCAAAGCCGGCTGCACGAGCTCGGCTATGACCCTGGGTCGGCCGACGGCCGGCTGGGCCAGAGGACGCGATCAGCAATATGGGCGTTCCAGAAGGTGCAAGGCACGACCCCGGTCGGGGAGATCGATAGCCATTTTCTCGCTCAGCTGCGCGATCCGGTCGTGCCCAAGCCGCTCGTCGAGAACCGTGAGGCGTCCAGGATCGAGATCGACATCGATCGTCAGCTTCTCGTGTGGTGGAACGCCGGCCGACCGTCGTTGATCTCTCACATGTCGAGCGGGAACGGCCGCGAGTTCTGCACCGAAGAGCAAGATTGCGAGATCGCCACCACACCGGTCGGTGATTTCTCCGTTTCCCGCCGAGTGAACGGGTGGCGCACATCATATTTGGGGGAGTTGTACAACCCCCTGTACTTCATGGACGGCTACGCCATTCACGGTTCGCTCGACGTGCCGCTGGGACCGGTCTCCCGTGGCTGTGTACGGGTCCCCATGCACATCTCGGAGATCCTGCCAGGGCTGGTCCCCAACGGTACGCCGGTCTACGTCATCGACCGCTGAGCGGGCCTCACGACCGCTAGCGCGTGAAGCCGAAGAGTCGGCCGGCGATCTTGCGGATCTGAACCTCCTCGGCCCCTTCGGTAATGCGATACCGACGGTGGTGGCGGTAAATGTGTTCGAACGGCTTGTGCCGGCTGTAGCCCACCCCACCATGGATCTGCATGGCCCGGTCCGCCGCGTCACACACCAACCGGTTGGCGCGATAGTTGGCCATCGCCACCTTGTCGGTAATCGCCAGGTTCTCCACGCCCTGGTCCATCTCCCACGCCGTCTTTCGGACCAGTTGGCGCACCATCTCGGCTTCGGTGTGCAGCTCGGCCAGTGGGAACTGGATGGCCTGGTTCGACGCGAGCGGCTTGCGCCAGGTGATCCGTTCCTTGGCATAGGCCACTGACTCGTTAATGCAGAATTGAGCGGCGCCAAGGCTCGACGCCGCTTGACGTATCCGATTCTCGTGGACGAACAGTTGGGCGCAGTCGAGACCACGGCCCTCTTCGCCGAGGATGTCACGATCGGTCACCCGCACGTCGGTGAGGGAGGCCTCGGCATGATCGGTGGGCATGTTCAGGGTCCACCAGAAGAACTCGACGTTGAACCCCGCGGCGTCGGTGGGGACAAGAAAGTTGGTGATGCCGTGGGAGTCACCCGGCTCGCCCGAGGTTCGAGCGAACACCATGTCGTGGGTGGCGTTGTGAAGCCCGGTGTTGAACCGCTTCGAGCCGTTGATGATCCACTCGTCACCATCGCGGTAGGCGGTGGACTCCAGATAGGTGGCGTCGCTGCCGTGGTTCGGTTCGGTCAGGCCGAACGCCAGCCGTTTCTCGCCCCGGATCAGCGATTCGACCCAGTACTCTTTTTGCTCTTCGGTGCCGAACCGGTCGATCATCAGAGGCTGGGGGAAGTTCCCGATGACCGAGTTCTCGTTCTGTAGATCGTTGTGCAGCCCCAGCCCCTTGGCGGCGAGATGTTCCCGAACGACCGCCATGCCAAGGTTCGTGCCGTCCTGGCCCCCGAATCGTGATGGCAGGTGGTAGCGCAGGAATCCGGCTGCATCAGCCCGCCGACGCATCTCCGAGAGCAGTTCCTCCCAGTCCTCGGTCGGTGTTCCGTCGGCCTCCCAATTGGTGCGAGAGTCTTCACGGCGGTGATCGAAGAACCGGATGTTGTCGTTCTCGTTCTCAAGTGGCGTGATCTCTGTTTCGATAAATACATCGAGGCGGGCCAGCAGATCGTGGATCTCGTCAGGGATCGCAAAGTCCATAGCCCAGACCATAGGAGGTCCGCCCGGCGCTGGCGGCGGCACTCAGGCCGCGATGCGCAATCCGACCGTGGGCCATTCGGTTCCGACGGCCGGCTTGGGAAAGGCCCGAAGCTCGCTGGAGGTGGCCATGGCGGCGTCGGTGAGCTTCCGGCGAGGAGCGGCCCGGGTGAAGATCAGGGCCATGGACGAGGCGGGGTGCAGACAATTGGAGGGGAGCAGTCCGTGGCGCTGCAACCGGAACTGCATCTTGGCGGCGGCGACGGTGGCGTCGAGCCCGATCTCGAACATCATCGAGATGAGCATGGTGAGGAGGAGTCCGATGCCCACCGCCGGGAGGGCCCGACTGCGTGCGGCGTCGACAACAACTCCGAAGGCGAAGCCCAGTATTGGTTTGATGCCCATGAAAATCCCGCTCGTATCCGTCTCGCCGCCAGCGGGAGCCCGCTGTTGGCGGCCCGCCGATCCGTACCGTCACAATGATATGACGGAATGGTTACAGATGTAACCATTTGGGCTGATTGCCGTCTGACCTGGTGTGAAGCGGGTCACATAGGACCGTCGTCCGTAGATGCGGTTGGCCTATCTTGTCGTGCTCGGGCCCACCGCTCAGCGATCTTGCGCGCCTCGACCTCTTGGGGGATATCGAGGTAGGCCTGTCGATGGTTTCTTACTCTGACCAGGTTCTTCAGGTAGGACTTCAGGTACTGGGTCAGGAATCCCACCAGCCCGAGCTCGGCATATTGGCGTACATGCACCATCTCGTGGGCCAGCAGGGTGCGGTCACCTTGGCGCAATCGCTCGTCGTCGCTTCGCAACAATATGTAGGGGCCAAAAGTCATGCCATCGACATGCGGAGGCAGGACCGGCACCTTCATGATCCGAATCCGAGCGGCCAGAGCGGGGGCGATGACGTCATAAGAGGTGATCTCGTGGTCCGACAGTGAGCGCGCCATCACAAAGTTCTAGCGTTTCGCGCGTGGCGGGGCCCTGCCGGGCTCCGGGGTCTACTCGGCAACGGGGGCGCCCGAGTACGGTTCGCCCGAGTACGGTTCGCGTGGTGGTGACACCATGAGTAAGGCCGATGGCATCGATGTCGAACGGGTACGGGGCGATACCCCAGCCACCTCCCATCTCGTCCATCTGAACAACGCCGGTTCTTCGCCGACCCCCACGCCGGTGCTCAACCGTGTGATCGACCATCTGCGCCTCGAGAGCTCCATCGGGGGTTACGAGGCGGCGACGCGGTCACAGGAGGCAGGGCGAGGGGTGTACGGCTCGCTCGCTACCTTGCTCGGTTGTGATGAGGGTGAGCTGGCGCTGACCGAGAACGCGAGCCGCGCCTGGCTCGAGGCCATCCACGCCCTTCGGTTCCAAGAAGGTGATCGTATTCTGGTGTCGAGCGTCGAGTACGCGACCAGTGGCATCGCGTTGGCCCAGCTGTCTCAACGCAAGGGGGTCGTCGTCGAGGTGTTGGCCGACGACGAGTACGGGCAGGTGTCGTGTGAGGCCCTGGAGCGGGCGATCGATGAGCGGGTCAAGCTGGTTGCCATCACCCATGTGCCCAGCCAGGGTGGATTGGTGAATCCGGTGGCCGCTGTCGGCGCGATCACGCGGGCGGCCGGAGTGCCGTTTCTTCTCGATGCCTGCCAGTCGGTTGGTCAGCTTCGGGTAGATGTCGAGTCGATCGGTTGTGATCTGTTGGCCCTCACCGGCCGCAAGTTCCTTCGAGCCCCGCGAGGCACCGGCGCCCTCTATGTCCGCGACTCGATGATCGGTCAGCTCGAGCCGGCGATGTATGGCAACGGCGGGGCGGTCTGGACCGGTTTCGGAACGTTCGAGCCGGCGAACGGTGCCCGCCGATTCGAGCTCTTCGAGTCCTCGGTCGCCGCCCGGATCGGGCTGGGCGCGGCCGTCGAATATGCACTGGACGTGGGCCTGGACCAGATCGCCGGGCGGGTGGGGCACCTCGCCCGGTATCTGCGGTCCGGTCTCGCCGCCCTCGATGGGGTCGAGGTCAACGACCATGGGCTATTGCTGTCCGGGATCGTGACCTTCTCGGTGCGGGGCCATGACCCCGACGAGGTGAAGGCGTTCCTCGCCAGCCGATCGGTCAATGTGGAGGTGGCGCGGCGCGAGCACGCCTATTTCGATTTTGCGGCGCGCCACCTGGATTCCCTCGTCCGTGCTTCGGTGCACTACTTCACTACCGAAGCGGAGCTCGACCGGCTCCTCACCCTCCTCGACGAACTGGCCCCTCGGTGAGCGCCCGGACACCCCTGGTTCCCTGTCCGCCTCTTAGCGCAGGCGAGCGAGGGTGAGCGAGTAGTCACCGTCGTCGTCGGTCCACATGTTCTCGATGTCGAAACCGGCTTCAGCGAGCTCGTTCTTGATCCCATCAGGTCTGAACTTGCAGCTGATCTCGGTGCGCATCCCCTCGCTTGGGGCGAAGATGACGTCCAGATCGAGTGCCGCAATCCGTACCCGCTGTTCGCCGTGGGCGACCAACCACATCTCAATGCGTTCCTCGTCGGCATTCCAGCGCGCCACATGCCTGAAGGCCTGGGGATCAAAATTTGCCCGCAGCTCTCGATTGACGACATGAAGCACATTGCGGTTGAATTCCGCGGTTATCCCCAGACTGTCGTCGTAGGCCCGCACCAGACGGTCCCAGGGCTTCACCAGGTCCGCGCCGAGCAGGAATCCATCGCCCGCATCGAGCGCTGAGGCCACGTCGCTCAGGAAGGTCTTGCGGGCGGTCGGATCCAGATTGCCGATGGTGCCACCGAGAAAGGCCGCGATCTTCCGCCCTCCTCGGGGAATGGTGCCGAGGTGCCGTTCGAAGTCTCCGACGACACCGTGAACCTCGACGCCGGGAAACTCCTCGCCGATCTTGTTGGCCGAATCGCGCAGCATGCCTTCGGAAACATCGAAGGGCACATAGCGGCGGAGGGTGCCGGCATCGCGCATGGCGCTCAGGATGTGGCGGGTCTTGTCGGAGGTGCCAGAACCCAGCTCGACCAGGGTGTCGGCGCCAAACTTGGCGATGGCGGTGGTTTCACGCCGGAGGATCTGACGTTCGCACCGGGTCGGGTAGTATTCGGGAAGCCTGGTGATCTCGTCGAAGAGCTCGGATCCCCGATCGTCATAGAAGTACTTGGGGGGGAGCTGCTTGGGTCGAGCCGTCAGCCCGATCTGGACGTCACGCCTTAGCGCCGCAGTGAGATCGTGCGGCGCGAGGTGGACATCGATGATGGTAGGGGGCACGGAGGTCCTTTCCGGTTGCGGGTGCGGTGGACCGACCATGGTCAACTGTTCTATGCCTAACCGTATTCCAGACACCCCCGATTCCTGCACGTTGTAGTTCGGCAAACACAATCGGTGAGAATCACGACGGAAAGGGGATGAGGCTGGGCAGCTGGGCTGGATGTGGGCAACCGGGCTGGGTTCCGGGCAGCCGGGCTGGGTTCCGGGCAGCCGGGCTGGGTGGTCAAGGCGGCCGATCCTCCCCGGAGCTCGGCCATGGTTGGGGACGTCGGCGGGACTGACAGTGTCGATCAGCTGCACGACGAGTGGTTTCCTTCCATTTCGATGGGGCTGATTGCCCAGGGGAAACGGGGTCATCAGCAATAAGCTGGAAGGGTCAGTTCAGTTCGGTCGCGTCGAGCATATGCTCGCGGACAAGCTTGAATTCGGCCGTCTGGCCATGTTCCGTCATCGTTGCGGGTTCCTAGATGATCGATACAGCCAAATTGATCCCGCGGATTGCCCCCGGGGCCTTCACTCGGACGATCATCACGCTCGTGGCGTCGGTGTCGGTAACCGGTGTCGTCGTGGTGCCGATGGCCATCAATGCCCGCGCCGCGATGGGCCAGGTCGAACCGGTCGTGGTCGATGCCGACACCGTCGACGAACGACCCCCAGCGGGGCCACGCGAGCAGACGACCGATGAACGGGCTGATGCTCCTCGTTCCCGGCGGGCCGGCGACTCAGCCCCGTCGGTCGACGAGGCCCCCGAGGTCGCCCTCGGAGCGGAGACCACACGGCCTGATGACGGAGACTCGTCCGACGGTGCGACTCCGAGCTCATCATCTCCATCCTCGGCCACCACCGCGGAGACGACCGGATCGACGCTGCAGGCCTCAACCACGTTGCCGTCAACCACGGCCTCGACCAAACCACGTCCGACCTCGGCCGACCGGCCCAGCGGTGCTGGCCCAAAGACCGACGACGCTCCCTCGCCTCCTGCTCCTGTCGATCCCACCCCCTCGACCGGTGAGGCACTACCGACCTCCCCGCGTGTCGTGACCACGACGATCCCACGTTCGACCACGACACCAGCGAGTGACCCCGCGCCGAGCTCGACCGCGTCGACCTCCACCTCTCTGGGCGACACGAATGAACCATCTCAGCCGGTCGAGCCCGTCATCGAGCCCGACCAGGGCGGAACGAACCAGCCCGAACCGGGCCCCGACGGGGATTCGGGCCTTGTGGCCGATCCGCCGGTGTTCGATCCTGAGCCCGATCCGATACCGGTCGATGAGGGTCCGCCCAGCATCATCATCGAGATCGGGGAGGATGTCTTCGTCGAGGCTGTCCTGCCCGAAGACACCGATGGATGCTTCACCCTCCTCGCGGTGGTGTATCCCTTCGACGTGGCCGATATCGGCATTGGTGGGGACCTCTCGCTCGGCTACTGCCGCAACCTCCTTCATTCGCTGATCACCAGCGGACAGGTGTTGGTCATCGTCGATGTCGAGACGAGCACGGTCCGGCTGATCGAGGCGGAAGAAGCTGATGGTCTCCCGGGCGGAACCAACCCGCCGGTTGTCAGTCCCGGGAGTGAGCCCGGAAGCGCCGCGCCGGGGGGAGGGGTCCACGGACGGCCCACCGAGCGGCCCGAAGACGTTCCCGTCGGCGCCGAACCAGAGCAGATGCCCGTCGTGGCAATGCCCCCTGGTCCGGGGGCGGACCCGAACGAGCCATAGGGTGCCGGACACCGAACGGATCGGCTTTGCGGGTACCGAACGTATCGGTTTTGTCGGCGTGGCCGGGGCGGAGCTGGCGGGTGTCCTTCACCGGGCCCAGACGGCGGATGGCGCTCCACCGTGGGCGAGGGGCGTGGTCCTGATGGCCCACTGTTTCACCTGTGGGAAGGACCTGCACACCGTGACCCGGATGGCCCGTGGGCTGGCTCGGGCGGGATTTCACGCCTTCCGTTTCGACTTCACGGGCTTGGGGGAAAGCGGAGGCGAGTTCGCCGATACGACCGTGTCGAGCAATGTGGGCGACCTCACGCGAGCTGCGTTCGCGTTGATCCAGCGGAATCTGGCCCCGAGTGTGCTGATCGGTCACAGTCTGGGCGCCGCGGCGGTGGCGCTCGCCGCGCCGAAGATCAAGACGGCTCGAGCGGTGGTGATGGTCGCCCCTCCATCCGATGTCGGACATATCCGGGGCTTGATCGACGCCACGACGCTCGACGACGTCGTCGACGGCCGGTCAATCGTTATCGGACCGCGGTCCTTTGTGGTGGGAGATGAATTTCTCGCCGACATCGCAGACCATTCGGTGACCGCGGCGGTCTCGGCTCTGGGCTGTCCCCTGCTCTTGTTGCACGGCGATCGCGATGACGTGGTCGGTCTGGAGCATTCGCGCCGCCTCTTCGAAAGCGCCCAAGATCCGAAACGGCTCGTCGTGCTGAAGGATGCGGATCATCTGCTGTCGGACCGCACCCAGGCCGAGGTCGCGGTCGGCGAGATCGTTCGATTCGTCGCGGAGTTCAGCGAGGCCTGACCCGGCCGAACGGTTGGGATATCCGCGGCCAGACCTCCACCGAAAGGCTTCCCCGTCGGTGGAGGTCTGGCGTGCGGATCGTGAAAGACCGTGTCAGACGAACGCGGTCGCGAAGATCAGCGAGACGATGGTCATCACCTTGATCAGGATGTTCATGGCCGGCCCGGAGGTGTCCTTGAACGGGTCACCGACCGTATCGCCCACGACAGCAGCCTTGTGGGGTTCCGAGCCCTTCCCCCCATGGGCGCCGGCCTCGATGTACTTCTTGGCGTTGTCCCAAGCACCTCCGGCGTTCGACATGAAGATGGCGAGGGTGAAACCGGTCACGAGCGCTCCGGCCAGGAAGCCGCCCAGAGCGTCCACGTTGACGAAGCCGATCACGAGGGGGACCACGATGGCCAGGGCCCCGGGCACCAACATCTCGCGCAGCGAGGCCCTGGTGGAGATCTCCACGCATCGGGCTGAGTCTGGTACGACTCCAGGCCGGCCCTCGCGGAGTCCGTCGATCTCCCGGAACTGGCGGCGAACTTCCTCGATCATCTTGTTGGCGGCACGACCGACGGCATCGATGGTCAGGGCCGCGAACAGGAACGGCAACATCGCTCCGAGGAACAATCCGATGAAGACCTCGACGTCGCCGACATTGAGGTTCAGCACATGGCCTTCCTGGCCCAGTGCAGCCTCGAATGACTTGAACAGGGCGAGCGCGGTCAGCGCGGCGGATCCGACGGCGAAACCCTTGGCGATGGCCGCGGTCGTGTTGCCGAGCGAATCCAGGGCGTCGGTGACGTCGCGGACGCTTGGGTCGAGCTCGGCCATCTCGGCGATACCACCGGCGTTGTCGGCGATGGGTCCGTAGGCGTCGACGGACACGACGACGCCGGTTGTGGCGAGCATGCCGATGGCGGACACGGCGATCCCATAAATGCCGAGGCCCTCTGCGGTCTGCTCACCGCCCCAGAACGCAACGCCGACGGCGATCACGATCAAGATGACCGAGGCGGCCACCGACACCATGCCTGCTGAGATGCCACCCAGGATGGTCGTGGCCGGGCCGGTCTCGGCCTGTTTGGCGATCTTCTTCACCGGTCCATAGTGATCTGAAGTCCAGATCTCGGCGACCTTGCCAATGCCGAAGCCGACGAACAGGCCCCCGACTACCGATACTGGTAGGCCCCACCAGTTCTCGATACCCCCCTGGCCATCGAACATGATGAATGACAGGACGATGACGCCGAGGACGGTGATCCCCATCGCCACGTTGGTGCCCATGTGTAGAGCCTTGGAGAGATCCCTGATGTCGGCGCTGTCGCCGGACTTGACGGTGAAGGCACCGACGATCGAGGCGAGCATGCCGATGGCTGCGATCCCGAAGGGGAACACGAGGAACCGTTCCAGGGCGATGGCGTCGGAACCTTGGAAGGCGTCGAGGCCGGCGATGGTGAACGCGGCCAGCGCGACGGGAGCGATGATCGAACCGGCATAGCTCTCGAAGAGGTCGGCGCCCATGCCGGCCACATCGCCGACATTGTCGCCGACATTGTCGGCGATGGTGGCCGGGTTGCGGGGATCATCCTCGGGGATACCGGCTTCGACCTTGCCGACGAGGTCGGCGCCGACGTCGGCCGCCTTGGTGTAGATACCGCCACCGACACGGGAGAACAGAGCGATCGACGAAGCGCCGAGACCGAACGCGGTCACGATCTGAAACGACTGGTCGGCCCCGGTGGATGACGTGGGGTCGAGCCACTGCTCAAAGACGATGTAGGCCAGCGAGAGGCCGAGCAAGGAGAGCCCGGCGACCGAGAAACCCATGACCGCTCCGCCTCGGAAGGCGAGGGGCAGAGCTTTGGCGGGGCCGGTCTGCGCCGCTTCGGTGGTCCGGGCATTGGCCATGGTGGCCACCGTCATGCCGATGTATCCGGCCAGTGCCGACAAAGCGGCGCCCAGCAGATACGCCAGCGCCCCGTACGGTCGGCCGTAGTCGAGCAGTGCGAAGATGAGAATGGTCATCAGCGCCACGAAGCCGGCCACCCAGGTGTACTCCGCCTTGAGAAAGGCGCGGGCGCCGGCTTGGATCTCGTTCATGAGAAAGACCATGCGATCGTTCCCTGGGCTGGCTTTCTTTACGTTTCCGTAGAAGAAGCCGGCCAGACCCAGCCCTGCGACCGCGGTCAGCAGGGCGATGAAGGGTATGGCATTCAACGTCTATCTCCTTTGATAGATGAGCGAGTGTTGGATGGCTGAGACATCTGATCGGACTGCACGAACACCTGGCGCGCCACCTTTGCTCCCAGCGTTCGGTCCTGGCCGTCGACCCTTAGTACCAGTGGGCCGTCGAATGGATGCCGTTCGATGACTGTGACTTCAACCCCGGGGCGGATACCCAACGTGTCGAGGAATTCCACGATTGCGGCATCGGTCGATCCGGGTACGGCCACAGTTGCGGATTGTCCCGGGTCGAGATCATAGAGCGGTGGCGGCACGGGAAGGTCCATGGCCTCGGGCGCCGGGATCGGGAAGCCGTGGGGACAGGACTCGGGCCGGTCCAGGGCGACGAAGATCCGCTCCTCGACCTCTTCGGGGAGTTCGTGTTCGAAGACCGCGGCGAGCCGATCGGCCTCGTTCCACGGGTAGCCGAGCATATCTGCGAGGAATCGTTCCACGATGCGATGGCGACGGATGGCTCGCAGAGCCTCTTGCCGCCCGATCGGTGTGAGCTCGACCCCGAGGTACGGCGTGTGATTCACCAGTCCTCGCTCGGCCAGGCGTTTGACGAGCGAGGTGGCTGTGCCCGGGCTGACATCGAGAGCCAGCGCTAGGTCGCCGGTGGAGGCGGTCACGTCTTGGCGCGTAGCCCGATAGAGGGCTTTCAGCATGGCATGCTCTGATTTCGACACCGTGCGAGGACTGTTTTCGATGGCGCAAATCTAGAATTTTCTGCACCTCGTTTACAACTTTCGGGACCAATGGTCCAAGTTGGGACGCGATGATGGTCCGGTGAACGTAACTCACCCAGGAATAGCCGTATGACGGCGCCATTGAGCGGGGTCAAGGTGCTGGAGGTGGCCAACATGATTGCCGCGCCCAGTGCCGCGGCGCTGATGGCGGACCTCGGAGCCGACGTGACAAAGGTCGAGCCTCCGACCGGCGACATCCTTCGGGACAAGGTGTTGCCGGGAGTGGAGCCCGACCCGTGGTTCCATCTGGAGAACCGTGGCAAACGCGGCGTGGTCATCGACCTCACGCATGATGCCGGCCGGGCCGCGGTTCTGGCGCTGGCCGCACAGAGCGACGTGTTCGTGACGAACCTCACCGCGGAACGGCAGCGGCGCTTCGGCGTGACCAGCGATGACATCCATGCCGTGGCCCCGCGGGCGGTCCATGCCTCGCTGAGCGGCTATGGCGCCCGTGGCGCGGATGCCGACCGTCTGGCCTACGACATGACCGCGTTCTTCGCCCGAGGGGGGATCCAGCACCTCGTCGCCGAACCCGGAGGGCCTCCGGCGGCGTTTCGTGCCGGCCAAGGCGACCACACCTCTGCACTCTCCCTGCTCGCGGCGATCCTGGCCGCGCTTCGCCTTCGGGACCTCACCGGCGAACCTCAGGTGGTGGAGGTGGCGCTCTACCAGGTGGCGGCATGGACGATTGCCAGCGATCTGTCGGCCGCGATGGTGAGCAATGGTGTGCCCGAGCGCCATGTTCGAGCCAACTGGCCCTCCCCGCTGACCTGTCGGTTCCGAACCTCCGATGGTCGCTGGGTCGCCCTGTGTATGCCCGGGCCGAAGGACTTCTTCCCCGCCTTCGCCGACTGTCTCGGACACCCGGAGTGGGTCGACGATGAGCGATTCGCCACGCCGGAGGCGCGGCGGGACAACGCGGCGGCGATTATCGCCGCCGTCGATGCCGAGTTCGCCACCCGGGATCGCGACGACTGGGCGGAACGTCTCGATCACGCCGGGCTCACCTGGGCCCCGGTGCAGGATACGGCTGACATTTCCGCTGATCCCCAGGCCTTCGAGCTCGGGATCTTTCAAACGATCGAGGACCACGGGTCGGGTCCGTTCCACACGATCGGCGCGCCCTTCGGGATTCCCAATGGTGATGTCGGCGTGCGCGGCCGGGCCCCCGACCTCGGTGAGCACACCCGCGAGGTGTTCGAGCAGGCTGGGCTGGCGCCGAGCGAGGTCGACGACTTGTTCGAGCGCGGCATCATCCGGTGATGCTATTGCCCGCCGAAAGCCCCGCCGTTTTGGCGGATCGAAGCCGGCGCGTGTGCCAAATTTGCCAGTTGGCGCGAGCCGACCCTCCGGAGCGGGCAGTATGTCCACCGTGTACATCATCGTTGTGGGCGCCGGTGAGGTTGGTTCCTATGTGGCGGAGCGGCTCTCCCGCCAGGGCCACGACATAGCGATCGTCGAGAACAGCGCTCGCCGCCTCCGGGCGGTGGCGGAACGGCTGGACGTTCTCACCGTGCTCGGTAGCGGGACGAGCCCTCGCATCATGGCTGAGGCCGGACTTGATCAGGCCGACATCGTGGTGGCGGTGACCTCGTCGGACGAGGTCAACCTGTTGGCCTCGCTGCTCGCCAAGCAGGCCGGGGTCGATCGCACGGTGGTCCGGATCGAACATCCCGACCTGCGAGCCCGCGATGCCCAACCCCTTCACCGCGCGGCCGGTATCGACCTGATCATCGATCCGGACGAGGAGACCGCAGACGAGATCCTCGAGCTTCTGTTGTATCCCGGGGCCAGTGAGGTCACGGTCATGGGCGGCGGCGAGATCATGGTCATCGGTGCTCGGATCGGGCCCGACGCGCCGATAGTCGGTCGGACCCTGGGGGAGATCGGCGACGACTACGAACCGGAGTGGGAGTTCATCTTCGGTGCCATCTCACGGGATGGCCAGACGATTATCCCCCGGGCGGACCAGACCATCGAGGCCGACGACTTGCTCCGAGTGGTGTGCAAACGTCGGGCCCGGCGCGAGCTGGCCCGCCTGCTGGGTCTGGCCCGAGACGTCCCCAACCGGGTCACCCTGCTGGGCGGTGGACGCACCGCGGAGATCCTGGCTGAGCGGTTGAGTCGACGCGGTGCGGCGGTGGCGATCGTGGAGCGTGACCCGGAGCGCGCACTGGAGCTCGCCGGGAAGCTCGAGCGGGTGCTGGTGCTGGAGGGGGAGATCACCGACGCCGACCTGCTGCTCGAGGCCGAGATCGACGCCTCGGACGCCGCGATCGCGCTGACCGGCGAGGATCACGCCAACATTCTCGCCTGCCTGTTCGCGAAGAGTGTCGGCGCAGGCGAGACGATCGCCGTCGTTCACCGCCTCGAATTGCTGCCCCTGCTCGGCGATGCCGGTGTCGACGTGGCGTTGTCACCACGAACCGCCAGTGCCAATGCCGTACTGCGCTTTGTTCGGGGTGGCGTCACCCAGGTGGCCACATTCCTGGAGGCCGACGCGGAGGTTCTCGAGCTCGAGGTGAAAGAGGGCAGCAAGGCCGACGGGGCCAAGATCTCTGAGCTCCGACTGCCGAAGGACATGCTGGTCGGGGCGGTGATACGCGACGGCAAGGCCCGGATCGGGCGCGGTCGATCGCAACTGCGTCATCGCGATCATGTCGTCGTGGTCACGACACCCGGCTCGGTCGACGAAGCCAAACAATTTTTCGGGTGAGTGGTTCCGCTCATCGGGTGCCATGGGGCCAGAAAGCGGCCCCGCGCGGCCGGTATGACATCGGCGCTGACTTTCGGGCCGAACGCACCCGTTGGGTGTCCGCGCCCGCCGCGCTGTCGAGCCGGGTCATCGGGATTTGCGGACTGGGCGCGGCGCTGGCATCGCTGATCGATTTGGCGTATGGAGCGCATGCCGCGTTGGCGCTGGCGATCTTGGCGCTGGGCGCATTGGCGGTGGGATTCGCGGGGATGCGGGGTTGTCGGTTCCCGCCGAGCATTCGCTCAGGCTCCCTGTTGACCACCGTGGGGGTCGCATGGCTGGCCGCCATCGTGTTCTCGACGTTGGTCTATGTGGCGACCCGTGCCACGGCCCGAGTGGATGACGCGCTGTTCGAATCGGTGGCTGGTTTCACGACGACAGCACTCTCGGTCATGGACAACGAGGGTCTGGAGGACACCGCGAAAGGGGTCCTGTTCTGGCGGGCACTGACCCAATGGTTCGGGGGGTTTGGCGCCCTGATCACCTTTGTGGTGGCGCTGCCCTTCCTCGGGGTTGGCGACCCGACCGAGCCGGTCGAGTCCCGGTCGACGGCACGCAGCACCAACCTTCTTGCGCCCCAGGCCCGGCGACGAGTCAAGCGGTTCGCGTCGGTGTACCTCGGCTTGAGCGGGATCGGTGTGCTGCTGTTTTTGGGGGGCGGGATGTCCCCGTTCGACGCGGTCACCTACGCATTCACAACCGTATCGACCGGCGGCTTCGCCAATCACGAAGGCTCGATCGGCTTCTTCGAGTCGCCTGCGCTCGAATGGTTCGCCATCGCCGGCATGCTGCTGGCCGGAGCGAACTTCGCCTTGTTGTGGTCGGCGGTTCGTGGTCGCACCCACACCCGACTGCTCGAATCGTTCGAGCTGCGGGCCTACCTCGGGTTGATCGGCGCCGCTTCGGGCGCTCTACTCCTCTTCAACGCCAGTGGCGCGGGGTTTTCCGCCAGGACCGTGCGCCAAACCGTGTTCACCGTCGTATCGCTCGTGTCGACGACCGGGCACCACCTCGACGATTGGACGGCATGGAAGGCCGGCGGCCAACTCGTGTTGCTGATGCTTATGGGTGTCGGCGCGATGTCCGGTTCCGCCGGTGGTGGCTTTCGGATCCTGAGGGTGCTCGTGCTCATCAGCCTCATTCGGCGTGAGCTGGCGCGCCAAGTCCACACCCACAGCGTCATGGTGGTTCGTTTGGGCCGACAGGTGATCGATGAAGGCGTGATCGGTCGTATGGTCGGGCATATGGTGCTCCACACGTTGGCTGTGGCGGGTGGTGCGATCGCCATCGCAGCGTTCTATCTCGGAGGGGCCGAACCGGATCGGCGACTGCTCACCGCTCTTTCGGGGGCCGTGTCTGCGCTGTCGACCACGGGCCCGGCGCTCGAGGGCCTCGGCCCGACGACCTCGGTGCTCGATCTGCCGGCAGGGGCGCGTGCGGTGCTCGCGGCGCTCATGCTCGGCGGGCGACTGGCGTTCTATCCGATTCTGGCCATCGTCGAAGCGGCCAGAGTCGGCAGCCGAGCCGCTCGGCGGTCGTTGCGCCGCCGTCGATTGAGGCTGATCCGCCGGTGATCGACGGGAGCAAGATCCAATGAGCGCAGCGGGCCGTACCGCTCCGGCGGGTCGTTCACCGTTGCGCCGCCGTGTCGAGCACATGGCGGCCGCTGGGGTGGTGGTTTCGACGCCCCTGCATATGGCGGGCATTTCGATCGTTCTGGTGTCGATGGGGATGATCGTCAGCGGACTGGTTGGCGCGATCACCGACGGTCAACAGGTCGTGGCCATCGTGGGTGCCGGCGCGGCCACCGGGGTGGCCGGGCTCATGGTCTGGCGATTCACCAGCCTGCCGGGCGAGGTCAGCCACACGTCTGCGCTGGCCACCGTGGCATGGTCCTGGGTGGCCGTCTCCGTGGCCGGCTCCGTGCCCTTCCTGACCACCCACGCGTTCGACACACCGTTGGATGCGCTCTTTGAGTCGGTCTCGGGCTTCACCTGTTCGGGTTCCACCCTGTTCGACAGCAGCGGCCTCGACGGTATGAAAGGACTCGACGAGCTACCCAAAGGTCTGTTGTTCTGGCGGCAGATGACCCAGTGGTTCGGGGGTATGGGCATGGTCGTCCTCGCGGTGGCCGTGCTCCCCTTGCTCGGGGTCGGTGGCCTCGAGCTGATCAGCGCCGAAGCACCTGGTGAAGGGGCCGACAAGCTGGCGCCGCGGGTGAGCGAAACCGCCAAACGTCTCTGGACGGTCTATGGGGTGATCACGGTACTGACCACCATTTCGCTGATGGTGGTCGGGATGAATCTCTTCGACGCCGTCGCCCATGCGTTCACCGCGGTATCGACCGGCGGGTTCTCCCCGTTTCCGAACTCGATAGGTGACCAGTCCCTGGGGGTCGAGATCGTGCTCGAATGGTGGATGGTCATCAGCGCCATGAACTTCAACCTTCACTGGTTCTTTCTCGGCGAACGTCACTTCCGCCCTTATCGCGAGAGCTGGGAGCTGCGCATCTTCTTGAAAGCGCTCCTCGTAGGAGTGATCTTGGTGACGTTGTTCAACACCCGATCCGGCATGCCGTTCCCGACCGCGCTTCGGGACAGCGCGTTCAACGTCATTACCCTCGGCACCAGCACCGGCTACGGGACCGCCAACTTCGTCACCTGGTCGGCCGCACCCCAGCTCGTGTTGTTCATGTTCATGATCACCGGGGCGATGACCGGATCCACCTCGGGTGGGATCAAGATGTTGCGGGTGGCGGTGCTCGCCAAACACGCGTTTCGCGGTATCCGCCTCGCTCGCCAGCCCCATGCGGTCCTGCCCATCCGCCGCTACGGGGAGTCGATCCCGGAATCGGTCGTTTCGCGCATGGCCGGCTTCGTCCTTCTCTACTTCTTGCTCGCCCTTGTGGGCGCGCTGCTGATCGTGGTGATCGGGTTGGGTCCCACAGTGAATTCCAACGCCATCGTCACCTCTGTAGGTGCGTCCGTCAGCGCACTCGGAAACATGGGTCCCGGCTTCGGCGCCGCCGGTCCGGCCGACAGCTTTGCCGTGTTCAACCCGGCTGGTCGAGTGCTGGTGATGGTCCTGATGCTGATCGGTCGGCTCGAGGTGTTTCCCGTGTTATTGATGTTTGCGGCCATGACCAAGTCCCTGCGTCGCCGGGCGTGACGGGCATCGAGATCAAGCCACAAGGGCACCTTTCGGCTCGAACGTTCTGGTCGTGTGGCTACGGGGCTGGCCGGTTGCAGCCGGATCGGTTCGGGGCGAGGGCGCAAAAGGCCCGGAAGCGGGCAGACTGAGGTCGATGGTCCCGCTCCCACGCATGCTCGTTCTCCTGGTGGTCGTGGCCGCGGCCTGTTCCACGACCGATGGCATCCCGCGTTCGGATGAGGTCGGTGGCGTGTCCACCGCCGAATCCAGCTCGGCAGGCGAACAGCTGCAGGTCAGGACGGCCGAACCGGCTGAGATCGCCCTGATCACCCATGGTCGGACCTCTGACCCATATTGGCGGGTCGTGAGGCGCGGCGCGGAAGACGGTGCTGCGTCGCTGAACCTGAGCCTGACGTTTTCCGCGCCGGACTCCGACGATGCCGCCGCGATGGCGCAGCTGGTGGACGAGGCGGTGGCCGCCGGACCCGATGGCCTGGTGCTGTCGGTTCCGGATCAATCGATTCTGGGCCCGTCGCTGAAGGCGGCCGTGGCATCGGGGCTACCGATCATCACGATCAATCAGGGTGCATCGGCCAGTCGGGAGATCGGTGCTCTCGCCCATATCGGTCAGGATCCGAGTCAGGTCGGCGAGGGCACAGGGGAGTGGCTCGCCGCAGACGGTGTCACGAATGTGCTCTGTCTGGAACCGGTTTCGATCGACGACACCGGATCGGCCCATTGTGCGGGCCTGACCACGGCGTTGGCAGCCGGCGGCGGAACGACGGCGACCATGGCCGTTCCGGACGATTCCGGAGTGTTCGTCGCGGCATTGGCCGACAGGGTGGTGGAGGAGGAAGGTCTCGCCGGGGTCATCGCGCCCAACCCCGCGGCGGTACCCCTGGTGCTCGAAGCGTTGGATCGTGTCGAGCGTTCGGACCTGCAGGTCGTGGTGTTTGGGCTCGACGACGAGGTGCTGGATCTGATCCGCCAACAGCGGGTCAACCTGGCGGTCGACGATCAGCAGTACCTACAGGGCTATCTGTCCGTGGTCCTACTCGATCGGTATCTGGCGACCGGCCTGGCCCCCGGAGCGGGAACGTTGGTGGCCAGTGGCCCCGGTTTCGTCACCAGCGAGAACGTGGATGCCGTGATCAATTCCCGCCGAGAAGGACTGCGCTGATCGGCGGTGGCCAACGCCGACCCGACCCCGCTGCGCCTGGGCGCCGGGCCTTCGTGTGGCTGCGGGACACCGAGAGAATCTGACTTTGGAGCGTTCGGTTCGCAGGGATTCCATCTCCTGACCCCGCCGCCGTGTCCGCCGCATAGGGTCGGCCGAGGGTGGAACGGGCCTACGGTGGGGGGATGATCGGACAGGTGGAGCGCATCTGGGTGAAGCGGGCGCACGGAGGGGACATGGTGGAGCTGACCGAAGCTGTCGTCGACGACGATGGCTTGGCCGCCAACGCCGACCGAGGTGGGCGCCGTTCGGTCACCCTGCTCGAGGCCGACGGATGGGCGCGGGCCTGTGAACGGCTCGGCGCCGATCTCGACCCGATCGCCCGGCGGGCCAACCTGCTCGTGTCGGGCATCGATCTCGTCGACTCGCGCGGTCGCCTCCTGAGGATCGGGGAGGTCGAATTCGAGATCACCAGCGAGACGACCCCCTGTGGACTGATGGACGTCGTCCACGTCGGGCTGCAGGACGCCCTGCGGCCGGAGTGGCGCGGCGGGGCCAGCACCCGGGTCACCTCACCCGGCACGATTCGAGTGGGCGACAAGATCACCTGGCTCGGCTCTCGTTGACACCCGGCGCCTCGGGCCGGCGCCGGAGCTGGTCGGCACCGAGCACAGGGCAACGCTCAGGAGTTCGACAAGAAGGCGTGTAGTAGAGCCTCGAGATGTCCGGGATCCTCCGCCCCGCACAGTTCGCGCGCCGAATGCATCGAGAGCTGAGGGGCGCCGACATCTGCCGTGCTGATCCCGAGTTGAGCTGCGGTGATAGGTCCGATGGTGGACCCGCACGGCAGATCGGTGCGGTTGACGAACTGCTGCAGCGGGACCTCGGCGCGGTCCGCGGCCTCGATCACCCGTGCCGCCGCGACGCTCGTCGTCGCATAACGCAGGTTGGCGTTGACCTTTAGCGCCGGACCACCATTGAGCGCGATCTCGTGCTCGGGCTCGTGCCGATCTGCATAGTTGGGGTGGGTGGCATGGGCACCGTCGGCAGAGATGGCGGCTGATCCGGCCAAAGCTCGGAGATACGCCTCGCGGTCGCCGCCGCGCGAGAGCACCGACCGTTCCAGGACCTGGGAGAGAATCGGGCCGGCGGCGCCGGTGTCCGACGTGCTGCCGACCTCCTCATGGTCGAAAAGGGTCAGCACGGGAATCGTGTCACTGACGCCACCGGCCGCGGCGGCGAGCGCCACCGTTCCCGCGTGGCTCGACGCGAGATTGTCGATTCGCGGCGCGGCGATGAGCTCGCCCCGTAACCCGGTGATGGCCGATGGGGTCAGATCGTGAGCCATCGCGTCCCACGCGAGGACATCGGCGCGGTCGATGTCGAGCTCCGCGGCGAGGAACGTGGCGAAATCGGCTTCCTCGTGGTCGAGGGCCCATATCGGTGCCATGTGCGTCTGGGGGTTCAACTTGAGGCCGAGCTCGAGGACCTGACGGTCGAGATGTATCGCCAACTGGGGTAGCACCAAGATGGGCCGATCGACGAGAAATAGCCTCTCTTCGACCGTGCCGTCGCGACGAATCGAAACCCGGCCCGAGAGTCCGAGGTCACGGTTGAGCCATGAGTTGAGCAGGACACCACCGTAGATCTCGACGCCGAGTTGGCGTATCCCCGCCTTCTCGGAGTCCGGCCTCGGCTTGATTCTCAGATTGGGGCTGTCGGTGTGCGCTCCGACGATGTGAAACCCCGCCGATGGCTCATGGTGGTCCCCTACCGCCCACGCGATCAGGCTGCCCCCCCGGATCACATACCAGCGTCCCGAACCGACGGGGAAGGGTCCGGTTTCGGCCACCGCGGTGAACCCGGCGGCATCGAGCAGATGCGCCGCGGACCGGGCCGCATGGTAAGGGGAGGGCGAGCCGTCGATGTAGCCCATCATGCGGTGGGCAGCGTCACTGGGTGTCACGCTCGCCTCTCTATCACCTCTACCTCCCGTTGGGGCACCTCTACCTCCCGTTGGGGCACCTCTACCTCCCGTTGGGTCGACGATCGGGGGCGCGCCGGAGGAGTCGAGGCCCCAGGGCCGGGCCGGTGAGAAACGATAAATGGGGCTGAAGTTGATGGAGAGGGACGGAGGCTTGCTCGATTGCGAATCGCAGCACGAGCGGAAATGGCACTATTATCGGGCCCACTCCCAGCCGGGCCAACGTCGTCCCAGCACTGCAATGAAATGTCGCGCAGCTACCACCGCGCGATCCAACCGGCTTGCAGGGCTGCGACGAGCAGTATTGCGACCCCGCCCGATCGCTCCGGTGATCACGGCGGCATCGAGGCACACGACGGATGGAACACGACCTGACCATGGGACCTAATTTGTCGAACCCGCAACCACGCTCAACGACGGCCGGACACGAACGTGTCACCCCGGTGGTACCGGAACGACGGGCCGGCTTACCGGCGGTCCAGGGCCTCTATGATCCCGCCAACGAGCACGACGCGTGCGGCGTGTCCTTCGTCGTGGACATGCACGGCCGGCGGAGCCGACGCCTGGTCGACCAGGCGTTCGGGGCCTTGTGCAGTCTGGACCATCGTGGGGCCAAGGGGGCTGAGGCCAACACCGGCGACGGGGCCGGTGTGCTCATCCAGGTACCCGATCGGCTCTATCGGGCGGTCGTCGATTTCGACCTTCCGCCGGCGGGAGCATACGCCACCGGCATCGGATTCCTGCCCACCGACCCGGACGAGCTCGAAGAGTCGATCGAGACCATCTCCAAGATGGTGGAGTCCGAAGGCTTGACCCTGCTCGGCTGGCGAGAGGTTCCCGTCGATGCCGACGGCGCCGATCTGGGCTCCATGGCCCGAGCGGTGATGCCCTCGATCCAGCAGATCTTCTTTTCGGGGCAGGCCGATGATGGCACTCCCCTCGAAGGCATCGACCTGGACCGACGCGCGTACATCGTTCGCAAGCGCGTGGAACACGAGCTTCGCCTGGCGGATCCCGATGCCGACGGCCCGGCCACGGGCATCTATTTTCCGAGTCTCTCGGCGCGCACGATCATCTACAAAGGGATGCTCACCACCCCCCAGCTACCCGCTTTCTATCCAGATCTGGCCGACGAACGACTCGAGAGCGCACTGGCCCTCGTGCATTCGCGGTTCTCGACCAACACGTTTCCGTCGTGGCCCCTGGCCCACCCGTATCGGTATGTTGCGCACAACGGCGAGATCAACACCGTCATGGGTAATCGCAACTGGATGAGCGCCCGCGAGGAACTGATCGCGACCGAGGCGCTGCCCGGCGATATCCAGCGGATCTTTCCGACCTGTACCCCGGGAGCGAGCGATACCGCCAGCTTCGATGAAGCGCTCGAGCTGTTGCACATGGGCGGCTACCCGCTTCCCCACGCAGTGCTGATGATGATCCCCGAGGCGTGGGAGAACCATGGGAACATGGATCCGGCCAAGCGGGCGTTCTACCGGTATCACTCGGCATTGATGGAGCCGTGGGACGGACCGGCATCGATCGCGTTTACCGATGGCTCGGTCATCGGCGCGGTGCTCGATCGTAACGGTCTGCGCCCATCTCGGTACTGGGTGTGCGAGGACGGCTTGGTGATTATGGCCTCCGAGGCAGGAGTTGTAGAGGTCGATCAGGCCAGCGTGGTCGAAAAGGGTCGTCTCCGGCCCGGACGCATGTTCCTCGTCGATACCGTCGCCCAGCGCATCGTGACCGACGAGGAGATCAAGTCGGACCTGGCCCGCGCCAACCCGTATCAGAAGTGGCTGGACGAGCATGCCTATAGCCTGGACGATCTCCCGGCCGCCCAGACCGTCCGCCACGACGACACCTCGCTCGGCACTCTCCAGCGCACCTTTGGCTACACGCTCGAGGATCTCAAGTTCTTGATCAAGCCGATGGCCGAGGCGGGGGTGGAGGCCCTCGGTTCGATGGGCACCGACACGCCCATCGCGGTGCTCTCCAACCGGTCTCGGCTGCTGTATGACTATTTCAGCCAGCTATTCGCGCAGGTGACGAATCCACCGTTGGACGCGATCCGCGAGGAGCTGGTGACTGCGCTGCGGAACTGGCTCGGTCCCGGTCACAATGTGTTCGATTCAATCGCCGAGGCGTGCTCCGGCCTGGATCTGGCTCAACCGGTTCTTACCAACGATGACCTGGCCAGGATCCTGGCTTGTGCCGACGACGCCTCCTCGCCGATACGTCCGGTGATTCTCAAGGCCCTGTACGACGTCGAGCGGGGTGGCGAGGGGCTGGCGGTCGCCCTCGACGAGCTCCGCGTCGCGGCGAGCGAAGCTATCGCCGGTGGCGCCACCGTCCTGGTGATCAGCGATCGGGACACCAGTAGTCGGAGCGCCCCCATTCCGGCGCTGCTGGCGGTCGCCGCGGTTCACCATCACCTGATCCGTGAGCGCACCAGGCTTAAGGTCGGGGTCGTCGTCGAAACCGGCGAAATGCGAGAGGTCCATCATCTGAGCCTGCTGCTCGGCTACGGGGCGACCGCGGTCAATCCCTATCTCGCGTTCGAGACCATCGATGGGCTGGTCGCCGATGGCTCGCTCCGCGACACGGACTCGGCCACCGCCCGGTCGAACTACATCAAGGCCTGCGGCAAGGGTGTGCTGAAGACGATGTCGAAGATGGGCATCTCCACCGTGGCCTCCTACAACGGGGCGCAGGTATTCGAGGCGGTCGGTCTGGGAGAGGACCTGGTCGAAGAATTCTTCACCGGCACGACCAGTCGGCTCGGCGGGATCGGTCTGGACGAGATCGCCGCGGAGATCGAGGGGCGTCACGAGCTGGCCTACCCCCGGAACCCGCTCGAGCTCGCCCACCGCTCGCTCGAGGTGGGCGGGGAGTACCAGTGGCGCCGCGAAGGCGAATATCACCTCTTCAACCCGGAGACGGTCTTCAAGCTTCAGCACGCGACCCGCACCGCCCGCTATGACGTGTTCAAGGAGTACACCCAGCGCGTCGACGACCAGGCCCGCGACCTGGCCACCTTGCGAGGACTGTTCCATTTCCGGACCGGGGAACGACCGCCGGTGGACATCGAAGAAGTCGAGCCGGTGAGCGAGATCGTGAAACGCTTCTCGACGGGCGCCATGTCCTACGGGTCGATATCGGCCGAAGCCCACGAGACGTTGGCGATTGCCATGAATCGGCTGGGCGCTCGGTCCAACACCGGCGAAGGGGGCGAGGACGCCGTCCGCTTCGAGGTGATGGCCGACGGCGACTCGAAACGGTCCGCCATCAAACAGGTCGCGTCGGGGCGCTTCGGTGTGACCAGCGAGTACCTGGTCAACTCCGATGACATCCAGATCAAGATGGCGCAGGGAGCCAAGCCCGGAGAGGGCGGCCAGCTTCCTGGTCACAAGGTCTATCCCTGGATCGCCAAGACCCGCCATTCGACCGCGGGCGTGGGCTTGATCTCCCCGCCTCCTCATCACGACATCTACTCAATCGAGGATCTGGCGCAGCTGATCCATGATCTGAAGAACGCCAATTCGAAGGCGCGTATCCATGTCAAGCTCGTCGCCGAGGTGGGGGTGGGCACCGTAGCGGCGGGGGTTTCGAAGGCGAAGGCCGACGTGGTGTTGATCTCGGGTCACGACGGTGGCACGGGGGCATCCCCGCTCAGCTCGATCAAGCACGCAGGGGCGCCGTGGGAACTCGGCCTGGCCGAAACCCAACAGACCTTGTTGTTGAACCGGCTGCGCGACCGGATCGTCGTGCAGGTCGATGGCCAGCTCAAGACGGGCCGTGATGTCATGATCGCCGCCCTCCTCGGTGCCGAGGAGTTCGGATTTGCCACGGCCCCACTCGTTGTGTCGGGCTGCATCATGATGCGGGTCTGCCATCTCGACACCTGTCCGGTGGGCATCGCCACCCAGAACCCGGAGTTGAGGTCGCGGTTCAGCGGCAAACCCGAGTTCATCGTCAACTTCATGGAGTTCGTTGCCCAAGAGGTGCGTGAGCTCCTGGCCGAGCTGGGCTTTCGCAGCGTCGACGAGGCGATCGGTCATGCGGAGATGCTCGACACGAGTGACGCAGTCGACCATTGGAAAGCGGCGGGGCTCGACCTGTCGCCGGTGTTGTATGTACCCGAGCTGGGCGAGGGTGAGCACCGTCATCAGGTGGTCGAACAGGACCACGGGTTGGCCTTAGCGTTGGATCAGCAGCTGGTCGAATTGGCCGGGCCCGCGCTGGAAGCGGGGACGCCGGTGACCATCGAGCTGCCGATCCGGAATGTGAACCGAACGGTCGGAACGATCCTGGGATATGAGGTGACGAAACGTCACGGAGGCAAGGGCCTGCCCGATGACACGATCGTCGTGAACCTCACCGGTTCGGCCGGCAACAGCTTCGGAGCGTTTGTTCCCCCGGGCATCACCCTGAGGCTCACGGGCGACGCGAACGACTACACGGGCAAGGGCTTGTCCGGCGGGCGGATCATCGTTCATCCCTCCGACGAGGTGCCGTTCCGGGCCGAGGAGAACATCATCGCCGGCAACGTCATCCTGTATGGGGCGACCGGGGGAGAGATGTTCCTTCGAGGGATCGTGGGCGAACGGTTCTGTGTCCGGAACTCGGGGGCCGTCGCGGTAGTCGAAGGCGTTGGTGATCATGGTTGTGAGTACATGACCGGGGGCACGGTGGTCGTGCTCGGCAAGACCGGACGGAACTTCGGGGCGGGTATGTCCGGGGGCGTGGCCTACGTGTACGACGACGACGGTACGTTCCCGAGCCTCGTGAATCCCGAGATGGTGGATCTTGATCCCCTCGATGACCTCGACCGGGAGCTGGTGGCCGATCTCTTGGCCCGACACGGCAAGGAGACCGGTTCGGAGCTGTCCGCCCGTTTGCTGGCCGACTGGTCGGTGGCGGTGCAGCGGTTTGTCAAGGTGATGCCACGGGACTACAAGCGGGTACTCCAGGCGATGAAGCAGGCCGAGGAAACCGGCCAGAATGTTGATGAGGCCGTTATGGCCTCGATCGGGAGATGAGCGATGGGTAACGTGCGCGGTTTCCTCGAAATCCAGAGCCGGCGGCTGCCTGATCGGCGCCCGGTGCCGGTACGGCTGAAGGACTGGTCGGAGGTCTATGAGCCTTTCGACCGGGCCGTCCTGTCCGAGCAGGCATCCCGGTGTATGGACTGCGGTATCCCGTTCTGCAACAACGGGTGCCCGTTGGGCAACCTGATCCCGGACTGGAACGACCTGGTCTACCGAGATCGATGGCGAGAAGCGGTCGACCGGCTTCACGCCACCAACAATTTTCCGGAGTTCACCGGCCGTCTGTGTCCCGCTCCATGCGAGTCCGCCTGCGTGCTCGGTATCAACCAGGAGCCGGTGACGATCAAACAGGTCGAGGTGGAGATCATCGACCGTGCCTGGGAGGAGGGATGGGTCCAGCCCCTGGTACCCACCACCCGGACCGGCAAGCGGGTCGCAGTCGTTGGGAGCGGACCCGCGGGGCTCGCCGCCGCTCAGCAGCTGACGCGGGCGGGCCACGAGGTCGTCGTCTATGAGCGCGAGGACCGAATCGGTGGGCTGATGCGGTATGGCATTCCGGAGTTCAAGATGGAGAAGCGTCATCTTGACCGTCGGGTGGACCAGATGACCGCCGAGGGCACCCAGTTCCGCACTGGAGCCGACGTCGGTGGCTCGGTCCCGGTGTCAGAGGTGCTCGGGTGCGACGCGGTGGTGCTCGCGGGCGGGGCCACACAATGGCGTGATCTTCCGATTGACGGACGGGACCTCGACGGGATCCACCAAGCGATGGAGTACCTGCCCCCGGCCAATCGGGTGCAACAAGGTGACCTGGATCGGGCGCCGATCGATGCCGCGGGGAAACATGTGGTGGTCATCGGCGGGGGCGACACCGGAGCGGACTGTCTGGGAACGGCCATGCGGCAGGGCGCGGCATCGGTGCACAGTTTCGAGATCATGCCGCGACCACCCGATCAGCGCGCGGAGTCGACGCCGTGGCCGACATGGCCACTGATGTATCGCACGGCGTCTGCCCACGAAGAGGGCGGTGAGCGGGTATTCAGCCTCACCACCCAACGATTTGTCGACGATGGGCAGGGTCGGGTGGCCGCGCTGATCACCAATGAGGTCCGCTCCGAGGTGGTCGATGGGCGTCCGACCTTCGTCGACGTACCCGGCACCGAGCAGGAATACCCGGCCGACCTGGTATTCCTCGCGTTGGGTTTCACCGGTCCAGAGACGGGAGGGCTCTTGAGCGAGCTCGGGGTGGATCTCGATGAGCGCACCAACGTGGCGCGAGACGCGAAGTTCGCCACGTCGGTCGACAAGGTGTTCGTCGCCGGGGACATGGGTCGAGGGCAAAGCCTGATCGTGTGGGCCATAGCCGAAGGCCGGGCATGTGCGGCTGCCATCGATGAATTTCTGATGGGTTCGACCCAGCTTCCGAGTCCGATCGAACCGACGACGCAACAGCTGCGCTGACAATTCGGATCCGGTTGTGCCGGTCCGAGTTCTCAGCGCAACCAGATCACTCGCTTGCGGAGTAGGCGGTGTAGGAGCCCACAGACGGTAAACGCCGAGTCTTCTAGCTCGGCGACCAGCTCGGCGATCGACCGGTTCCCGTCGATCTGGGCGAGGACGTGCCACTCGTCTGCGGATAGGCAGACTTTGGTCTGATTGTCGGTGAGACTGAGGCTGAGGCTGGGAACCATAGTGGTCGACGGGATGTCCCGCGCGATCTCGAGCCACGCCTGTCGACGGGTGTCGGCCTCACCCAACACGGTGTTGGAGTCGAACGGAAGCAGATCGCCGAGGGGATGGACCCGGTCTTCGCGAAAGCGGAACTGGGCCCTGCTGGGCAACATCAGCTCGAAGACGGTCCCTGCGCTGTGATCGAAGATGGCCCGCTGCAGCGAGGCCACATCGGCGCCGACGACATGGACCAGCGTGGGTATCAGCGGCTCCCCGGCCGGCGTTTGGCTCATCGCCATGTGCCAGCCGGCATCGTTCACCACCCCCGAACCGATCAAGGCCCGTTCCAGCGCCTTGGGGTCGGCCGACGTCGCAACGTACAGCCGTCCGCCGCTGAAATACACCAGGCTGGGGAGGGGTCCAGCGATTTCGAGCACGCCAGTAAGCCTGGCCCTGCTGATCATCCGGATGAGGGGCTCGACGGAGACCTCGCCGAGGTTGCCGTCCAGTGCAGTCGCATGAGCTGCCACCCTCAGACCGTACCGATGTCCGGCTCGACTCCGGCACCAAGTGGCACGATTGCCGTTCTAGATTGCTCGGTCCCACCCACTCGTGATTTTGTGACAAGTTTTCAAGACCGCGGAACGACCTTGTGCTTGGCTGGGACGTTGTTTCCCGCTCTTGTCGCCTGGCGCACTGACCTTGGCCGGCCCAGGGGCTGTGCCGCTCAGGCCACGGCCTCGCTCAGTACAGATGAGCGACCCGGACACTCTGGCTCTCTATCCACTGTGACCCCTTTTAGTGGAGCACTGGCAAAAGAGCAATACGGTAGATGTAGCCAGGCCGCCTGAGCGGGAGAAGGCGGAAACCTCGAGAATTCGGCCTTTGGCGACCATTGACATGGCCGCGTTGGCTCAATTCGGTGAATCTCATGCCGATTGGCCATATCGCGGGTGGCTCGAGCGGCAGATAGACGCCGAGAAGGTGTGAGAACTTGCTCAGGAACATGAAAATCGGGACGAAAGTCATCATCGTCCTGATTCCACCCGTCCTCGTTCTGCTCGTCCTTGCCGCGCTCATCGTGAGTGAGCGGCTGGAGGACGTGAGCGACACGCGCCGATCCGAACAGCTGGCTGTTTTCGTCACCGAGACTGGCGAGCTGGTGCATGAGCTCCAGCTCGAGCGGATGTGGACCTCGTTGTTCATGGCCAGCGACGGGGAGATCGGTCGCGACCAGGTCGACACTCAGCGGGGCTTTGTCGGGTCGGAGATCGGGATCTTTCGCGAGGGAGCCGGGGTCCTCGATCGGGGTTCGTTCCCCGCTTTCGACCAGCGTCTCATCGATGCCGAAACCGCTTTGGCCCAACTCGACGATCTGCGCACCCGGATCGACCAGCAGATAGTTGACGATGCCGAGGCCTTCGACCGGTACGGGGACGTCATCTCGGAGTTGTTGTCGACCACCGCTGTGGTCGCCCAGGAGTCGTCATCGCCGGACGCGTCGCTGAGGTTGGTCGAGCTCGCCGATCTGGCGCGGGCGAAGGACTCGGTAAGTCGCGTGGCGGCCGCGGGTTCGGAGCTGATCCAAAATGGGCTCGACGGCCCTGAAGGGGAGGCGATGGGGTCCCGGCTGGCCGAGCTCGACCTCGATCAACGTCGGGATCTGGCTCGTTTCGCCGAAAACGCCAACCCGGCCAGCACCGCGCTGGTCGAGGAGCTATTGGTCGGCGATGAAGAGATCCGTTGGTCCGGTGCGCTCGAGTCGTTGCTCGAGACCAGCCGCAGCGCGGACCGGGCCCGGACGTTGGACACGTCGATCCCGGAATGGACCGACCTGTCGACCGAGCGGCTCGAGGGTCTGCGCGAGGTCCAAAAGGAACTGGCCCAGGAGATCATCGACAAGGCCGCCGACGCGCGCGGTGCGGCCGTGGCCAGGACCTGGCTGTACGCGCTGTTCACCCTCCTTGGTGTGTCGTTGGCGCTGTACCTGGCGTGGGTCGTGGCCAGGGCCACCATCGGCCCTCTGCGGTGGTTGACCGATGCGGCGAACACGATGGCCACCGAACGCCTACCGGCGCTGGTCGAACGTATGCGTTCTGCCGATGTCGCCCCCCTGGTACCGGCCGAACCCGTCCCGGATCGGTTCCGGACCCGAGATGAGATCGGCCAGCTTGCCGAGGCGTTGAACTCAATCGATCGGGCGACGACCGATGTGGCCGAAGAGCAGGGAGCGTTGCTCCGACGGGGTATCGGGGACATCTTTGTCAACCTCGCCCGCCGCAACCGGGACCTGCTGGACCGTCAGATCAACTTCATCGACCAGCTCGAAGCACAAGAAGGTGACCCGGATCGGCTCAACAGCCTGTTCAAACTCGATCATCTTGCCACCCAGATGCGTCGCAATGCCGAAAGCTTGCTGGTGCTCGCAGGTCAGGAACAGGCCACGGTGGCCAGCCGACCGGTGCCCCTCGGCGAAGTGATCCGAGTCGCAGTCGGTGAGGTGGAGGACTTCTCTCGTCTCCGTCTCGTCGGTCTCGACGAGGTCACCATCGACGCCGCGGTCGGGGTCGACCTTGCCCATCTGTTATCCGAGCTGATGGAGAACGCCACCCGCTTTGCTCCCGACACCGCGCCGGTTGACGTTGCCGGCCATCTCGGCTCGGACGGGTCCTATCTCATCACCGTGATCGACCAAGGCGCCGGGATGTCCCCTGAGGACCTGGCGCACGCCAACGGTCTGTTGGCAAATCCACCTCTGCTCGGCCTGGCCATGTCGAAATCGCTGGGGTTCATCGTCGTCGCCCGGTTGGCGGCCCGCTGGGGAGTTGAGGTGGAGCTCACCAACTCCTTGGCCGGTGGAATGACCGCCGGGGTGACGCTTCCGGTGGGGATGGTGGCCCTCACGGAGGGCTTTGCGGACGACCTGGCGGATACGGCGCCCGGAGCGTCGGGTTCCGTTTCGTCCCTAGACATCGTGGGCACGCGAGATGATGACGACCGCGGCGAGCCCATCGAGATGGCCCCCGCCGACGGTGAACCCGAATGGACAGTTGGGTACGACCCTGGCGAGGCCGAGCCCATCGGATGGTCTACCGAGGATGACGTTGAGCCGCCTGGGCCTGCCCTGCTTCGGTCGGTCAGCGACGCCCCCTCCGAGGGCACGGAGCAGAAACGCTCGGGCGACCTGGGGCTAAGCGATGATGATTATGGTCGGGAGGCGAAGCATTTGGGCCTCGCTCCCTCGTTCGATGACGGCGAGCACAGAGCCGACGCGGAGCCGTTGAGCGAGCTCGACCTCGACCTCGACCTCGACGGAAATTTCGCGGCCGCGGGCGAGCTGACCAACGGTGTCGCCGAGCTCGATGCGCCATCGGCCGCCAAGCCGGCCGCATCGGTAAAAGACGAGAGTCCAACCTCGGATCGCCCCTCACGATCGCTCCCTTCGCCAGAGTGGGTGCCGCCTGGGGCGCGAGGTGAGGAGTCTGCGGCCCCTGCCGACTCATTTTGGGCCGGTGTTGAAGACAAGGCTTCAGGCTCACCGGGAGGGGCCGACGCCACGACGACCGTGTTCGCAGGGACCCCCCGCGATCGGGCCAAGTCCAGCTTCGATCAGGCCTTGGCCCAGATTCTGGGAGGTGATGATGCCAGCGATGTGGGCATCGACATCGAAACTGATCCCATCGAGCTGCCCCAGCGGGTCCGAGCGGCGACACCAACCGATACCCTCGACTTCGATCGGCTGGGTTGGGAGGCCAATGACGGTCGCACCTTCACGGAGTCGGATGCAGAGGTGGTTGCGGAGCCCGGGCAACCGGGCGATATTCCTCGGCGGCCTGCCGCCGCCTCCCTCGTGGCCGGTGTGTTGCGAGGGCGTACCGAACCGAGACCGTTGGCAGGCGTGGCCAGTGGCAGCCCACCGGCCGACAAGAAACTGCCCCCGGCCAATCATCGGGTTGCCTCATCTCGCCGGTCCCCGAGCCAGGTGCGGAGTATGCTCTCCGCCTACCGCTCTGGGATCGATCGTGGTCGAGATGGTCGAGATGGTCGAGATGGTCGACGGGCTAGAGCGGAGAACGACACATGAGAACAGTCAGCGCGGATGCCGAGGCCATTGCTGGACTCGTGGTCGACTTCGTCGAGCATGTGCCCGGAGTGAGCGAGGCGGTGATGGTATCTTCCGACGGATTGCCCATGGCGAAGTCCGATGGTCTGGCCCGGGATGCAGCGGACCGATTCGCGGCGGTTTCGTCAGGGCTGATTGGACTGGCCTATGGCGCGGCCGGGCGTTTCGGTGGTGGTGCGGTTACCGAGATCATCGTCGAGATGGAAAACGTCTTCTTGTTTGTGACCGGGATCAATGATGGGTCGTCGTTGGCGGTGATCGCCGCCGCGGACTGTGACGTCGGGCTGGTCGCGTACGAGATGGCGCTCTTGGTCGAACAAGCTGGAGAGGTGTTGACCCCCGAGCTTCGTTCCGAGCTTCAGAGTTCACTTTCACTATGACCGACAACGGAGCCGACAACTGCCGATTCACCGGTCGGGTCCGACCCTATGCCGTCACCGGTGGGAGGGTCCGCTCGGGATCCGACCTCCCTCTCGAAACGCTGGTTGAACGCACGGACAAGGGGGAGGCCAACCGGTCGACTCTGGCGTTCGAGCGTCGCCGGATTGTGAACCTGTGTGATAACCCGCTCTCGATCGCTGAGATCTCCGCCCACCTCGAGGTCCACCTGGGGGTAGCTCGGGTACTCGTCGGAGATATGCGGGTCGAAGGTTTACTCGATCTGTACCAGCCTCGCCCGTCGGTCGATCGCCCCGATGTGCAACTCCTCGAGCGGGTCCTCGACGGACTCCATGCCCTGTGACCCTTGATGACGTGCCTGAGGTTGGACGATTGAACGAAGCGATCGGCGAGAACACAAGCCCGATTCCCGTCAAGATTGTGGTGGCGGGAGGTTTCGCTGTCGGCAAGACCACTTTCGTTGGCGCGATTTCGGAGATATCACCGTTGACCACCGAAGCGGCCATGACGGACATGAGCGAGATCGTGGATGTCCGCGACCATGCTCCGGAGAAGACCTCGACCACGGTCGCCATGGACTTCGGGCGGATCACCCTGGATGCGGATCTGATCCTCTATCTGTTCGGGGCCCCCGGCCAGGAACGCTTCGAGTTCATGTGGGACGAGTTGTCACGCGGCGCCATCGGGGCCGTGGTTCTGGTCGACTCGAACCGTCTAGCGGACTCCTTTGGAGTGATCGATCATTTCGAACGTCTCGGTGTCCCCTTTGTGGTGGCTGTGAACGTCTTCAACGAGGTGATCGCCCACGCGTTGGAGGACATCCGAGACGCACTGGCGGTCCACGCTGAGGTCCCTCTGGTCTATTGCGATGCCCGACGGCGTCAGTCGGTCAAAAAGGTGCTGTTGGCCTTGGTACAACACGCGGTGGAACGGGCGATGGTGTCCACCTAGCGTCCCGCTTGCGGGGCGCGGGACTCGTGCCGATCGGGTTCTGGTCCAGGTCTACACTTCGGACATGACTCGCCTTTCCAAGCTCGACCGATCGTTGGGAGGGCGGGTGGCGATCGTCACCGGTGCCGCCAGCGGAATGGGGCGAGCTACTGCTCACCTGCTGGTCGACGAGGGCGCGAAGGTGGCGGTCGTCGACGTCACCGCTGATGGGGTGGCCCGGGTCGTCGACGAGATCACCAACGCGGGTGGAACCGCGGTCGGCCAAGTGCTCGATCTCTCATTGGCCGATCGCATCCCCGGCGCCGTGGAACAGATTTCCGCGGCCTTGGGACCCATCGACATCCTGATCAATAATGCCGGCGTCAGCATCCCGACCGCGCTCGACGCGCCGGACTGGGAGGAGGCGTGGGCCGCCACGTTCGACGTGAACCTGACCGCCCAGGCCCGGATGGTGCGGGCCTGCCAAGCCGATCTGGTCCGCAACGGCGAAGGCCGAATAGTCAATATCGCCTCCACCGAGGGTCTCGGAGCCACCCGGGGCATGAGCCCCTATACCGCCTCCAAGACCGCGGTCATCGGGTTGACCCGCTCCTTGGCCTTGGAGTTTGGGCCCCTGGGCGTGACGGCCAACTGCATCTGCCCCGGCCCGATTCGCACCGGCATGACCGCGGAGATCAGCGATGAGCACAAGGAGCGATTCGCTCGTCGACGGGTTCCGCTGCGCCGGTACGGCGACCCCGAAGAGGTGGCTCACATCACGGTGTCGCTCGTCATGCCCGCCGCGTCGTACCTAAACGGCGCGGTCATCCCCGTCGATGGCGGCATGATGGCTCAGAACACCTGAATGGTTCGGTTCGAAAGGGGAACCTGTCGAACCTAGGCTCGTGATGCTTGTCAGGGGGCGCCGAGGAGTCAGCTGATTAATGCCGGTGAGGCGCCGGCATGTATTGATCAGCAGGCTCCTAGGAGCACCAGGCCGGCGTCGACGGCTGGTCCACCCTGCTCGGTGAGAACATCGAATCGGACCGCATCGAGCGACTCGTCCAGCCGGACCCGGTCAAAGATCCGCACGGTGATGGTGGAGGGCATCAGGACCATCGACCTGAATCGACCCATGATGCGCCGCACAAGATTGGGGTCGCCCCCGGCTTCGGTGGCGACGACCTGGGAAACACCGTGGGCGAGCGTCGCCGTGCCGTGCAGGATGATGTCGGGGAGTCCCGCCGCGAGGGCAACGGTTCGATCGGTATGGATCGGATTCCAGATGCGAGCACACTCGGTGTAGGTGTGGGCCGCGCCGGCGACGATCGGAACCGGGATGGACGCCTTGATGGTGCCGTCGAGCTCGGGTAGGTCGAGCGGGTCCGCGGTGGGTTCGGGAGGTTGATCTACTCCGTCGAGAGGCACTCCGAGATAGATCCCGCCCTGGGTGGTGGTTGCGACCAGACGGCCCTCCTCGTCGACGGTTTCGAGCAGGCTGGTCGACAGTGTGCCCGGCGATCGTTGCTCGAGGCCGGCGATGGTCAGCCGGGTCTGTAACTCGTCGCCGGGCCGGACCAGCCGATGGACGGTCAGGTCGTGGGTGGCGTGAACGCCTTGACGGACCTCATCGGGGGCCATCCCCCAGGTGGTCCCCAGCTCGCGGGAGCTCACGATGACCGGCCACTCCGGACATACCGAGAACAGGGGGTGAGCCACCACGCCCTCGGCGCGGGTCGTGTCCATGTAGTGGTTGTCATAGTCGCCGAGCGACGCGGCGTAAGCCATCGTCCACCGCTCGTCGACGTCGTGGCGCATCGGTTCGATGGTTGCACCCACCATCGAGGAAGGAACTGGCATGTCTGTCTCCGAGTACGTGTGGTGGGCAGGTGGGCAGGTGGGCTCAGGGGTTGATCTCGAGAAACGACAGTGCGGCGTCCATGAACCCGTAGTCCTTGGGCGTGCCGAAGTGGTCGACCTTGCGCAGCACCTTGAGGGTGGCATCGGGCAGCTTGTCCATGAGCGGGTCGGGCGGTCCGGCAAAGTCCTGGTCACCGAGCACGACGAGAACCGGCTGGGTGATGTTGGCCAACCCTTCAGCGGTGATCGCGGGTGGATTGGGTCGCTTCATACAGGCGACGAGGGCCTCGCGGTCGATCTCCGCGGATTCGGCCAACTGTCCGAAGTACGCCGCCTCACGATCGGTGTCGTCGCCCCCGCCGGCTATGGCGGCCTCGATGGCTTTGCCGCGCTCGTTGTCGCGCCGGAACAGGTTGTCACCGACGCCGGACACGACGATCCGGTTGAAGCGCTCGGGGTGCTCGCTGGCGATGGCGAGCAGGGTACGAGATCCGAGCGAGAATCCGATGGCATCCACGGGTTCGTCGGGCAGCTGGTCGAGGACGAGCTGTTCGGTCAGATCGTAGGCGGCAGGATCGTGGGGCTTGTCCGCCTCGCCGTGGCCGAGCAGATCGACCCCGATGATCTCTCGACCCCCTTCGCCGATGAGGTCTAGCCAACCGTTCTCGCCCCATGTTCGGGCGCAGGAGGTTGCAAAGCCGTGGAGCAATAGAACAGGCGGGCCACTCATGGCGGCGATCGTACTGGGTGGATGGGATGCTGGTCATCCTGGCTATAGCGTCACCGGGATGGACACCAGCCGTCTTCGGGTCAACGATCAGTGTTCGATCGCGATGAGCGAGCTCGAATGGTCCTTCCGGCCATCAGGCGGTCCGGGCGGACAACACGCCAACAAGGCGGCGAGCCGGGCCGAGATCCGCTTCGATATCGCCGGTTCTCCGTCGCTGACCGAGGGTCAGAGAGCGCGGCTGATCGAGCGGCTGGGTGACGTCGTGCGGGTGAGCTGCGATGACGAACGGTCCCAGCTCCGCAATCGTGAGGCGGCCTTGGAGCGGTTGAGAGCCCGTCTGGCCTCGGCGCTGTATGTTGCGCCACCCCGGCGGGCCACCAAACCCAGCCGGGGGTCGAAACGGCGCCGGCTGGAATCAAAGCGGCGCCGGTCGGACACCAAACGGTCACGGTCCTGGAAACCGGGCGGCGACTGAGCCGAACGCGGTCGTCTCGAGCCTCGGTCGGGCGGGGTTCAGGGGGTAGAGGCCGGCCGCTTGACGACAAAGGTCGAGGCGATCAGGTCCATCACGGTACGGCGCTGCCGGTCGGCGAACAGCAGTACCAGGGAGGCCAGTCCGACCAACACACCGAGTAAGCCAATGATCCCGCCAACGATTGGGATCAACCCGAGCAGGACGAGCAGGTTGCGGCGCAGAGCTGGACCCCAGCCGGGCGGGAGCGCTCCGGTGTCCTGGCAGATCACCCGGATACCGGTGAGGAGCTTGCCCACCGTGGCGCCCTTCAGAGCCAGCAGCGAGATCTGAAGTACCGCCAAAGCGAGGGCGACGACGGTGGCCGGGACCGACGATGGGGTGCTGTCGGTGAGCTCGGCGGTGTCGAGTGGTTCGCCGGTCTCGGCGCTCTCCGAGATGAGCTCGATGACATCACCGACCCATTCCAGACCGCCCACGGAGAGAAAAGCGATCGCCGTCAACACGGTGAAGAGTGCCCAGTCGATGATGCGGGCCAGGATTCGGATCCCGGGCCCGGCGAGTACCATCCCCCCGGGTATGCCCGTGTCGGAGTAGCCCGGAGCCATTCCGGAGCCAGGTGCGGGTGGTCCAGGGCGGGGGTTCAGACCTGGTACCGGCTGGGGGTCGCCCACCCATTGCTCCCCGTTCCAGTAGCGCTGGGTCCCCGGGGGGTCGCCTATGCCGTGGTAGTAGCCAGGGGGTTGGTTGGCGCCATCGCTCACGTCAAGGCTCCTCGTGGTGTCGACGTCTTGTTCTACAAGATGCCGGTGCTCGTGGCGCGCATCGTCACCGCTCAGGCCGAGCGTAGACCAGCGGCACCGGTGGCCAGGCGCCGGTCCTGGGCTTGATCTTCGCAGCGTCGCACCATCATGATCTCACCGGTGCGTATCGAGGCGACCCGGGTACTCCAGGAGTCCAGGACCGTTCCCCGATCGGAATCGGCCCGGTAGAAGGTCGTCATCTGACCCTCTTGGGCGTAGTCCGTCGCGCCGTCGACGAGTTCGACCGACGAGTCTTTCAGCGTGATCTCGAAGCGAAGCATGCTCTGACGATACGACGAGAGTCCTGTGCGCAACCAGCGGTGAAACCCTGTGAATTCATGAAGTTATCCACAGGGTGAGGTCTTCTTTCGGTCCGTTCGAGGGTGTTTCGGTCTACATCGAACTCAGCGGGTAGCTCGAATCCGGCTTCGATCATTGGTCCGGCTGGACGAGCGCCCGGAGGTTCTCGGGGCGGCTCGGCCTCTTGGCTTAGAGGCCACATCATCACAGCGGATAGGGAACCAGATTGGTCAGGTTGCGCATCGGTCCGGAGCGAGGCCGTGGCCCGAGCGGCACAGCCCCGGGCTGCCCAAGGTCAGTGCGCCAGGCGACAAGAGCGGGAAGCAACGCCCCAGCCAAGCACAGGGTCGTTCCTATCCGCTAGTTCCCCTAGTCGTCCTTGAGCGCCACGGCGTTGGGGGTCACGTTCATCTTCGGTTCATAGGCCTGAGTTTCGACCTCACGGCTCTCGCCGCCCGAGGTGGCACGCAGCTCGTCACGACACGCGGTGCATGGGCCATAGAAGCGTTCCTCGGTCGCTTGCTCGCAGCGAGGACAGGTGAGCGGTTCTGGTTGAGCCTCGACATCGATCGTCATCTCGCAGATTGTCCCACGACCGGGGCCCGGGGTCACCTCTTTGCCGGTACGCCCAGGCCACTAATCGGCCAACGAGATGGCATTCGCTCGGCGTTCGGGCGGGCCGATGCCCAATTCGTCGAGGGCCGAAACGCCCGTCCACAGCAGGGTGTAGACGACGAGGGTCATGCGGTCGATGTCGAGATCTGCGTTTTCGATCTCGTCACGGGTCGCCGCTTCGAGAACCGCCATGACGCAGGTGACCGCCAGCCGGGCTTCGGGGCAATCACCCCATTCGACCGCAAGGGCCGCGAACCGTTGGCGACGAACCTCTTGTACCGCGGGATGCTGGCTGGCGTGATCGGTGCCGGCGAGTAGGCGTCGGGAATCGGACCTGGCCCACTCGAGCCACAGGCGGATCACCCCGCGGAACCGTTCGGCCGGTGGAAGGTCTCCGTCGATCTCCGCGCGGGTCCGATCTTCGAGCTCTTGGAATCTTCGCTGTAACACTTCGGCCAACAGGCTGCCCTTGTCGCCAAAGTAGTTGTAGACAAGAGCGCGCGAGACTCCAGCCTGTTCTGCAATCTCCTCGAAAGTAACTTCCGCGGGATCTCGTCCGGCCAGCACCGCGTCGGCCGCGATGATGATCTGGTTCCGACGTTCGTTCGGTTCTAAGCGGGCAGAGACACCCAGCTCCGTCACGATCCCCCTTCGTCTTCCGTGGTCAGGAAAGCTCGGCGAGCGTACGCCGAGTTCGCTAGCTACCGATGTGGCTGACCCTGCGGATTGATGACCATGGCAAGCTGTGCATCAACGGTGGTCGACCCCCTGTCCACAGTATGTGACATTTGGCACAGGGCGTCCTCGAAAGATAGGCGTCTGTTGGCGCGGTGTCAATAGGATGGCAGATGGACAACAACCCAGAGTCTCGCCCGGACGGGCGTCCGGCCCCCGACGACCCCCGGCCCAAGTTGTCCGTAGAGGTCCAAACCGCTCACGACGCCGCGGTATCCGAAGGCCTCGGCCACTATCTCGACCCGTTGACCGGTCTGGTTTCGTTTACCGAGCTGACCCACCTCTCTCGTGGATACTGCTGCGGCTCGGGCTGTCGACACTGTCCTTATCGGGACTAGCTGGCCATTTCGGGACTACTCTCTCATAGCCCGAAACGGTCGTAGCGGACGGTCCGCTGGAGGACGGACTCGGCGTAGGCGGACGAGCGGTTGTAGCTGAAATAGGCTTCCCGCAACCCCGCGTTCGAGTTCATGGAACTGCCCGGGGCGCACAGATGGACTCCCGCCGAGAGGCTGGCGTCGTACATGTTGTGCGGGTCGATGACTCCGTCACCGTTGCCGTCGCGGCCGAAACGGGCCCACGAGGTCGGGATGAACTGCAACGGTCCCACCGCCCGATCGTTCACCTCGTCCCCGTCGAGACGGCCGCCGTCGGTGTCGGCGATGGCCAACGTGCCATTGGTGCCATCGAGGGGGATCCCGATGATCGGCCGGCTCAGGCTGCCGTCTGCCGCCACGATGGCACCGCCGTGGGTGCCATGGCGGCTCTCGGTCCTGGCGATGGCGGCGATCGACTCCCAGCGGATTCCACAATCCGGATCGGTGCGGGCGAGTGTGCGCTCGGCCGCGACGTAGGTGTCGAGCACGACGAGGGTGAAGTCGAGGCCCACCACGTTGGCCGTGCGTCTCGCTCGGGCGACGGTGCGGCGTTCGCCATCCAGACGGGCCGTGAGCGCGACCTGAAGCTGCCGCGTCGTGACCTCGTCGCGGGCGGCCTGGTCCAACCGCTGTCGGGTCACTTCGATCGTTTGCCGGGCGGTGTCGATATTCGACTCGGCCAGCAGTCGGGCCCCGGTGGCCTCGTCCATGGCCAGCGCCCCCGCGTCACGGCGGCTCTGTGCGCTGCGGCGGCGCACCAGCATCGCAGCCAACAACTCGTCGCTGTACACCGTTCGTAGCTGAGCGGGGGTCACTGTGGCCGACCGGTCCAGGGGGTTGTTCTCGTCTGCGCCGGTATAGGCGGTGGCGGCCAGCTCGCCGATGTCGGCCTGTGCCTGATCGAGAGCGTCTTGGCCCATGTCGCGGGTCGATCGGGCGGCGGCGAAGCGGCTCACGGCGCCCTGGCGGTCCCGGCGAAATCGCCGGAGGTTGTCCGACAGCTCGTCGAGCTGCTCGGCCAGGTCGATCTGGAGCTGCTGGTGAGCGAGCTCAGCTCGCCGCGCTTCGGCGAGCTGGTCCTCAGTGGCAAACACGGCCGCGACGCTGGCGTCATGCTCTGGGCTGCGCACCGCCAGGGCCCGCACCCGGGGGGACAAGCCCGCGTCGTTCCGGCCGGCGGCGCCCGACGCGGGTTCGCGCGCCGCGGGCCGCCGCGACGGAGAGCCGAGGGCGTCCCCGGCAGTGGCCAAGATCGCCGCGATGACCAGCGCGCCGATGGCCGTCCGAGCGGGAACGAGCCGGCGACGCGTCGGTGCGGATAGCCAGGTCGCCCAGCGGCGTAGCGCAGTGGTTGTCATCGATGGTCGCCGTCGGTGGCCTGTGGGGTGGTTCATCGGCTGACGGATGGCGAGGACGATAGGTCGCTTCCCCTTCCGCCGACAGGATCGTATCTTTTCGGGTACCCCAAGGGAGGGACCGTCGAGCCCCTACCAGCCGGCGGCGTCGCTGGTCTGTACCCTCGGCTCGGCCGCCCCCTCGAGCAGGGCCCCGACATGGATCAGGTTGGCGTGACCATAGTTCCAACGCGAGGTGCGCTCGACGGGGTGCCCTCGCCGTTGCAAGCCGACGAACCACGCGTCGGGGGCATGGTCTTCGAGCATCACGCGTGCTTCGTCCGGTGCGGTCCAGGTGTCGAAGCCGTTTGGGTCGGGAGGGGCGAGCACGAAGCGAGGGGCGGCGATGGCGTCGTTCGGCGTCGCTCGGTCCCTCAGCAGCCGGACGAGGAGCTGGAGCAGGATCTGGGGCTGCGAATCACCACCCATGGTGCCGAGGACGGTGTGCAACGACCCGTCTGGTCGGCTCACGGTGGCGGGTGCCAGGGTGTGGGGAGGCCGGCGACCCGGGCCGTACTCGGCGCGATGCCCGGCGACGAGGGAGAAGCCGTTCCCTCGGTTGTGCAGGAAGATCCCAGTCGCCCCGGCCACGAGCTCGGATCCGAACGCCGCGGCGTTGGACTGGATGAGTGAGACCCCCATGCGGTCGGAGTCGACCGCACAAAGATAGATCGTGTCGCCCGCTGCGGCGGGGTCATGACCCGACCACCGGATCCGATGATCGGGGTCGATCGCTTGTCGGCGGGTGTCGACCTCCTGGTCGGCGACCAGAGCTGTGGCCTCGGCGTGCTCGTGCAGACGGTCCAGGCGATCGTGAGCGGCGGCGCGGGCCGCCTCGACCAACAGGTGAACCCAACGGCCATCGGTGGGGTCCTCGGGCAGGTCGAGGCCCTCGGCAATGGCGCTGGACAACAGGGTGAGATAGCCCTGGGAGACCGGCGGAACGGTCCAGATCCGATGGCCCCAGACCGTCCTCGACACCGGATCGCCCCACTCGGCGGATGGTGTCTCGAGATCCTCGGGGGTGAACTGGCCCGCACCCAGCTCGATCAGTGCCTCGCCGAACTCGCCCCCGTAGAAGCCGTCCCGACCCTGTGAGATGATGGCGCGGAGCGTGCGCGCCAGCCCTGGTCGGCGAACGAGCGCCCCGGCGAGGGCTGGATGCCCGTCGGCCATCAGCTCGGCCGCTCCTGGCACATCGGCGACGCCGCGCAACGAGGGGGCCAGATGGGGGGCGATGCCAAAGCCGTGCTCTGCGGTCCTGATCGCTGGTTCCAACACGTCGGCGAAGGGGAGTCGGCCATAGGCGTGGTGCAGGGTCAGCCAACCGTCGACGCAGCCGGGGATCGGGACCGATGCGATGTGGCGTTTGAACGGCATCACCCGATGTCCCTCGGCGCGCAGCCCAGCGGCATTCGCGCCGCTCCCGGCGCGCCCGACCGAGCTCAGGACCCGCGGAGTTTCGCCGTCGGGATGAACGATGGCGAACAGATCGCCGCCGGGACCGCACTGGTGGGGATTGGTGACGGCCAAGACCGCGTTGGCGGCGATGGCGGCATCGACCGCGCTGCCTCCCATGCGGAGCATGGCGACGCCTGCACCCGACGCGAGATGGTCGATGCTGGCCACCATGCCGCCGACGGCCTTTCGAGTGATCGGGAGACCAGGTCGAGACATGGTGAGAGCGTAGGCGACGGCCCAGAACGGCTCTGGCTTTCGGGCCAGCAGTTTCGGTGAGTGTTCGCCACCGTCAGGTCGGCCACTGGCCGCGCCGGCGGAGCAGGGCCAGGAGGGCGGAGGGGCGATCGGTGATGATGCCGTGGGCGCCGAGGTCGAGCAGCTCACCCATACGGTCGGTGTTGTTCACCGTCCACACATGGATGGACTTGCCCTGTCGCTCGGCCTCGTTCACCAATCGCCGGTCGATCACGGGCAAACCGACCCGCCGTTCGACTCGTTCCGGGAGGCGGAGCCCGCCCTGTACGCCGATACCGATTGGAAGCTGGACGGCGTCGCCGGCGAGTCTGCCGATGCCGCCGAGGCGGCGTAGTCCCCAGCTGGCCAGGCGCAGCGATGCGATTTCGGCCGGGCTGTTGGCCGTACAGACGCCCGCGCCGAGCTCATCGCGCATCAGCCGCAGACGGGCGCGGGAGAACGAGGCCAGGCACACGCGGTCTCGGAGATCCCGCCGGCCGATCAGCTCGATCAAGGGACGGGTTGCGGCGTCAGCTTTGGCATCGAGATTGAAATACGAGTCGGGGCAGAGGTCGAGCAGAGCCTCGAGCGTCGGGATGGTCTGGTCGCTGAGTGAGCCGTCTGCGTTCCGAATCCGAGCTGTGGTCACCTCCGATGCGGAGAGCTGTTCGATCAGCCCCGAGCGGTCCGTCGAAGGAGCCAGATCCGGATCGTGGAACACGACCAGCACCCCGTCACGGGTGATCCTCACATCGGTCTCGAGGTGGGTGAACCCAAGGGCGCGGGCCCCCTCAAACGCCGCCAGGGAGTTCTGGGGCCATTCGTGGGCCCCGCCGCGATGGGCGAGAGCGATCGATCCGGGGGCGGCGAGATAGGGGTGCATCGGAGACTCGCCGTCCCCGCTCAGCGAGTGGCCAACACCGGTGCGACGTCGGCAAGCGAGCCGGTCCATGTCGGCCGGAGCGCCACCCCGGCGTCACCCTCGTTCGGTTGATTGTTCACCGCGAGGATCTGATGGATTTGGGTGCGGTTCAGCTCGAAGTTGACCGCCGCGGCGGCCATGTACAGTCGCCAGATCCGGGCCCGGGCCAGGGATGTCTCGGCCACGGCCTCGTCCCAGTTGGCCTCGAGGTTCGCGACCCAGAGCCGCAGGGTCCGTGCGTAGTGTTCTCGCATGCTCTCCATGTGGCGAGCTTCGAAGCCGGCCTCCTGGAGGGCACTCGTCACCTTGCCGATCTCGTGCAGCTCTCCGTCGGGGAACACGTAGCGGTTCATGAAGCCCGCCCGCATGATGCGCTCCCGTTCGAAGGGTGGCCGGCTGATGGCATGGTTCAACAATCGGCCGTTCGGCACCAGCAGGGAACGAACCCGTTCGAAGTACTCGCCCAACTGGGTCAGACCGACATGTTCGAACATGCCGATGGAGCTGATGGCGTCATAGGGGCCGTCGGCCACATCGCGATAGTCCTGGAACCGGATCTCGACCTGGTCAGCGAGACCGGCCGCCGCGACCCTGGCTCGCGCCATGTCGACCTGGCGTTGGGACACCGTGACTCCGACCGCGGTCACCCCGTGGTGTTTCGCGGCGTGCATGACCATCCCGCCCCAGCCACAGCCGACGTCGAGCAGCCGCATCCCGGGCTTCAAGTCCAGCTTGCGGCTGATCAGCTCGTACTTGTTGGTCTGTGCCCGTTCGAGCGAGTCGTCACGTTGTTCGAACACGGCGCACGAGTAGGTCATCGTCGACCCGAGAAAGAGCTGGTAGAACCGGTTTGACACGTTGTAGTGGTGGGCGATGGCCTGAGCGTCGCGTTCCCGACTGTGGCGCCGCCCTTTGATGCGGGCTTCCTCGGGCGGCGGGGGCAACGGCCGCAGGCCGGCAGGGCCGACCATGCAAGCCGCCTCGGCGATCTGTTTCGGACCGAGCTTCATCGCCGAGAAGCGGTCCTGGAGCAGGAGGGCTTCGTAGATGTCACCCTCGATGGCGATGTCGCCCGCCACGAAGGCTCGAGCGAAGCCCAGTTCCCCCGGCGCCGTGACGATCCGACGAAGGGCATCGGGCGAGCGGAACACGATCGTGGCCTTGGCGTCGCTCGGGCCGATGTCGGTGCCGTCGTATGCGGTGATCCGGATCGGGACATCGGGTCCCACGATCCTTTTGATGAACTCCTGTAGCGGTGGCATCTACCCCAACCCTGGTGTGGCCGTGACGAACACTCTCGATGTTGTCAGATCTATTGGCGCGTAGGTGGCGGTTCTTTGATCTTCGAGCCGTCGATAGACCGGACCCCGCACCCGTGGCCCACGGATCGCCACGGCAAGTGGTGGCCTGGCCCGGTGAGTGCGCAACCGGGCGCGTACCGGCACCCCGTTAGCCGTTTGAGAGTCCGGCGACCGCAGGGGTCACCAGCCGACCGGGCAGGGATGCGGTGGGTTGGTCGTGGCGCCCGACCAGACTGCCGTTCACGACGATGGCGTCATAGCCGGTGGCGTCCTGGACCAACCGCCGGCCCCCACCGGGCAGGTCATAGTCCATACGCGGTGCGGACAGGCCGAGGCGCTCGTAGTCGACGATGTTCAAGTCCGCCTTCCTCCCCGGCGCGAGCTCGCCCCGGTCGGCAAAGCCGAAGAGCCGGGCCGGTTCGGCGGTGAGCTTGTGCACGACCTCTGGCACCGTCAATCGCTCGCCCCGGGTGCGGTCACGGGTCCAAAAGCTCAGGGTCGACGTGGTCGCGCTGGCATCACAGATCAGCGTGCTGTGTGCGCCCCCGTCGCCGAGCCCGAGAACTGAGCCCTCGAACTGCATCATCTCCCTCGCCGGTTCGAGGGACCCATCGGAGTAGTTGCCGCTGGCCACGAACAGCATTCCTCGACCGTCGCGGGCCATGAACGTGTCGTAGGTCAGGGCTGCGGCGGCGCCACCGGTACGTTCCGCCACGGAGGCGATCGAGCTCTCTGGCCCGGGCTCGTAGTCGGGAACAGCCCCCATCGGGAAGGTGAGATGGTCCATCGTCGCGAACCGATCGGTTTCGCCCGCGGCCTCTTCGCTGAGGATCGCGGCGCGCACCTCGGGCCGAGCGAGAAACTCGACGCGAGCCTGAAGCGGGAGATGGGCGATCTGGCGATAGCTCGGGCAACGTGAGAAGCGGTGGCTGCTCGTCTCCCACCCGGCTATCGCCCCGGTGGGCCGGCCGAGCACCATCGGATGGATCGGCAATCCCTCGGCATTGGCGGCCGCAGTCATGTCGAGCAGGCGCCGCCACCCATCGGGATCGGCGTTGGCCTGCTTGAGCGAGTACACGACCGGTACGCCGGTCTCGGCACAGACACGAATGATCATCGCAAGCTCGTGCTCGGCCCGTGGGAACTGCTTGAACTCGGGGGCGATCTGCAAGACGCCGTGACCGACCGCGGCGATGGCCTGGGCAATGGCCAGGTACTCGCCTTCTTCGGCGTGCTGGGACGGTGAAGGGATACCCGAGAGGGTCCTTTGCGCCACGACTCGGGTCGATCCCACCCCGACCGCGCCGGCGGCCAACGCCTCCTCGGTCAGCCGGGCGATGGCCTTGATGTCCGCCGCGGTGGCCGGTTCGCCCTCGATGGCCCGTTTGCCCATGACATGAACCCGAACCAGGGAGTGGGGGAGCAGGCCGGCGACGTTCATGTCGAAGGTCCGCTCGGCCAGGAACGACAGGTACTCGGGGTAGGTCTCCCAGGCCCAGGGCAACCCCTCGTCGAGCACCTCGGCCGGAATGTCCTCCACCCCCTCCATCAATGCCACCGTGAACCGGCGGTGTTCCGGCGCGCAGGGGGCAAACCCGACCCCGCAGTTGCCGAACACGGTCGTCGTGATGCCATGACCGGAATCCGGCTTGAGCCGGTGTTCCCAGCTGGCATGACCATCGAGATGGGAGTGCGGGTCGATGAAGCCTGGGGTGACCAGCCGGCCCGATGCGTCGATGTCGCGCGTGGAGCTGTGGTCGCCCACTGGGGCGTGACCGGCCCGATGATCCACAGGCTCTATCGCGGCGATCCGGTCATCACGGATGGCGATGTCGGCACGAAACGGCTCGGCTCCGGTCCCATCGACGATCGTGCCGTTGCGAATGATCAGATCGACCTGTTCCATCCGGTCATCTTGACCCAACCTCACCGACCATGCCGCTACCACCCAGGCCGGGGATGCGCTCGAACTGCGCCCTATGTCGGTGCGGCTACTAACGTTGGTTTATCGAAGCCACTGAGCGATTCGTCGCAATGATGTCCGCCGCTGAGGACCAGATCAACCTCGATGAGGCCGCGCTGCTGGTGGCGGCTCACGCGGACGCGACGCTATCGATGCCCAAGGAGTTGGCCCGGCTGGATCAGATGGCCGACGGCGCCGGTAGCGATCTTGACGGGGTGCTCAAGCGGGTCTTTCGCGAGCTCGGGTTCGTTGGAAACCAGACCTCCTACTACGACCCAGCGAACTCGATGCTGCCCACAGTTCTCGAACGCCGCACGGGGATTCCGATCACCCTGGCGATCGTCACCATAGAGATCGCCCGCCGCGTCGGCGTGTCACTGCTGCCGGTCGGGATGCCGGGACATTTCCTGATCCGTAGTGCCGATGACCCGGACGTTTTCATCGATCCGTTCATGTCGGGTGAGCGCCTCGATCGCGATGGTTGCGAGATCGCATTTCATCGTCTGCAGGGGGCCGATATCCCCTTCGACGACCAGTGGCTCGAACCGATCGGTGCGTTCGATGTCGTCGGTCGGCTTCTCAACAATCTGAAGGGCATCTATACCGCAAGCCTGAAGCGTCAACACCTGATCTGGGTGCTGACCTTGCGGATCGCGGTGCCGGGCGTTCCTCTGAGCGAACATCGCGAGCTGGCGGCGGTTCTGGCTTCGGCCGGGAGGTTCCTCGATGCTGCCACCGTCTTGGACCGCCTGTCCGGTCTGGACCCTGAACACGGCGATGAGCACCAGTGGGATGCCGAGGCGTTGAGGGCACAGCTGAACTGATCTCGCCGCGGCATGTCCGCTTCACCCGTTGGGTCACACCGTTCTGGGGCCCACCGCATCATCGGCTGAACAACAATCCGCGATCGAGGGCTTGATCGCCAAGCCGATGGAACGCGCGGTGGGTAGGTTGGGCGCGTGAACCGTCGCACCAAAATCATTGCCACCATCGGCCCGGCCAGCGATTCGGAGGAAAACCTCCGCCATCTGATCGAGGCCGGTATGGACGTGGCGCGGATCAGTCTGGCGCACGACAATCTCGATATCACCCTCGAGCGGTACAACCGGGTGCGCAAGATGGCAGCGGAGTTCGACCACGAGGTCGGAATCATGGTCGATCTGCCCGGGCCCAAGGTCCGGGCCGGGTCGTTCCCCGACGAGGGGGTGGTGATGGTCGTCGGCGACCGGATCCGTCTCGTGCCGGGGTTCAAGGCCAGCACCCACGAGGTGGTAGAGGTCGGCTACGAGCGGCTTTTGTCCGACATCGAGCCGGGCGACCGTCTGGCGTTCGGAGACGGTGTCGTCGACATGGAGATCCTCGACTACGACAATGACGGCCTCATCGCAGAGATCACCCACGGTGGCAAGGTGCAGGGTCGGCCCGGTGTCCATATCCCATCGGATCGACTACGCATTCCTTCGCCCACGCGGGAGGATCTGAGGATGCTCGATGCCTTCGTCGAGGCCGACGTGGACATGGTCGCGGTGTCGATGGTCCGTTCGGCTCACGACGTGAGGATGGTCGGCACCGAGCCACATCCCCGTGGTCCGCTCGTCGTCGCCAAGATCGAGACCCGCGCCGCGGTAGAGAACCTGACCGGAATACTCGATGCCGCTGGAGCGGTGATGGTGGCCCGAGGTGATCTGGGGAACGAATGTCCGATCGAGGACCTTCCCCATCTACAAAAGCACATCATCCGGGAGTGCATCGCCCACGGACGGCCGGCGATTACCGCGACGCAGATGCTGGAGTCGATGCTGCATTCGGCCACCCCGACCCGAGCCGAGGCGACCGATGTGGCCAACGCCATCTTCGACGGTACATCGGCGGTGATGCTGTCGGGTGAGACCGCGATCGGTCACGATCCCGCCAATGCCGTAGCCACCATGGCGTCGATCGCCGAGCGGGCCGATACCGAGTTCGATTATCAGCGATGGGCGATGAACCTGGCCGACCTGCGCATCGAGGAGCCCTCCAACTTCGACACCGACATCACCGACACCATGACGATGGCGACATGGCGTGCCGCCACCGAGCTCGATGCTTCGGCGATCATCGCCATCACTCGTAGTGGCTTCACCGTCCGAGCGATCGCCCGTTTCCGGCCCCAAGCGCAGATCTTGGGCTTCTCGTCCGATCCGCGCACGATCCGACAGCTGACGCTGAGCTGGGGCTCGACCCCGATCTTGATGCCATCGGCCGGCAATACCTCGAACAAGGACATGGTGGACAGCGCGGTGGCCGAGGCTCGGACCCGCGGGCTTGTCCGTCGGGGAGACATCGTGGCCGTTCTCGCCGGTTCTCATGGCCAGTCACCGGCGACCGACGTGTTGCGCGTCGTTCGGGTGCCCTAGCAGGGTGGCCAACCGGACCAGATCAAGTCGGATGAAGGTGGGGCTTCGCTGATGACGGATCCGAAGCGCTGATGGCGGGGCTGATCGATCGGTGGCGGGGTCGGCGCTCCCGCGGCCCGGTCGCGTTCGTGCTCGGCGGGGGCGGGAACCTGGGGTCGTTGCAGATCGGGATGCTTCGCGCCCTCGTCGAGCACGGAGTTCGTCCCGACATGGTGATCGGTTGTTCGGTCGGGGCGATCAACGGCGCGGCCTACGCCGCCGACCCAACGCCTTCAGGAGTCCAACACCTCGAAGAGATGTGGTTGTCGGTCCCCGAGTTCGACATCTTTCCCGCCGGGTGGATACCGAACCCGGTGCAGTTGGCCCGCAAGGGGAGTGCGCTTCATTCCAATGAGGGCCTGCGGCGTCTCGTCGAGTTCGGGCTACCGGTGCGGCGCTTCGATGAGTTGGCCATCCCGTTCGAGTGTGTGGCCACCTCGGTCGAGACGGCCGATGAGCACTGGTTCGGGACGGGCGACCTCATCGAACCGATACTGGCATCGGCCGCCCTGCCGGCCATCTATCCGGTGGTGTCGCTCCATGGAGGTCGGTTCATCGACGGTGGGGTGGTGAACGATGTGCCGATCTCGCGGGCGATAGAGCTCGGTGCCCGCCATATCTATGTGCTCCATGTCGGGAACTACGACCGGCCACGACCGGAGCCGCGCCGCCCCCTCGATGTCGCCATCCAGGCGTTTTGGATCGCTCGGCGTCACCGATTCACCCGCGATCTGGCGACGGTCCCGACCGACATCGGCGTGACGATCCTTCCCCCCGGCGAGATTCCCGCGGTGCGCTATGACGAGTTCAGCCGGAGCCGGGATCTGATGAACCAGGCCTACGCCGCGGCATCGGCTGTGTTGGACCGCGAGGCGGGCGCGGCGCCGGTGAGTCGCCCCGCACCGATCTCGGTCGAGGTCGATCGCGAGAGCCGCGAGCGCGGCCGGTTGTGGCGCGTGAGATGGGATGCGGCCCGGCGCCGGATCAATAGTGGTGAGCCCGAATCGGTCACCCCGCTCGAGGCCCGTCGGCCGACTATCGCCGAAGGCCAAGTAAGTAAGTAAGTAAGTAAGTAAGGAAGGAAGGACCCGGGCGGGTAGGTGAATGCTCCACCTCGTGGCTCTCCTGGAGGTCATGGTTTGGCTGGGCTCTGCCGGTGCTCGGGCCGACCAGAGCTAGGGTCATAGCGTGAGCAACCCCGTCAACCTGACGTCAGGTCCTCCCGAAACCGTGCTCGACCTGGAGCCGGCCGATGCGTTGGCGTCGCTCGATGCGGCGCTGGCCCTCGATCCGACCGAGCGGCGCGACGCGGTCTCTGCGGTCGTGGCCCGCTGGCCCCGTTTTCTCGATGGTTGGGCCCGGTTGGGTGAGCTGGCCCGAGACGACGCCGAAGCCTACGCCGCGTTCCGGGTCGGCTATCACCGGGGCCTGGACCGGCTCCGCCAGAACGGCTGGCGCGGTTCGGGGTACGTGCGCTGGGAGCATGAGGAGAATCGCGGGTTTCTGCGATCGTTGGCCGGGCTGGCGCGGATCGCGTCAGCGATCGACGAAACCGACGAGCGGGACCGATGCGAACATTTCCTTGTCCAATGTGACCCCTCCTGGCCCCCGGCCGATCTTGGCTGAGCCCCTGGATCGGCGGGCACCGTCGGGCACGTCGGGTGAGGCGCGTCCCGCCACCATGGCATCTCTACCCGTGTTCGAGGGAGCGGTGTTGGTCGGCGGGCAGAGCCGGCGCATGGGAAGGGACAAGGCCTGGATTGACATCGATGGCCGGCCGCAGGCTCTCGTGGCCGTGACGGCGCTACTCGAAGCCGGCGCTCGTTCGGTCGCAGTGGTGGGTGCCGACCGCGACCAGGAACGGTTCGCGCGGGCCTTCGACGATGCAGCCGACCGGTCGGGGTCGAAACCCGCTGCCTTCTTTCTCGACGACCTCTATCCGGGGGAGGGCCCGTTGGGCGGGGTGGTCACGGCGTTGGACCATTTTACAGACCACCCGGTGGTCGTCTTGTCGTGTGATCTCCCCCGGGTACGGCCCCGGGCGGTCACCGCCTTGGTTCAAGGCTTGGAGCTCGGCCGGCCGGTGGGGTCGGTACGCGCCGCTCCGAGCGTGTCGAGCCTCGAGCGGGTGGACGTGGCGATGGCGGTGGTGGACCGAAGACGTCAGCCGCTCGCCGCGGCGTACGGTCCCCGGGCCCGGGCCGTGCTCATCGACCGGTTCACCGCCGGCGAGCGCCGGCTGTTGGTCGCCATGGCCGGGTTGGTGGTGGCGGAAATCGAGCCCCCCGACGATCTTGAGCTGACCGACGCCGACGACCCCGAGAGCCTGGATCGTCTTCTCGGTGGTCGCCCGACCCCTCGGTGACAGGAGAGCTCACCCCCGCGCGCCGACCGTCGCGCGCTCGCAACGAGAACGCAACAATTGTCAACCGGACTCGATATGCTGGCTAGTTTGCGCGCATCGAGCCCGGTACGCTGCGGACAGTTCGACCGGTCGCTTTTTGAGGACGTACCGGGTCTCCTCGCGGAGTTGGCGTGGTGAGATCACGGAGCAGCACCCTTGGCTGGGCTGCCGTTCGACGCCAACATCCGGGCCCGCCGCGACGGTCCGCCGCAACCAAGGTGAGCAACGTTGTCGAGTAGGTACAGACCAGGGGCCGACAGGCAAGGATGGGCCGGTCGATCGCTGCGCTCGATGGGTGATCCTGTTCGACGACCAGGGCTATCGTCCACGGCTCTGACCTCCCGTCGGGCCGTGGCGGCGCCGGATAAGTCGGTCTGACCGATGGCCGGTTCCGAGTTCATCACCGACCAGTCCGAATTCGAAGCGGTTGTGACCGCCATCGAATCCGCACCACGTTATGCCCTCGACACCGAGTTTCATCGAGAACGCACCTACTACCCCAAAGTGGCGTTGGTGCAGCTGGCTTGGGACGACGAGCTAGTCCTCGTCGACCCCCTCGAGGTCGATCTCGCCCCGTTCAAACGAGTGCTGGAGAGCCCCACGATAGCGGTGCTCCACGCCGCCTCCCAAGACCTCGAAGTGCTCGAGATCGCCACCGGGTCGGTGCCTCGTGTCCTGTTCGACACCCAAATCGCGGCCGGATTCGTAGGTATGGCTACTCCGTCGCTGTCTGCGCTCCACGAGCGAGAGCTCGGGAAACGCCTGCCCAAGGGTGATCGGTTGACCGACTGGCTACGTCGTCCGCTCACCGATGATCAGCTGGCCTACGCGGCGGCCGATGTGGCGGACCTGGCTGAGATCCATGACCGCCTGGTGGCCCAGCTCGAGGCGGCGGGGCGAGTGCAGTGGGCCGCAGACGAGTGCGACTTGGCCCGCCAGAGAGCCTTGGTCCAGCGTGACCCCGACCTGGCCTACCGCCGCATCAAGGAGGTCCGGCATCTCAAGGGCAAGGCCTTGAGTGTGGCTGCTGCGGTGGCGGCGTGGCGCGAACGGCGAGCGGCCGAGCTCGACCAGCCGGTGCGGTTCATCCTGCCGGATATCGCCGTGGTGGGGGTCGCCCAAAAGGCGCCGACGACGCGTCGAGAACTGAAGTCGATCCGGGGTCTGGAAGACCGCCATCTGCGCGGGGACGCCACCGAGGGCCTACTGGCCGCGGTGGCCCATGGTGCCAGCGGTGCCACCTCGACGGTGGAACGCCCCCGAAACGCCGAGCTGGCCCGGGAGCTGCGCCCCGCGGTGTCATTGATCTCCGCTTGGGTGTCCCAGCTGGCGCGCGATGAGCAACTCGATACCGCGCTGCTGGCCACGAGAGCGGATCTGGAGGCCTTGTTGCGAGGAGATGAGGACGCCCGGTTGGCTCAGGGTTGGCGGGCGGACCTGGTGGGAGAGCCGATCCGACAGCTGGTGGACGGGCGGGCGTCGTTGGCCTTCGACGGAGCGGGTAACTTGCTGCTCGAGCGCCGATCCCATGCCCAGCTCGACGAGTGATGGTCACGTCAGAGCCGATTTCTCCGATCTTCGGGAAACGAGCTACAGACCGGGCCGCGGTTGAACTAAGCTGGAAGACGCGTGAGGCTGAAAGCGCGGTTAGCCCGATAGCTTCACATCAAGACGAGATAGCTGGCACGAGAGTACTGGACATACAACCAAACGCAGGGGTATGGCGCGACGCATCCGTGTCGTTCGTTACAGGCGGTACCCCGCACGATGAGGGAGCGTGACCCGTGAAGAAGGGTCGACATCGCCGCTTCGAAGAGGCCCGGGCGCTCAAGCGTTCGACTGACGTAGACTTCGACGATCTCTTGGACAGTCTTGGCAAGTCAGATGACTTGACGACTCAGGCTGACCCCGAGCCCGAAGATGACTACGACGATCCCTACGATCCGTACAAGGATGAGTCGCGCTGGCGCGACGAGCCGGAGAAAACGTGAACGTCACCACCTCCTCCGGGGGGTAGGTGGGCTCAGGATCCAGTTTCGTCGAGTATCTTGTCCAGCTTCAGAATCTGTGCTTCGTCCACCACGCCAACGAAGATTCCTTCGCTGTCGGTGACGGGTAGGACGCCTGCATCGGTTTGTTCCATCGCCACGACGGCTTGGCGTAGGGCCCAGGAGGGCCGCCCGGCCACGGCGTTGGTGTCCATGATCTCACCGACGGTCACATGTTCCCATTCGTCGCGGGGTATGTCTGACACCTGGTTGATGCCGCACATCCCGAGATAGTGTTCCCCGTCGACCACCGGTACTTCGCGCTCGCGTCGCCCGATGAGATGGAAGTCGACGAGCTCCGCCGCGGTGGCATCGGGCGGCACCGTGAGCGTGTCCGTGCTCAACACGGTGGCGATCGGTAGCGCAAACCGCCGCTCCAGATGGCCCAGCCGGTTGTCTCGCTGGTATCTCGACACCGACCTGCCGCGGATCAGCTGGGACACCGCCGCCGCGATCAGCGCCGGGATGACATAGTTGCTCGACGCGGTGGTTTCGGCCACGAACATGACCGAGGCCAGGGGAGTCCGGTACCCCGCTCCGAGGAACGCGGCTTCGCCGATGATCGGAAACAGCTCCGCGCTGGATTGGCCGATGAGGGTGCCGACGAGCTGCCCCAACAGAATCCCCTGGACAGCCAGCGGGATGAACATTCCTCCCGCGCCACCGGCGCCCACCGTGGCGAGGGTCGCGACCACACGTATCCCCAGCAACAGAGCCAGAAACCCTACGGTTCGCTCGAAGGCGGGGTCGGTCGCCCATTCTGCGGCGGCGATACCCGGACCGCTCGACAGGGGCTTGTCATAGACAGCCTCGGACAACAGGGCCAACCCGCCGAGCGTGGCGGCGCCGACGACGAGGCGGGGCAGCAGAGGACGGTCCGCGAGTGCCTTCACCCAGTTCACCGCGCCGGCGAACAGCCAGGCGCTCAGCCCGGCCAACAGGCCGAGCAGGATAGCGCCCACGATCTCGCGGGTGGCGAGCTGGGGGTTCAGCCCGTTGAACGTGAGGGGGGGTACGAGCAGGTCGCGCAGTTCGCCGGCGTTGTTGGGTCGGATGACCTCGAATGCGGAAACGAACGTCGAGTACCCGGCGGCGGAGGCGACGAGGGCCGGCAGCAGCGCTCGACGCCCGACATCGTCGGTGTAGGGGGCTTCGAGGGCGAACACGACCCCGGTGGCGGGGGTCTTGAAGATGGCGGAGATCCCGGCGGCCGCTCCGGCGCTGAGCAGCAGGCGGGTCTCTTCATGGTTGAATCGGCGCAACCAACGCGGCACGGCGACGCCGATCGTGGCTCCGGTGTAGATGGCGGGGCCTTCCAGACCGAGCGCGCCTCCGCTGCCCACCGTGGCGACACCACCGATCAGCCGGCCGATCCAGGGGCGCAGAGCCAGCCGGGGCACCCGATCGTGAAAGACGCGGATGTACTCGTCTGAGGTCGATGCGGTGGTGCGACCCCCGACGAAACGCAGGGACAGCGCAGTGATGATCAGCCCCACCGCGGGAGCGATCGCGACGATCGCCAGCCGCTCCGATTCAACCCGATGGATGATGTCCTCGACGAGGAGCTCGAAACCAAGAATGACCAGCCCGACGATCATGCCGACGACCGCGGCGGTGGCGAGGACCAGACCGTCGCGTCGCCCGACGGAGAGTACGGAACCGGCCAGCCTGGTCACGTGACGATCACGAGGTTCGCCGAGCGGGGTGGGGAACGATGGTCTCCGATGGTCGGGCGGTGAGATGCTCGCAAAGCGCGGCATACGGTTCGGCTCCGACCAGGGCGACGATCTCGTCGCGCAGGGCCTTGTACACCGGAGTGTCGCCGATGAAGGCCTCGTGCTCCTCGGTGCACCACCAGGCGAATTCCGCGCCGCCCTCTCCCCAGTCGGGGCGGCGCCATTCTCGCAGCGTCATGGTGGTTCGCTGGTTTTCGTCGGTGTGTTCGGTGAGTCGGAGCGGGAGCTGCCAGCAGACGTCCGGCTTGCGCAGCAGGGGGGCCTCTCCGGCGTCGACCGCGGAGAGATGAAGGGCACATCCCCCACCGGCGGGGAAGTCCTCTCGGTTGAGGAAGATGCATGCGTCCTCGAACTGGCGGGTGATCCAGGCTCCGTTCTCGTCTTGGTGGATCGGGCCGCCGACCTCGTCGGCCTCGTCCTTGAGTTGCCATTGCTCGTCGGTCAGGAGCGCGGCGTAGTCCTCGACGCGCTCGCGGTCGGCGGTCTCGGTGAAGTGTGCTCCGTAGCTGCAACAGCCTTGGCCGAGCTCAGGGGCGCGCTCGGTCAGCACGCCGGGGCAGCCTCGGCCGAAGATGCAGGTCCAGTCGCTGGCCATGAAGGTGACGTCGAAGAGCCAGACGGTCTCGTTCTTGTCCTCGAAGGACACCCACTCATGTGTGCGCACCGCCTCGACACTATCGGTGGTTACCACTTGTCCTGTGCACCTCAACCAGGGTTCGGCGGGTGACTTGAGCCACAATGAAGCCATGGACACCGTACGTGTGGGTCGGGCGCCGGTCGAGGACTCCGATTCCGGCTTGCGTGCCGAACTTGGCGCGGCGCTCAGGCCCGAGCGGGTGCACCACGATCCCCTCGAGATGGCGCTGTACGGCCGGGACTCCTCGACCATTCGGGGTGAGGATCCCGCGGCGGTGTGTTTCCCGGTGTCGACCGAGGAGGTGCGCTCATGTGTCCGCATCGCGGTCGCTCACGGGCGTCCGGTCGTGGCCCGGGGCTCTGGCACCGGGTTGGCCGGTGGCGCGGTGCCGTTTGACCGAGCGGTCATGATCGTCACCACCAAGATGAACCGGGTGCTGTCGGTCGACACCACCAACCGATATGCGTGGGTGGAGCCCGGGGTCATCAATCTGGATCTGTCGCGCCAGCTTCACCCGCTGGGTTTCCACTTTGCTCCGGACCCCTCGAGCCAGCAGTCGTGTTCGGTCGGTGGGAACGTGGCCAACAACTCGGGCGGCCCACACTGTCTTGCCTACGGGGTCACGAGCGCGCACGTGCTGGCGGTGGAGGTGGTGCTGCCCGATGGGGAGGTCACGATCTTGGGCGGGCTCGATGCCGACCCGGGGGGCTATGACCTGCGGGGGGCATTCGTCGGCAGCGAGGGTACGTTCGGTGTCGCCACCCGGATCGCGGTTCGCATCACCCCGAACCCGCCGGCGGTGAGCACCATGTTGATGGATTTCATGGATGTGGCTGACGCTGCTGCCGCGGTGTCGGCCATCATCGCCGCGGGGGTCGTGCCGGCCGCTATAGAGATGATGGACAGCCGGATCACGAAGGCGGCCGAGGAGTTCGTCGGTGCGGGCTACCCGACCGATGCGGCCGCAATCCTGCTCGTCGAAGTCGACGGCCTCCCCGGGGGTGTGGCCGCGGAGGCCGACATCGTGGCTCGGGTGGCCCGCGAGCACCATGCCCGGACGGTGCGGGTGGCCGCCGATGAAC
>Ga0316190_10000060_pt1 | contig 59427 bp, 73 predicted proteins | sample Eddworburrow2_MG_FD_204929 | JGI IMG/M metagenome (GOLD analysis project Ga0316190, IMG submission 204929) | Coastal sediment microbial communities from Maine, United States - Eddy worm burrow 2 | ecosystem: Environmental > Aquatic > Marine > Coastal > Sediment | place: USA: Maine | collected...
TCTACGCCAAGGACCCCAAGGCGTCGGAGTACACCGATGGCCTGCGCTCCAAGAACCGCATGGCCGCCGCCGGCTACCGGGTACTGGAGCAGAAGTACTACCTCGACGTGCTCTACACCGACATCATTGTCGCCAGGGTCAAGGGCCCGATCGCCCGAGCCGCCTACTGGTTCAATCAGAACATTCTTGACGGCATCGTCAATTTGGCCGCTACGTTCTCGGTCGGTATGGGCCGCTTCATCTACTGGATCGTCGATCAGGGCATGGTCGACGGTTCCATCAACGCCTCCGGCCGCTCGGCCTCGGCGTCGGGTCAGTTCCTCCGCCGGATCCAGACTGGGCAAATCCGCCAGTACGCCACCTTGATGTTCGGGGCCGCCGCCGTGCTGGTCGCCGTGTTCATCGTCGCCGTATGACATCTCCAATCAACAACCATCGGGAAACAGTTGCATGACCGACTTTCTGAATGACTGGGGCATCACCCTCATGGTCTTCCTCCCCCTCGTGGGGATGGCGCTCATGATGGTGATTCCGGGACGGGACGAGGAAACCCACAAGCTCATCGCCCTGGTTTCCACACTGGCTTCGGCCGTGTTCGGCATCCTCCTGTTTGCCAACTTCGACTACAGCAATTCCCGGCTGATGCAGTTCACCCCCATGACTACCGACGACAAGGGGAACTCCGTCCCGTACGAGTGGATCGGGGTGATCAAGGCCAACTACGACATCGGCATTGACGGGATCTCGCTCCCGCTCATCGCCTTGACGTTGTTGGTGGTGCCGCTGGTCCTCATCTACAGCTGGAACCACATCCCCGAGCCTGGTAACGCCAAGGCGTTCCTGATGCTTATCCTGGTACTACACACGGGGATGTTGGGTACCTTCGTGGCCCGGGACCTGGTGCTGTTCTTCGTCTTCTTCGAAGTTGTGCTCCTGCCCATGTACTTCATGATCGGGGTCTGGGGTGGCGAGCAGCGTCTGTACGCCGCCATCAAGTTCTTCCTCTTCACCCTGTTCGGCTCGGCTCTGATGCTGGTCAGTTTCCTGGCCCTGTTCTGGGCCACCGGTTCGACCACGTTCTCCATGGATGGCCTGGCGGAGTTGGTCGCCAATCGTTCCGCCCTGGCCTCGGATAACGCCGATCACATCAGCCTCACCACCCAGGTGCTGATCTTCGGTGGTATGTTCCTCGGGTTCGGGATCAAGGTCCCGATGTTCCCGTTCCACACCTGGCTGCCCGACGCCCACACCCAGGCCCCGACCCAGGGTTCGGTCATCCTGGCCGCGGTGTTGTTGAAGCTCGGTACCTACGGATTTGTCCGTATCGCCCTGCCCATCCTGCCCGAGGCCGCCGTCGAGTGGGCTCCCTGGATCGGACTGCTGGCCGTCATCGGCATCATCTACGGTGCCCTCGGCTGCCTGGCCCAGACCGACATGAAGCGCCTCATCGCCTTCTCCTCGGTGGCCCACATGGGTTACGTGATGCTCGGTATCGCCACCCTCACCGACTTCGGCATCAACGCCGCCATCTTCGGCATGGTGGCCCATGGCCTCATCACCGGTCTGTTGTTCTTCGTCGCCGGTTCGGTGAAGGAGCGCTTCCACACCCTGGAGATCAAGCGCCTCGGCGGCCTGCTGGTGCAGGCTCCCCACATGGGTTGGATCCTGGCCATCACCACCATGGCCTCGCTCGGCCTGCCCGGCCTGGCCGGTTTCTGGGGTGAGTTCCCCGCTATTCTCGCCGCCTACCAACCTGGTGGTGGCCTGTCGGAAGAACTGTTCCGGGTCTACATGGTCGTGGCTGCCATCGGTACCGTGCTCGCTGCCGGTTATCTCCTGTGGCTGCTGCAGCGCACCGCCTTCGGCGAGCCAAGTGAGGAATTCGCCGACGACCCCAACATCCACGACACCGTCTTCACCGAATGGGTGGCCTGGGTGCCGCTGCTGATCCTCATCGTGGTGCTCGGCTTCATCCCCGGCCTCATCTTCGGTATCACCAACGGGCCGGTCGTGGACATAGCCGACAACTTCAGGGTCATCGCCGGCGAGCCAATCACGGCCCTGGGAGGCTGACGTATGCTCCTCGCTTCGCTCGTCGCAACCGGAGTTTCGGCGGTGCCGAAACTCCCAGCAGTCATAGCCCAGGTCAGCACCGAGGTGGTGCCGTTCGAGCGGCCTGCCATCGACTGGCACGCGTTCGCCCCCGAGCTGGTGTTGCTGGCCTGGGGCGCCCTGGTCACGATCATCGACATCATCGGACTGGAGAAGACCAGGCGGTTCATGCCGTCACTCACCGGTCTCGGCTTCCTCTTTGCCATGATCCCGGTTCTCACCCTGTGGCGCGACGGCACCACCCGGGTGCTGTTCCAGGGCACGGTCAACGGTGCCCCCGATGGTATTGGGGCCTACGTCGTCGACGAGTACTCCCTGGTGTTGAAGGGTCTGTTCCTGCTCACCGGTTATGTGGTGGTGCTGCTCAGCGCCAACTACATGGCCGAGGGCGACTACTACGACAGCGAGTACTACCAGCTGATCGCCGCCTCGGTGCTCGGCATGCTGATCATGACCTCGGCCCGCGACCTGGTGTCGATCTTCGTTGCCCTGGAGCTGCTGTCCATCCCCGCCTACCTCCTGGCCGCTTGGCGCAAGCGTGACCTCAAGTCGAACGAGGCCGGGCTCAAGTACATGCTGATGGGGGTCTTCGCCTCAGCCATCATGCTGTACGGCATGTCGCTGCTTTATGGCCTGACGGGTGATACCCGCCTCGAGGTCATTGCCGATGCCATCGTCGGCAGCGATGCCGGCGCCCTCATCACCCTGGCCGTGATCTTCACCATCATCGGTTTCGGATTCAAGGTCTCGGCCGTGCCGTTCCACACCTGGGCCCCCGACACCTACGAGGGGGCACCGACACCGCTCACCGCCTTCCTCGCCGTCGCCTCCAAGGCTGCGGGCTTTGTGGCCCTGATCTCGATCGTGATCATCGCCCTCCCGGCCCGGGCCGATGTCGTCGAACCGTTCATCTGGGTGCTGTCGGCCGCCACCATGACCATCGGTAACCTGATCGCCCTGCGACAGACCAACATCGTTCGTATGTTGGCCTACTCCGGGGTGGCCCAGGCCGGTTACATGTTGGCCCCGCTGGCGGTATTCGGGACCTCCCCCGACGCTGCCCGCTCGTCGATCGTTACCTATCTGGTGATCTACGCCGTCATGAACCTGGGTGCGTTTGCGGTGGTCATCGCCGCCTCCCGCAAGACCCGCTCGGGCGAGATTTCGTCGTTCGGAGGCATGCTCAACTACGCCCCCGGCCTCACCGTTGCCATGTCGGTCTTCCTGTTCTCCCTGGCCGGTATCCCACCCATGGGCGGTTGGCTGGCCAAGTGGCAGGTCTTCAGCGCCCTGCTGGAGGGACAGACGGCGGCCGGGATCTCGCTGGCCGTGGTTGCAGCGTTCAACACCGTGATCGCCGCCTTCTACTACCTGAACGTGGCCAAGCAGATGTGGTTCATGCCTGCCCCCGACGGTGACACCACACCAATCTCGGTCCCGTCGCCTTTGATGGCGGCCATCGGGATCACCGTTATTGCCACCATCGTCGCCGGGGTCACCGGTTTTGTCCCCGACATCACCGAGTTCCTCGACACCGCAGCGGCCGCAACCCCCTGATTTCATGAGCGAGCGCTTCGACGATTACGTCGAGCGCTGTCTCTACCACCCCGAGCACGGTTTCTACACCGCCGGGGTGGGGGTCGCCGGCCGTCGCCGGGGTGACTTCCTGACCAGCCCCGAGGTCGGCCCCCTCTTTGGCGACGTGATCGGTCGCTATCTGGACCGTGTCTGGGCTGAGCTGGGCCGTCCCGATCCCTTTGTCGTGCACGACGTCGGAACCGGCCCCGGCACCCTGGCTCGCCGGTTGGCAGTGGTCGACGGGCCCTCGGCCGAGGCCCGAACGGTGCGCAGCTTTGATCGTGCCGACGGTGCGACGGCCCCCGCCGTCAGGCAGGCCCCGAGCGCTTTGGCCTCAGCCGCGAGCCTGCCCGACGATTTGGCAGGCTCGGTGGTGATCGCCAACGAGGTGCTCGACAACATTGCCTTTCGCATCGTCGAGTACGCTGCTGGCACCTGGCACGAAGTGCATGTGGCCCCCCAATCCGGATCGGAATCGGCTCTGGTCGAGGTACGCAGACCGGTTGACCACCCGGACAAACCGGTTGGCGCTGTCGTGGTGGCCAACCTCACCGCCGACCTGACCACGGCCGGGATTGATGTGGTCGACGGGCTTCGGGTGCCGATCCTGGAGCGGGCCCGGAACTGGCTCACCGAGGTGTTGGCCCAACAACCGGCGGTGGTGCTGGCCTTCGACTATGGGGCACCGACCACGGCCGAACTGGTGGCCCGGGGCGGCTGGTTGCGGACCTACCGCCAACACAAGAGGGGCAACGACCCGTTGCGTGAACCGGGCCACTGGGACATCACTACCGACGTCGCCTTCGACCAGCTGCCTCCGCCGATTGAGTTGACCGACCAGGCGACGTTTCTGCGCCGCTGGGGGATCGATGACCTCGTGGCCGAGGGGCGTCGGTACTGGCAGCTTCATGCCGCCCAACCGGACCTGAAGGCGTTCATGATGCGAAGCCGGGTGTCGGAGTCCGAGGCCCTCCTCGACCCCTCAAGCCTCGGCCGTTGGCTTGTCGCTGAGTGGCACCGGCCAGACCTGATGATCGATCCCGGGTCGATGGCAGGCGGCGCACGGTAGGTTTGGACCATGGTCGCCAGCGCCAAATCCACCCTGAGCCGGGAAGCCATCGCCCACGCCGCTCTGGCCATCACCGATGCTGGCGGCCTGGGCGAGCTGTCGATGCGCAAGTTGGGTCACCACCTCGGCATCGAAGCCATGTCGCTCTATCACTACGTGGCCAACAAGGACGACCTGCTCGACGCCGTGCTTGACGAGCTCTACGGCGAGATCGAGCTGCCGGTCGATGTGGTCGACCAGGAGTGGGAGACGGCGATCCGTGGGGCCATGGGCTCGTTCCATGGTGTGCTGGTCCGTCACCAGGCCGCCCTGCAGCTCTTTGCCGGTCATCCCTCGCGCAGCGTGCGGGCATCGGAGGTGCAGCTCTGGGCCTACGGGCGGTTCCTCGCCGTCGGTCTCAACGAGGTCCAGGCCCACCATGCGGTGCATTTCGCCGTCTCGTTCGTGATGGGTCACGCAACCTCCGAACTTGGCACCCGGGCCCTGTTGCTCAGCGAGGCTCCGGCCAGTCCCGGTCAGCCGCCAAACCCGCTCATGGCGGGGCTGGTCGAGCAGACCACCTGCGTAACCGCCGACATGCGCTTCCAGGCCGGTGTCGACGCCGTGATCGCCGGCCTACGAGCCCTCTACCAGCTCCCCTGAGCCCCTGCAATTGCCCGTAGGGCCTTCCGATCCGAGGGCGTCGGCGCTGCTACATTCGCTGGATGATGATCTGGAGACGACGTCGGTCTGCAAGGCTTCACCGATCGGCGCTGGCCCGATCCCTCGGCTTCCTCTGTCTCGTGCTCTTGTTGGCTGGCTGCGGCTCCGACGGTAGTGAGGTGGGGACCGAGACGGCCAGTTCCGTTGCCGACAACGCCGATGATTCGCAATCATCCACCACGATCGAACCGGAGCCGTCAGCGACGAGTTCGACCACATCGGAGCCGGAGCCTTCGGTTTTGGACCAATCTGTTCGTAGCCCTGAGGAGGCCGAGGCCGTCGAAGCCTGCTCGGGGGACGCCTACTCGGGCCCGTCGCCTCCGCCGCCCGACGCCTATGTGCACCTGACCGATGAGGCCGGCAACGGCCTGTGCCTCGGGCCGGTTCAGCTAACCGGAGAGGCGCTGGAGAGTGCCACGTCGGTTGCGAGCGAGTTCGGTGAGCACCGGGTCGAACTCGTCTTCACCACCGACGGAATTGAGGGCTTCAATGATCTGGCCGCAGAGTGCTTGGCCGAAGGCTCCTACTCGGCCCTGTGCCCGAGCGGTCGCGTTGCCATCGTCGTTGATTCAGTCGTCGTGTCGTCGCCCAGCATCCAGGGGGCACCGTTTGAGCGGGACCAGATTGTCGTGTCCGGCGCATTCAGCAAAGAAGAGGCCGATGATCTCACCGCCCGGATCGTCAGTGGTTCGATCAGGTTCCGCCCCGTGGTCGTGGACCTGGGCTCCTTTCCATCACTAGTTGACGACGAATGAAGTTGATCGCTGCTGCAGGTCCACCCGAGCGGCTCCAGGGCCAGGCGGTAGGTCGAGCTCTGGAGCGGCACACCGTGACGCGGGACACTACAATCGCGAATTGGGCACGCATCCATCCGCGGGCGGCCTAGGCCGATGCGATCTCGGTCAGTTCCCGGGCGCGGGTCATTTGAGGTTGGGAGACACACATGTCGGAGACGATCGGAGTTTACGAGGTCGAGGATCGGACCTTTCCTCCGCCTGCAGCCTTCGCCGCTCAGGCCAACACCAACGACCGCGCCCTGTACGACGAGGCCGAGGCCGACTACGAGGCCTTCTGGGCCCGCCAGGCCCGGGAACTTGTCACCTGGGACACCGACTTCCACACCACGCTCGAATGGAAACTGCCCTTCGCCCAGTGGTTCGTCGGTGGCGAGCTGAACATCACCGCCAACTGTCTCGACCGTCACGTCGACGCAGGCCTGGGCGACAAGGTGGCGTACCACTGGGAGGGCGAGCCGGGCGACACCCGGACCATTACCTACGCCGAACTGCTGACCGACGTCAAGAAGTTCGCAAATGTGCTCAAGGGTCTCGGCCTCAAAAAGGGTGATCGGGCCGCCATCTACATGCCCATGATCCTCGAGTTGCCGGTGGCGATGCTGGCGTGCGCCCGCATTGGCGTCGTGCACTCGGTGATCTTTGGCGGGTTCTCGGCCGAGGCCATCGTCGATCGCTGCGAAGATGCCGATGCCCGGATCATCATCACCGCCGACGGTGGCTACCGAAAGGGGTCGGCCGCACCCCTCAAGCCAACGGTCGACACGGCCCTGGAGACCGGCGCCGCTTCGGTTGAACACGTGGTCGTTGTCAACCGCTGCGATCTCGATCCAGCCATGACCACGGAGCGCGACCTGTGGTGGCACGAGCTCATGGCCGTCGCCTCCGACGACTGCCCGGCCGAACCCATGGATTCCGAGCAGCTGCTCTACCTGCTCTATACCTCGGGCACCACGGCCAAGCCCAAGGGCATCATGCACACCACCGGGGGCTACCTGACCCAGGTCGCCTTCACCCACAAGTACGTGTTCGACATCAAACCCGAGACTGACATCTACTGGTGCGCGGCCGACATTGGTTGGGTCACCGGCCACAGCTACATCGTCTACGGCCCGCTGGCCAACGGCTGCACCTCGGTCATGTACGAGGGCACCCCCGACACCCCGGGTCAGGACCGCCTGTGGGACATCGTCGAGCGTTACGGCGTGACCCAGCTCTACACCGCCCCCACCGCCATCCGCATGTTCATGAAGTGGGGGGCGCAGGAACCGGCCAAGCACGACCTGTCGACGCTGCGGGTGCTGGGCACCGTTGGGGAGCCCATCAACCCCGAAGCGTGGATGTGGTACCACGAACACATCGGCGGCAACGCCCGCCCCATTGTCGACACCTGGTGGCAGACCGAAACCGGGGGCCACATGATCACACCCCTGCCCGGGGTGACCACCACCAAGCCCGGCTCCGCCACCTCCACCATCCCCGGGGTGTTCGCCGAACTGGTTGATGACGATGGCAACGTGGTGCCGGTTGGCGGCGGCTACCTCACCATCACCAAGCCCTGGCCAGCCATGCTGCGCGGCATCTGGGGTGATCCCGAGCGCTACCAGGACACCTACTGGTCGCGATTTGAGGGCCGCTACTTCGCCGGCGACGGGGCCAAGCTCGACGACGAGGGCTACCTCTGGCTGCTGGGCCGGGTCGACGACGTGATGAACGTGTCGGGTCACCGCATCAGCACCACCGAGGTTGAATCGGCCCTCGTCGACCATCCGGCGGTGGCCGAGGCCGCCGTGGTCGGAGGCAACGACGACGTGACCGGTCAGGCCATCATCGGCTACGTGATCCTGCGGGGCGGCAACGAGGCCTCAACGGAGTTGGGCAACGAGATCCGTGACCACGTCGGGGTCAAGCTGGGCAAGATCGCACGGCCCAAGACGGTCATCATCGTGCCCGACCTGCCCAAGACCCGTTCGGGCAAGATCATGCGCCGACTGCTGCGGGACGTGGCCGACGGCCGCAGCCTGGGCGACACCACCACCCTGGCCGACCCCGACGTGGTGTCCGAGATCGCCCGACGGGCGTCGGAAGAAGACGACGACTGAGACAACGACTGAGACAACGACTGAGAGCATCGCGGGTGGCTGTCAGAGGCGGCCACCCGCCGTTGCAAGCGGCCCCACAGCTGCGAGAATATGGGGTATGAAAAACGGTCTCAAGACGGCGGTACTACTGGCCAGCCTGGCCTCCATCCTCATGGTGTTCGGGGCCCAGTTTGGCCGTGGCGGGCTGGTCATTGCCTTCGTGATCGCCCTGGGCATGATCGGCGGCTCGTTCTGGTTCAGTGACAAGCTGGCCATCCGCTCAGCCCACGCGGTCGAGGTTGATGCGGCTCAGTTGCCCGAGTACCACGCCATCATGGTCGAACTCACCAGCAGTGCTGGTATGCCCATGCCTCGGATCTATGTTTCGCCCGAGCAGCAGCCGAATGCCTTCGCCACCGGGCGGGGGCCGAACAATGCCGCTGTCTGCGTGACCGAAGGCCTGCTGCGGGCACTGTCCTGGGACGAGATCCGAGGCGTGCTGGCCCACGAACTGGCCCACATCAAGAACCGGGACATCCTCATCGGCTCAGTGGCGGCCACGGTCGCCACCACCATCAGCTTTGCCGCCAACATGGCGATGTGGGGTGCCATGTTCGGGGGGCGGGACGACGATGAGGACAGCAACCCCATCGTGCTGTTGGCGCTCGCCATACTGGCTCCCATCGCCGCCGGGCTGATCCAGATGGCGATCAGCCGCAGCCGAGAATTCCAGGCCGATCGCACCGCGGCCCGCATGATCGATGACGGTGAACCCCTGGCCCGGGCGCTGGAAAAGCTCCACGGGTTCTCGCAGCGGGTTCCGTCCCACATCGCCCCGTCCCAGGCCAGCAACTACATCATCAATCCCCTGGCCAACAGCAAGGTCAGCTTCTCCAAGATGTTCGCCACCCATCCCGAGGCCGAGGAGCGCGTCCGTCTGCTCCGCTCCGGTGAATGGTCGAAAGCCCTGTAGGCAGCTCCGGGTGGATGCTTTTGGTTGCCGCGCTTGTGTAGCGGGGGATGTTTCGACGCAGTCGAAACTCCGGGTGGTTGCCTTTGGTCGCCGCGCTTGTGTAGCGGGGGATGTTTCGACGCAGTCGAAACTCCGGGTGGCGGCCGCAGGCCGCCACACTTAGTCCCGAAAGTTTTCGAACTGGAGCGGTAGCTCCATGTCCATTTCTCTGAGGGCGGCGATCACGGTTTGCAGGTCATCCCGTTTCTTACCCGAGATCCGAACCTGGTCGCCCTGGGTCTGCGACTGGATGCCCTTCAGCTTCATCGACTTGATGTGGGTGTTGATCTTCTTGGCGTCGTCAGAGCTGATTCCCGCCTTGAGTGACGCCTTCAAGCGTGCCCGGCCACCGGCCGCGTCTTCGATGTCGCCAAAGTCCACGGCCTTCAGCGACACTTTGCGCTTGATGAGCTTCTCCTCGACGACCTGACGGAAAGCGGTGATCCGGTCCGAGCTGGACGACTCAAGCTCGAGGGTCATCGCCTTGGCGTCCAGGGCGATGGTCGAGTTGGTGTCCTTGAAGTCGTACCGGTTGGTCACTTCCCGACTGGCCTGGTCGATCGCGTTGGCTACTTCCTGCATGTCAATCTCTGAGACCACGTCAAACGTCGGCATGGCTTCCACGCTAGCGCCGTTTGTTGGTGCCGTTGGCTGTTTCCGCCGCCTGGCGAGCCACCGTATTGTGGCTGCCGCGGCCGTCGTCCGCCGCCGCGTGGTCCAGAACCATCCAGGATGACCAGCAAGCTCGAAAATCAGTATCGCTTGGGCAGTCCGGCCCGCTAGCCTCTACATCTTCGAGGGTCGGTGCCCGAGTGGTCAAAGGGAGCGGACTGTAAATCCGCCGGCAACGCCTACGTAGGTTCAAATCCTACCCGGCCCACGTTTCAACACCCCTGAGGGGCGTTGAACCCGAGTTTCGGCGGAGCCGAAACGTCGTTTGCTCTGGGCGGGTGGTACGTCCACGCTGATGCTGGGCCTATTGCCTTCACGCCTCTGAGGGGCGGGTGGTGGGGTTAGAGAAGTTTTTGCATGAGGGCGACGTCGTGCCAGCGGCCGAATTTCCTGGCTGCTTCTCGTTCGACGCCGATGAGATCGAAACCGTGGCGTTCGTGCAGGGTCAGACTGGCCTGCTGTTGATCGATAATGCGGGCAAAGACACAATGAAACCCGTGGTTGGTAGCCACTGTGAGTAGCTCGGCCAGGACACCAGTGCCCACGCCCTGGCCCTGGGCCATGCGGTCGACGTACACCGAGTCCTCGACCGAGGTTCGGTAGCCCGGGCGATCCCGGTAGAAGCTGAGGCTCCCGAACCCGACCACATGGTGATCGATCTCGGCGACGACAACCGCCAATCCGCCGGAGCGCTCGGCCAGATACTGCTGCTGCGTCTCAAGCGTGCGGGGAACCAGGTCAAGGGTGGCCGTGGACTCCTCGACCTCGCGGTTGTAGATCTCGCAGAGGCGTTGGGCGTCGGCCATGGTCGCTCGGCGTATCAACACGCGCCGACCTTATCCGCATCCAGACCAGGCACACAGCGATATCTGGGCCCAACAGACCGCCGGTGTTGGTCGGCTGTACTGATCGGCTGGGTGCCTGACGGGCAAGTGGTCCGGACAGGCGATCCGCCCTCATCCCGTGCGCCAAACCGGCCCGGGTCGATCAGGAAGGTACTTTGGTTCAGGACCAAAGGTGTCGACAACAGGGTGTGCCCTTTGCATCCTCTGTCGATCCGCTAGTGTTGGCAACCGTGTTCAGGCGTCGCCTCCGTTTGTACCTCGCCACCGGCCTGTTGACCATCCTGTCGGTCCTGCTATTCATGCTGGTGCTGCGACCTGGCGGTAGCGACCATTCCACAGTCCTCGCCGGACCGGAGGCAACCGGAGCCCCCGCCGACACCGTCACCACATCCACGGGAACGGCTACCACCAAGGGGTCGACGGTTGCCAAGGGGTGGGCCACGTTCAATGGGTCAACCACGTCGAAAGGGTCCGCAACCACTGGGTCCACGGAGTCCGCAGGGTTGAACGGGTTCACGACCACAGCGGGGTCCCCGGAGTCGTCAGGGGCGCCGGCGTCGAGCCGGCCGGTCGCTCCCGCCACTGCGCTGCCGAGGCCCGGTGCACCGGCATCGCTTCCCTTCGTGCCGCCGTCGACCCAGGCGACAGGCGGGGCGGGTGTGGACGGCACCACGGTCGACGGCCAACCAACCACAACGGCACCCACCGTTACCACCACGGCCAATGGGGGAGCGGGCACGGCGAGCTATGAGCCGATGCGGAACGACCGCCCACAGTTTCGCCGCTACGTCGATGTCGCCTCTCACCAGCTCAGCCTCGCAGCCCTGACCGAGGCCGCCAGCCGGCCCGACAACGGCACGGTGGGCGATGGCCAGTTCCGCCTGGCCTGTGAGTACTCACACTTCGGCAATGACGACCCCATCGTGCTGCCCGGACAGGCGGGTAGGGCCCACCTCCACATGTTCTTCGGCAACACCGCGGTCGATGCGTTCACCTCCGCCGATTCGTTGCTCAACCGGGGTGGTTCGACCTGTAACGGCTTTGAACTCAATCGCTCGGGTTACTGGACCCCCGCCCTGCTCGACGGGCAGGGCAACGCCGTCGTTCCCGATTCGATCATCCTGTACTACAAGACCAAAGAGCCGGGCAACGTGCAGGCCATGCCCCAGGGGCTGCAAATTGTGGCCGGGAACACCGGCAACGACGGTTTCAGCGCCGGTTCCCGCCTGCACTGGTCCTGTGGCGGCAATGGGGCGGCCTACAACCTGACCAACCAGATCCCCGACTGCGGTGGTGACACGATCAACGCCACCATCCAGTTCCCGAACTGCTGGGACGGCGCCAATCTGGGATCGTCGGACCACAGTAGTCACATGGCCTTCGTGGCTGAAGAGAGGCCATGTCCGGCCAGCCACCCGGTGCGCCTGCCCCAGATCAGCTTCCTGCTGTACTACCCCGGTGCGAGTTCGGTCGACGGTTGGCATCTCTCCTCCGACCGTCACGGTGGGCGCTCGATGGCCCCCGGCTCTAGTCTGCACGCCGATTGGTGGGGTGGCTGGAACGACGAGGCAATGGAACTGTGGATCGGTGGCTGCATGCAGGCAGCCAGGAACTGCTCCTACGGCCAGACCGGAACCAGTCGCCAGTTGGCGGCCCTCAACAAGTTGCAGATCTACGAAGGTCCGAACTACCTGTCACTCCCGCCCGGGATGGCCGACCAGTAGCGGCGTCACCGGCCAGAACTCCACTTGAGATCGGGCTGGACGTCGGCTGGGCCTCAATCGATGCCTTACCTGGGCCCTGGAGTGTCGCTGATCCGGCGGCGGAACCAGGGCCGGATCATGGAATCTCGGTTAAACGGGTTGGGGGCCATCGCAGACCGTGGCAGACTTTCCCTGGCCCGTGCGAACGGGCCATCTGCCCCCTGACGGTGTTTTGAGCATCAGCCGCTCGGGGAGTGGACGAGAAGCCTCCTTAGCTCAGTCGGTAGAGCGTTTCCATGGTAAGGAAAAGGTCGAGAGTTCGATTCTCTCAGGAGGCTCTACGGCATCCGGCCTGTAGAGCCGGTTGACGCGGCGACGTAGCTCAGTAGGTGAGAGCGCTCGGCTCATAATCGAGAGGTCGTCGGTTCGAACCCGACCGTCGCTACAGATCGACCAGCCGTTAGGGTCCGCAAGACATCAGCGGCTGCGAATCTCCGAGCTTTCGCCCTGAGGCGCCCACGGGCGACCCGGTGGGTGACGGTCTCGGCCCCCGCCGACGAGCCCTGCCTGGCAGGACTCAGCGGTGATCCGAAGCAACGCGTACTACCACCGTCAAGGAACAAAGGAAAGATTTCAATGGCCAAGGAGAAGTTTGAGCGTAATAAGCCTCATGTGAATGTGGGGACGATGGGTCATATTGATCATGGTAAGACGACGTTGACGGCGGCGATTACGAAGGTGTTGTCGGATCGGGTTGCGGGTTCGCAGGCTGCTACTGCGTTTGAGGATATTGATAAGGCTCCTGAGGAGAGGGAGCGTGGTATTACGATTAATGTGTCGCATGTTGAGTATGAGACTGATGCTCGGCATTATGCGCATGTTGATATGCCGGGGCACGCGGATTATATCAAGAATATGATTACTGGTGCTGCTCAGGTTGATGGGGCGATTTTGGTGGTTTCGGCTGCTGATGGTCCGATGCCGCAGACTCGTGAGCATGTGTTGTTGGCTCGTCAGGTTGGGGTTCCTGCGATTGTGGTGGCTTTGAATAAGGCTGACATGGTTGATGATGAGGAGCTTCTTGAGTTGGTTGAGCTTGAGGCTCGCGAGCTCTTGTCGGAGTATGAGTTTCCGGGTGATGATGTGCCGGTGGTGCATGTTTCGGCGTTGAAGGCTTTGGAGGGTGATTCGGCTGCTGGTGATGCGGTGATGGCGTTGATGGATGCTGTTGATGCGTATATTCCGGAGCCGGAGCGTGAGTTGGATAAGCCGTTCTTGATGCCGATTGAGGATGTGTTTTCGATTACTGGTCGGGGGACGGTTGTCACTGGGAAGGTTGAGCAGGGGATTGTTAATACTGGTGATGAGGTAGAGATCGTCGGGATTCGTGATACGCGGAAGACGACGTGTACTGGTGTTGAGATGTTCCGGAAGTTGCTTGATCAGGGTCAGGCTGGGGACAATATTGGTGCGTTGTTGCGGGGGGTGGAGAAGGATGAGGTTCAGCGGGGGCAGGTGTTGGCTAAGCCTGGTTCGATTACTCCTCATACTGAGTTTGAGGCTCAGGTGTATGTGTTGACGAAGGAGGAGGGTGGTCGTCATAAGCCTTTCTTTGGGAATTATCGTCCTCAGTTTTATTTCCGTACGACTGATATTACGGGGACGGTGACGTTGCCTGAGGGTACGGAGATGTGTATGCCGGGTGATAATACGAAGATGGTTGTTGAGTTGATTAATCCGATCGCGATGGATGAGGGTTTGCGGTTCGCGATTCGTGAAGGTGGTCGTACTGTTGGTGCTGGCCGCGTAACCCAGATTCTCAAGTAGTAGAGCGGATAAACATGGCAGCCAAGCAGAAGATCCGGATCCGGCTCAAGGCCTACGATCACGAGATCATTGACCAATCGACGAAGAAAATCGTTGAAACCGTTGCTCGAACCAACGCCGAGTTCAGGGGCCCAATCCCCTTGCCGACCGAGATGCACCGCTTTTGTGTCATCCGGTCGCCCCACAAGGACAAGGACAGTCGAGAACACTTCGAGATGCGCATCCACAAGCGTCTCATCGACATCCTGGAGCCGAACCCCAAGACCGTTGATTCCCTGCAGCGCCTTGAGCTGCCTGCTGGTGTCGATATCGAGTTGAAGATCCAAGAGGTATAGGTGTGACGGCCGAAGGCCGGTAGGTGAAGTGAACTGAACAGCGGTCGGTGAGTCCTGCTCACTGGCCGCTGTTTCGCGTTACGGGTTCGGTGGTGTGGGTTTCGGGTTGGTGACTGGGCAAGGGGTGGTTGGGAGTCGAGCGCTATGATTTGCGGCGAGTGGGGCCATCGACGGCAGATGCTGTAGGCCAGTCGGAACAGGGGAAAGGGCTAAGTCGGTTGCAGCAGATAGGCCGGTACGAGGTCATCGGGCGAATTGGAGCGGGCGGCTTCGCCACGGTCTATCGCGTCCGTGACACTGGGCTCGAGAGCGAGGTGGCGGCCAAGGTGCTGGCCGAGAACTGGACCGACACCGCCGAGCTGCGCGACCGGTTCATTCTGGAGGCCAGGCTGCTGCGACGAATCGACTCGCGGCGAGTGGTGACGGTGCACGACATCGGCGAGTTGCCATCGGGCCAGCCGTACTTTGTCATGTCGCTTGCCGATCGAGGCACGCTGGAAGACCGTTTGGTTGGGGCACCTGCCCTCGCGGCCGACGACCTCCGGGCTCTGGCCGGGGAGTTGGCCGAGTGTGTTCGAGCCGTTCACGCCCATGACCTGATCCATCGTGACATCAAGCCGAGCAACCTGCTGATCACGGCCAGCCGCTCGACCGGTCCGGCGGGGACGGGAAGCGGTTTGATCGTGCCGCCGGAACGGCTCCTCCTTGGTGACTTCGGTCTGGCCAAGGACGTTGCCCTCCAGGCCAGCGGGATGACCGCAGGGCTCACCATCGCGGCCGGGACGGGTGGTTACGCCGCCCCGGAGCAGATGAATCCGGCAGGCAAACCCGATCGTCGTACCGATCTCTACGCCGCCGCCGGGGTGATGTACCGGGTGATCAGCGGTCAGGTGCCGCCCCCATTCGACGTGGTTCGTCAGACGGTGCCGTTTCCTGATCACGAGCCGTGGATGGCGGGTGAGCTCGGCTCCTTCTTCCGCCAGGCGATGTCGTTCTCCCAGGACGGTCGGCCCCCGTCGATCGATGCGTGGCATCAGCACCTACTGTTCGCCCTTGCGAATGGACAGGGTAGCGACGCCACGGTTGCCGCTCCCCTGGTCCCCAACCCGGGGGCGATCGACCCCGGAACATTGTCTGGTCGGGGTCCCACCGTTCCGACGGTGGGGTCGAATCAACAACCGGTGGTGGCGGATGAGGCCGCCGGCCCCCGGGCCCACCCGGTCTCATTGCCGGTCGTCGACCCCTCGTCGCTCACCCGTCCTTCGCCGCCGTCGACTGGGCAGCAGCAGCCATCGCCGCCGTCGGTGCCGGCAACAAGTTGGCGGTCGCCTCCGCCTCCATCACCGCAGCCCCATTCATTGCCGCACGAAGCGCACAACAGCGGTTCGCTTCCGCCGGTGTCGGGCCACCAACAGGCTTCGTTCAGGCCGGAGCCGAACCCGGTGTTGCCGCCAAACAGGGCGCGACGCTGGCCCTGGCTGTTTGTCGTGCTGATCGTGCTCGGCGCTGCAGGCGGTGCCGGCTGGTTCTACCTCTCTGGTACGGCGCCCACGGTCGACGGTGACCTTGAGGTCGTCGCAGGTCAGACACCCGTCTTCAGCGCCGCGCTCCCAGGGGCCGACAGCTATGAATGGACCGACTGGGATGGGCTGACGTCGACCGGTGGGGAGTTCAGTTTCAACGCCATCGTGCCCGGTCCGGTGAGCTTCAGTGTGGTCGGCATCACCGATGGCAGTCGATCACGGTCGAAGAAGATCACGGTCGACATCACGCCCGCACCCAATGGCCCAAGGATTCTCGGCCCCGAAAATCCCGAGGTCGGCGAGGAGGCGGTTTATGAATACGACCCGGCCGACGGCACCGACCCTGAATGGCGTGACGAACAGCGCCGCCCCAGCGACCCCGCAGCCAATTGGCAGGGCCCCGAGTACAAGCTCAAGCCAGATGGGCCAGGGACGTGGGAGATCATTCTCATCGTCACCCAGGGCGAGGGAACACCGGACGAGGTCCGGGTGGGTACTCGTCGGGAGGTTGTGATCGTCGATGGCTGAGGTCTGATTCGGTGCGCTTCACCAAAGCTTTCTGGCCGGGGATCACCGACGGTTCGATCACCATGGCCTTTCGCTACTGGAAGGCGCCGACGGTTGTTGTCGGTCGTCCCTACCGCACCGCCGGAGGTCGGGTGGAGGTCACCGCCGTCGATGTCGTCGACCCGGCCGCCATCACCGACGACGAGGCCCTGGCTGCCGGTCACCGCAGCGCGGATGAGGTCAGGGACTATCTGGCGTCGGTAGCGGCCAAGGCGGCGGACACCACGGGGGAGCGGCGCATCTTCCGGATCGACTTCCGCCTCCTGGACGAGGATGACCCCCGGGAGTTGCTGGCCAACAATGCTGGGCTGTCCGTCGAGGACGTGGCCGAGATCGACGCCCGCCTCGACCGGCTCGACCGGGCGGCCAAGTCCGGTCCCTGGACCAGGCAGGTGCTGGCCCTGATCGCCGAGCGTCCGGCTACCAGGGCCCCTGATCTGGCGGCCTCGGTCGGGCGGGAAACCCAGCCGTTCAAACTCGATGTCCGCAAGCTCAAGAATCTGGGGCTGACGATCAGTCTCAACCCCGGCTACCGGCTCTCGCCCCGGGGTCAGGCCTACGTGGCCAAGGCCCTGGTCAAGGCGTTGAACAATACGGCGGGGACTGGCGCCAGTGACGGACCGCCCACATGAGTGGAAGCACCAAGCGCCGCCGGTAGGGTTGTCCAGTCCGAACGAACAGGTTCCCACTGAGGTGACCTCGTTCATCGCACTCCCCGGCTCCTGTCGGCGGGTACGCGGAAATCATAAGACGTCCGAGTAGGCCTCTTCTTGCCAGTCGAGGAACCGCACGGTTATTTCAACCCATTGCTCCGTTCGGCTTTTGTTCTCCCGTCGGCGGAGACGAGTTCGCGTGAACGGCGCACGTTCCTCTGTCACTGACCGCGGAATACGCCCTCTGACGGGAAAGAGAATTTCGTATGGCACAAAAGGCGATCGTCGGCGAGAAAGTCGGCATGACCCAAGTTTGGGACGACGACAACAAGGTCGTCCCCGTGACCGTGGTCAAGGTCACCCCCTGTCGCGTCGTGCAGGTCAAGACGCCCGCCATCGATGGCTACTCCGCCATCCAGGTGACGCTGGGCGAAAAGGAAGCACGTAAGCTCCCCAAGCCCGAAGCCGGTCACTTCGCCAAAGCTGGCGTCGCCCCGGGCCGGGAACTGGTTGAACTGCGCCTCGATGATGTCTCGGGCTATGAGCCCGGCCAGGAGCTGGGAGCCGAGGTGTTCGAGGCGGGAGACGCCGTCGACGCCATAGGTACCAGCAAGGGCAAGGGCTTTGCCGGTGTCATGAAGCGCCACAACTTCAAGGGCCAGCGCGCCACCCACGGTGCCCACCTCGTGCACCGCATGCCCGGCTCGGTCGGTCAGGCTTCAACTCCTGCCCGGATCTTCAAGGGCGTGAAGATGGCAGGCCGGATGGGATCCGATCGGGTTACCACCCAGAGCCTGACTGTCGTCCGTTCCGACCCCGAACGCAATGTCGTGTTGGTCAAGGGATCGGTGCCCGGTCCCAAAGGCGGCACGGTCATCATCCGCAACGCGATCAAGAAGGCGAGCAGCTCCGATGCCTAGCCAAACCGAGACCTCGGTAGCGGTCAAGACCGCATCCGGTGAAGGCACCGGAACGGTTGACCTCGACCAGGCCATGTTCGACACCGACCCCCACATGGCGGTGCTTCATCAGGTGGTGACGGCCCAGTTGGCGGCTCGTCGAGCAGGTACCCACAGCACCAAGACCCGGGCCGAGGTCCGCGGTGGTGGCGCCAAGCCCTGGAAGCAGAAGGGCACCGGACGGGCCCGAGCCGGCTCCAGCCGCTCGCCAATCTGGGTTGGCGGTGGTATCGCCCATGGGCCCAAGCCCCGCAGCTACGCCCAGCGCACCAATAAGAAGATGATCAAGTTGGCGCTCCGTTCCGCCCTCACCGATCGCTATCGCGATGACAAGGTGGTGGTGGTCGACGACTGGGGTCTCGATCAGCCGAGCACCAAGAAGGCCAAGGCCCTGCTTGGAGCCATCGGTGTCGAGGGCAAGATCCTCGTTGTCATCGCCCGTTCGAAAGAGGCGGTGGCCAAGAGCTTCCGCAATCTTCCCGAGGTAGCGATTCTGACCGTTGATCAGCTCAACGCCTACGACGTTCTGGTCAACGACTACATCGTCTTCGCCAAGGACAGCCTGCCTGGCGGGACCTCCCCCAACACCGAGAGTGAGGAATCGTGAAAGATCCGCACGACGTGATCATCCGACCGGTTGTTTCGGAGAAGTCCTTCAGCCAGTCCGAACAGCACAACGCCTACACCTTCGTGGTGGCCGCCAGTGCAACCAAGCCCGAAATCAGCGACGCGGTTGAGACCATCTTTGACGGGGTCAAGGTGGCCAAGGTCAACACCTTGAACCGCAAAGGCAAGAGGGTGCGCAATCGGCGCAACAACACCGTCAGTACCCGAACAACGACCAAGCGAGCGATCGTCACCCTGGCCGAGGGCGAGATCGAGCTGTACACCAGCTGAGGAACTGACTTTTTATGGCCATTCGCAAACGCAAACCAACCAGCCCCGGTCGTCGGTTTCAGACCACGTCGGACTTTTCCGAGCTCACCACCACGAGCCCTGAAAAATCGTTGCTGGCCCAGCACTCCTCATCCGGCGGTCGCAACAACCACGGCCGCAAGACTGCCCGCCACCGTGGTGGCGGTCACAAGCGTCGCTATCGCGTCATCGACTTTCGTCGCAACAAGGATGCCGTACCGGCCACCGTTGCCTCGGTCGAGTACGACCCGAACCGCAACTGCCGAATAGCGCTGCTTCACTACCACGATGGCGAGAAGCGCTACATCCTTGCTCCCCGCGGCGTGAACGTCGGTGACCGCATTGAGTCCGGCGCCGGGGCCGATATCCGCACCGGAAATGCCATGCCCCTGCGCTACATCCCCGTGGGAACCGTTGTCCACGCGGTCGAGCTGCAGCCCGGAGGCGGAGCCAAGATGGCCCGCTCCGCCGGTACCAGCGTGCAACTTGTGGCCAAGGAGGGCGTGATGGCGACACTGCGTCTGCCCAGCACCGAGATGCGCCGTGTCTCGATCGACTGCCGGGCCACGATCGGCGAGGTCGGCAATGCCGAAGCCGAACTGGTCAAGGTCGGCAAGGCCGGCCGTAGTCGCTGGAAGGGTAAGCGTCCTCAGACCCGAGGCGTTGCCATGAACCCCGTCGACCACCCCCATGGTGGTGGCGAGGGCAAGACCTCAGGTGGACGCCATCCGGTGTCGCCCTGGGGCAAGGTTGAAGGACGTACCCGGAAACGGGGCAAGAAGTCAGATGATCTCATCATCCGTCGTCGGCGGAAGCGTGGGGGTCGGAGGTAGTTATGCCACGGAGTCTAAAAAAGGGCCCATTTGTCGACGACCACCTGCTTAGGAAGGTCGACGGCCTCAACGACAGGAACGAAAAGCGCGTCATCAAAACGTGGTCGCGCCGCTCAACCATCATTCCTGACATGGTCGGCCACACCATTGCCGTCCACGATGGACGCAAGCACGTGCCCGTCTACATCACTGAATCGATGGTCGGTCACAAACTTGGCGAGTTCTCGCCAACGAGAACCTTCCGGTTCCACGCCGGTCAGGAACGGGGCGGTCGTCGCTGATGGGTACCGCCACCAAAAACAAGACCAACGAACGGCCAGGGACACGTGCCCAGGTTCGCTACGTACGGATGTCGGCCTCCAAGGTCCGCGTCGTGCTCAACCTCATCAGGGGCAAGCACGTCGTCGAGGCCGCCGAGATTCTGAGTTTCAGCGAGCGCCTGGCGGCCCAGGTCATCGGTAAGGCTCTCCGCTCAGCGGTGGCCAACGCCGTCAACAACGACGAGATCCCCACCGAGGAGCTCTTCGTCTCGGCGTGCTACGCCGACGAAGGTCCCACGTTGAAGCGCTTCCGTCCCCGTGCCCGAGGTCGGGCCGGACGGATCCACAAGCAGACCTGCCACATCACCATCGTGGTCAGCCGTTACAGCGATGAGGATCTTGATCTTCGACGCCGCCAGGCCGAACTCCGGGGCGAAAGCAGCGGCCGTTCAACCGACGCCGCCGCCGATCGCGCCCGCCGAGTGGCCAGCAGCCGCCAGGCCGCGGATGACACCGTCGAAGAAACCCCCGTCGACGCCGTCGAAGCTGAAGCCACCGAAGCCGTTGCTGCCGAGGCCGCAACGGAATCCGTTGCCACCGAGGTCGTTGACGAAACCACCGACGTTGCCACCGATGAAGCGGCGGCCAGCGACGAGCCGCAAGGCGACGGCGCCGACGGCAAAGCCGCTGAGCCCGAGGAGACGAACTGATGGGTCAGAAAGTTCACCCGTACGGGTTCCGACTCGGTGTCACCACCGACTGGAAGTCACGCTGGTTTGCCGATCGGCAGGAATACCGCGACTACCTGCTCGAAGATCACAACATCCGCCACTACCTGCTGAGCCAGCTGCCCAATGCGGCCATCAGCCGGGTCGAGGTCGAGCGGACCCGTGACAAGTTGCAGATTGACGTCCACACGGCCCGCCCGGGCATCGTCATTGGTCGAAAGGGCTCTGAGGCGGACCGTCTTCGCCAGGGACTGACCAAGCTGACCGGGAACCCGAAGGTCAAGCTCAACATTGTCGAGATCAAGCAACCCGAGCTGGACGCCGCACTCATCGCCCAGGGCGTCGCCGATCAGTTGGCGGGTCGGATGGCCTTCCGTCGTGCGATGAAGCGGGCCATGCAGAACGCCATGAAGGCGGGAGCCAAGGGGATTCGAATCCAGTCTTCAGGCCGTCTTGGTGGCGCTGAAATGGGTCGTACCGAGTGGTACCGCGAAGGGCGGGTGCCACTGCACACGCTCCGGGCCGACATCGACTATGGACTGCGCGAAGCACACACGACCTACGGTCGTATCGGTGTGAAGGTGTGGCTCTACAAGGGCGACATCCTGCCTTACAAGGCAAGCAACGACAAAGCCAGCCGGGAAGCGGCCATGGCCGTCGGCGAGGCCGCCGGCGCTGCCGATGCGCCCCGAACGGTGGTGTCGTCGTCACGGCGCCCCCGTCCCGCGGTTGAGGCCGAGGTGGCTCCCGCTGCTCCCGCCGCCGCACCCGCTGCTGTCCCTGACCCGGTCGAAGAGCCAGCTCCGTTGGTCAAGGAAGCTGATCCCGAGTTCGAGCGGCTGCTGGCCGAAGAGGAGGCCATCGAGGCCAGCCTCAAGGACAAGTCGGAATCGGAAACACCTCACTTTCGTCCCGGGGATGGTGACTGACCATGTTGATGCCGAGAAAGGTCAAGCACCGCAAGACCCATCGCGGTCGCCGTCGTGGAGTCTCCAAGGGAGCGACCACGGTGGCCTACGGCGAGTACGGAATCCAGGTTCTGGAGCCGGCTTGGCTGACCGCCCGTCAGATTGAAGCGGCCCGTATCGCCATGACCCGCCACGTGCGGCGTGGTGGCAAGGTGTGGATCAACGTTTTTCCCGACAAGCCGATCACGGCCAAGCCTGCCGAGACCCGCATGGGTTCGGGCAAGGGCAACCCTGAGCACTGGGTTGCCGTCGTCCGCCCGGGCCGGGTTGTGTTCGAGTTGTCCTATCCCGATGACACTGTCGCCCGCGAGGCGCTGAATCGTGCGATTCAGAAGTTGCCGATCAAGGCGCGCATCATCACCCGAGTGGATGGTTTCGATGGCTGACAACAAACTTACCGAAGCATCGCATGCAGGCCTGGTCAACGGCTTGGCTGACGCCAAGCGGGAGCTGTTCAACCTGCGGTTCCAATTGGCAACCGGACAGCTCGAGAACACAGAGCGGATCAAGCTAGTGAAGAAGGACATCGCCCGGCACAACACCGAGATTCGGGCCCGGGAGATCGCGGCGGCCGAGGCCGCGGCGGGACAAACCCAGGAACCGGCTCAGGTCGGCTCCACTGAAGGAGAATCCTGATGGCCAACGAGCAGGCGCCCCGCTCGAACCGGCGCAAGACCCGAGACGGCACCGTTGTTTCGGCCAAGATGGACAAGACGGCCGTGATTGAAGTGACGAACCGGTCGCGTCACCCGCAGTACAACAAGACGGTCCAGCACCGGAACAAGTACTACGCCCACGACGAGGAGAACACCCTCAACGAGGGCGATCGGGTCCGCATCGTCGAGACCCGCCCGCTGTCGGCCAAGAAGCGCTGGCGGCTGCTTGAAGTCTTGGAGCGTGCCCGATGATCCAGCAGGAATCAAGGCTGCGAGTGGCCGACAACTCCGGTGCCCGCGAGGTGCTGTGCATCAAGGTTCTGGGTGGATCCCGCCGCCGCTACGCCGGCATCGGCGACATCTTTGTCGCCACGGTAAAGGACGCCATCCCCGGCGCTCAGGTCAAGAAGGGCGATGTCGTTCGCTGCGTCGTCGTCAGGACCAAGAAGGAGCGTCGGCGTCCCGACGGTTCCTACATCCGTTTCGACGAGAACGCCGCGGTTCTGATCAATGAGCAGAGCCAACCGCGGGGAACCCGTATCTTCGGCCCCGTTGGCCGTGAACTGCGCGACAAGCGCTTCATGCGAATTGTTTCCCTCGCCCCGGAGGTCATCTAGATGAAGATCCGAAAAGGTGATCAGGTACGAATTCTCAGTGGCAAGGACCGCAACAGTGAGGGTGTTGTATCGGTCTCTTCCCCCGCCACCGGGAAAGTGATCGTCGAGGGTTACAACACCGCTCGCCGTCACACCAAGGCCCGCTCGGCCGAAGACCCGGGAGGCATTGTCGACAAGGACATGCCCATGGATGTGTCGAACGTGGCTGTGATCAGCCCCGGAGACGGAAAGCCGACCAGGGTCGGCTACCGGATCGAGGGCGATCGGAAGATTCGGTTCTGCAAACGCACCGGTGTCGAGATTCCGGAGGCCTCCGAATGACGGCCATCGCGATGCAACCCCGTATGAAGGCCGCCTATCGCGAGAAGATCCGCGATGAGTTGCAGCAGTCGCTGGAACTCGGCAACGTGATGCAAGTACCGCAGATGATGAAGATCGTCATCAACATGGGTGTCGGCGAAGCCGTCGTCCAATCGAAGAGCCTTGATGCGGCGGTAGCCGATCTGACCCTGATCGCCGGCCAGAAGCCGGTGATCACCAAGGCCAAGAAGTCATTGGCCAGCTTCAAACTGCGCCAGGGGAACCCCATTGGCTGCAAGGTGACGCTACGAGGCGACCGGATGTGGGAGTTCTTCGACCGCCTGGTCACCTTGGCCGTTCCCCGGATTCGGGACTTCCGCGGTCTGAACCCCCGATCGTTCGACGGTCGGGGCAACTACACCTTCGGACTCTCCGAGCAGCTCATGTTCCCCGAGATTGACTACGACACCGTGGATCAGTCGAGGGGTATGGACATCACCATCGTCACATCCGCTACCGACGACGCAGGGGGTCGAGCTCTGCTTGATGCATTCGGTTTCCCGTTCCGGCGTGAAGGGCAGGCCCAATAATGGCCAAAAAAGCACTGATCAACAAGCAACGAAGCAAGCCGAAGTTCAAGGTTCGGGCTTATACCCGTTGTCGTCGTTGCGGTCGCCCACGCGCCGTTTACCGTCGATTCGATCTCTGTCGGATTTGTTTCCGGGAAATGGCCCACGCTGGCGAGATTCCCGGTGTGACCAAGGCCAGCTGGTGAAAGGCGGTGCATGAACAATGTCAATGACTGATCCCATCGCCGACATGTTGACCCGTATTCGCAACGCAAACATTGCGATGCACGACGAAGTCAGCATGCCGTCTTCAAAAATCAAGGTCGCTCTGGCCGATGTCCTCCATCGTGAGGGTTACATCGGCGAGTTTCAGGCTGTGGAGAACAGCGAGGCCCCTGGGGCCACGCTCACCATCAACATGAAGTATTCGCCTGAGCGAGAACGGGTGATTAGCGGCATCAAGCGGGTGTCCAAGCCCGGCCTGCGCGTCTACACCAAGAACGATCAGATTCCACGAGTACTGGGCGGCCTTGGCGTCGCCGTGCTCTCGACCAGCAACGGACTCGTCTCCGACCGTGCGGCCCGCAAGGCCAAAATCGGTGGCGAAGTCCTGTGCTATGTCTGGTAGGAGGAACTCGTGTCACGTATTGGTTTGAGTCCAATCACCGTGCCCTCGGGCGTCGAAATTGACGTCAAGGGCCAAGATGTCACCGTCAAGGGTCCCAAGGGGACGCTCAGTCTCACGCTGCCCGAACAGATTACGGTTGAGATCGACAACGGAACCGTCAACGTCAGCAGGCTGAACGAGGAGCGGCAGTCCAAGGCGCTTCACGGCCTGAATCGCTCCTTGATGGCCAACATGGTCGTCGGTGTGAGCGACGGGTTCCGCAAGGACCTGGAGATCATCGGTGTCGGCTATCGGGCCAATGCCAAGGGCCCGGGCAAGTTGGAATTGGCTCTTGGTTACAGTCATTCGGTGACCGTCGAGGCCCCTGATGGGGTGACCTTCGATGTCCCCGAGCCGACCAAGATCGGCGTCATCGGGATCGACAAGCAGGTTGTCGGTCAGGTGGCAGCGGAAATTCGTGCCCATCGGAAGCCGGAGCCCTACAAGGGTAAGGGCGTGCGTTACGTCGGCGAGCGGGTAGTCCGCAAGGCCGGAAAGGCTGGTAAGTGATGGGTACGAAGACCAATCCCAAGCACGCGGCCCTGTCCCGGCGTCGCCACCGGGTCCGCAAAAAGGTTGTCGGGAGCGAGACGCGGCCCCGACTCGCCGTGTTCCGCTCGAATCGGCACATCAGCGTTCAGGTGATCGATGACGCCCGAGGCCACACGGTGGCCGCTGCGTCGTCCTATGAGGACGTCGTTCGGTCCGCCGGTTCCACCGGCACGATCGATGCCGCCACCGCCGTGGGTCGCCTGGTCGGCGAGCGGGCAAAGGCCGCAGGTGTCACCACTGTTGTTTTCGACCGGGGTGGCAATCGCTACCACGGGAGGGTGGCGGCCCTGGCCGACGGCGCCCGCGAAGCAGGACTTGAGTTCTAGTGCAGGAGCAGATTTCACATGGCCAATAACGATCGCAACGATCGCGGCGATGGCCGCGAATCGAGAGTCATCACCATCAACCGAGTGGCCAAGGTGGTCAAGGGTGGACGTCGGTTCGCCTTTACCGCACTGGTCGTACTCGGCGACGGCAACGGCCGGGTTGGCCTCGGCTACGGCAAGGCCAAAGAGGTGCCCCTCGCCATCCAAAAAGGCACTGAAGAGGCCCGTCGGCTGATGTTCGACGTCCCCATGGCCGGTGGCACCATCACCCACCCGATCATTGGAACCCAGGGTGCGGGGCGGGTGCTGATTAAGCCGGCCGCTCCCGGTACCGGCGTTATCGCCGGTGGTGCCGCCCGGGCCATCCTCGAAGAGGCTGGCATCAGCGACGTGCTGAGCAAATCGCTGGGGTCGGCCAACCAGATCAACGTGGCCCGTGCCACGATCAACGCGCTGCAGAGCCTGAAGCGACCCGATGAGGTCGCTCGCCTTCGTGGCCTCGATGCCAGCGAGTTCACCCCCAAGGGCATGCTTGACGCCTACAACGAGCGTCAGCGCGGCGGATCCTCCTCTGAAACCGTGCGGTCGCGCTGATGACCGCCCAGGAGACACAGATCAAGGTGACCCAAACCCGATCGGCCATCGGCTCCAAGCCGAAACAGCGGGGCTGCCTTCGGGCGCTCGGCGTCGGCCGCATCGGGCAGTCGAACATTCTTCCCGACCGACCGGAAATACGAGGCATGATCGCCCGTGTTCCTCATCTCGTCACCGTTGAGGACGCTTCCCCAACCACGACGCCGGAGGCCTGACCATGAAGATTCACGATCTCAAGCCCGCCGAGGGTTCAAACAAGGCCCGCAAGCGGGTCGGCCGCGGTATCGGAGGCAAGGGCGGCAAGACCGCCGGCCGTGGGACCAAGGGCCAGAAGGCCCGTAACACGGTTCGTGTCGGTTTCGAAGGTGGCCAGTTGCCAATCCAGCAGCGCTTGCCCAAACTGCGCGGCTTCAACAACCCTTTCCGGGTGGAGTACCAGGCGGTGAATCTCGACGTCATCACCGAGTCGGCTCTCACCGAGGTGACGCCCGAGGCGCTGTTTGCCAAGGGTCTCATAGGAAAGGGTGCCCTGGTCAAGGTGCTTGGTCGGGGAGAAATCTCCGAGCCGGTGACGGTCAAGGCCCACGCTTTCTCGGCCAGCGCCGAAGCGGCGATCACCGCTGCCGGCGGCAGCATTGAGAAGCTGCCACTGCCATTCAAGGTTCGCCCGGCCGCTCAGGGAAATGCCCTAACCAACCGCTGACTTCGGAACCCCGGCGGGTTCCATTCGATCCCTGGCGGAGGGTAGGGCGTCAACGCTGTTCAGCCCACCGCCCCCGAGATCGAGAGAGGACGAGATGTCAACACTGCGAAACGTGATTCGCACTACGGAGCTACGGAACAAGATCCTGTTTACGATCTTCATTCTCGTCGTTTACCGGTTTGGGGTGCAGATTCCGGCTCCGGGCGTGAGCCTGGACGCCATTGAGGAACTGCGCAACCAGGCCGAGGACACCGAGGGTGGCATCTTCGGCTACCTCAACCTGTTCACTGGTGGCGGCCTGGCGTCGTTGTCGTTGTTCTCACTCGGGATTCTGCCGTACATCACGGCCTCGATCATCATTCAGATCCTGACGGTGGCTGTTCCGAAGCTCGAGGAATGGCAGGCCCAGGGAGCGGTTGGCCAGCGCAAGATCACCCAGTGGACACGCTACATCGCCATCCTCCTGGCCCTGGTGCAGAGCACCGGCATCGTGTTCATCGTCGGCCGCAATCCTGAAGCATTCTTCGGGGTTGATGTCGGGCTGTTCCCCGATTCCAGTGCTGGCCGCATGCTGCTGGCCATCACCTGTATGACGGTGGGAACGGCCGTCGTCATGTGGATGGGTGAGCTGGTCACCCAGAAGGGGATCGGCAACGGAATGTCCATGATCATCTTTGCCTCGGTGGTCAGTGGGCTCCCCAGCCTCGGGATCCGCATCAAGACACTCTCCGGTTGGGAATGGCTTGTTGTCGCCTTGTTCCTGCTGGCCGTTCTGGCCGCAGGCATCGTGTTCGTCGAACAAGGTCAGCGTCGGATCCCGGTGAACTTTGCCAAGCGGGTGGTGGGTCGTCGTCAGTACGGCGGCAACAACAGCTACATCCCACTGAAGGTCAACCAGGCAGGCGTGATCCCCGTGATCTTTGCTAGCTCGTTGCTGCAGCTCCCGTCATTGCTGGCCAACGTATTGCCCACCAGTGGTAACGAACTTGTGCCAAATTGGGGCGACAACGTCAGAAACTTCATCAGCAGTAACCTGTTCCAGCCCGACAACCTCGGTTACATCCTGGTATTCGGCACCCTGATCGTTGGTTTCTCGTACTTCTACAATGCCATCGCCTTCGACCCGGTGCGCCGAGCCGACGAGCTGCGAAAGTCCGGCGGCTTTGTGCCCGGGATTCGGCCAGGCCCTCAGACCGAGCGCTACCTGGCCAAGACCTTGAACCGCATCACCCTGCCCGGCGCGATGTTTCTCGCCGTGGTCGCCCTGATCCCATCGGCGGCGCTGGCCCGCCTGCTGGGCTCGGGTGGAGACGGGGCGGCGAGTCTCGTCGGATTCTCCGGCGTCTCGATTCTGATCGCTGTCGGTGTCTCGCTGGAGACCATGAAGCAGATCAATTCGCAGCTCATGGCTCGTAACTACGACGGCTTTTTGAAATAGCAGATCAACAACAGTTGCCGGCTCGTTGAGCCCGGAACTGGGAGGTAGTCATGGGAAAGCCAACCCGACTGGTGATTTTTGGCCGGCAAGGGGCCGGAAAAGGAACGCAGTGTCTTCGCCTTGTCGAGCGCTATGGCGTGGTCCATATCAGCACCGGTGACATGTTGCGGGCCGAGCGCGCCGCCGACACCAAGCTGGGCCGGGATGCGGGCCGGATCATGGATGCCGGTGGCCTCGTCGGCGACGACATCATGATCCCGGTGGCCAAGAATCGCATCGCCGCGGCCGACGTCGTCAGCGCCGGCTTTGTTCTGGACGGCTTCCCCCGTACCACCGATCAGGCTGAGGGTCTCTTTGCCGCCCTGGGCGACGAGCGTCTGCACGCCGTGATAAATCTTGACGTCCCTCTGGACGAGGTGACGACGAGGATGAAGGCCAGGGGTCGTGGCGACGACACCGACGAAGCCATTGCCCAGCGTCTTGCCCTGTACGAGAAAGAGACCCAGCCCGTGCTCGACTGGTTCGAGGAACGTGGCCTGCTGGTTCCCGTTGACGGTCTTGGCACCGAAGAGGAAGTCACCGACCGTCTGATCTCGGCCGTTGACCGCACGCTCACCGCAGACGGTGACGACGCCTGAAGCGGCGATTGGCTCCGTTGTGCCAGGTTGGAGCCTCAGCAAGTTGGCCGTAAGATAGAGAGTTGGGCCGATTGCGCCCATAAAACCGATCTGGAGGATCGTCCTGCCAAAGCACAAAGAAGATGCGATCGTGCTCGAAGGCACCGTAGTCGAATCGCTCCCCAATGCCATGTTCCGGGTGGAACTTGAGAATGGGCATTCCGTCCTGGGTCACATCTCAGGCAAGATGCGCCGTCATTATATTCGCATTCTGCCTGGTGACCGAGTGCAGGTCGAGTTGACTCCTTACGATCTGACCCGCGGGCGCATCACCTACCGCTATAAGTAACACCGTTCCGCAGTAAGCATCCGGCGACGGGTTCTCGTTTTTGGCGAGCCTGTCCCGTCCACGAAAGACAGTCCTGATGAAGGTTCGTCCCAGCGTCAAACCGATGTGTGAGAAATGCAAAGTGATCCGTCGCCATCGGCGGGTCATGGTGATTTGCGAGAATCCGCGTCACAAGCAAAGGCAAGGCTGAAAAAGTATGGCTCGTATTGCAGGCGTCGATATTCCACGGGACAAGCGTCTCATCATCTCACTCACCTACGTATTCGGCGTCGGCTCAACGACAGCCAAATCAATCGCTGAGTCCACCGGGGTCGACGGCAACACCCGGGTGAAGGACCTCACCGATGATGAGGTCATGCGCATTCGAGCTTGGATCGATGCGAACTTGAAGATCGAGGGAGACCTCCGCCGTGAGGTGTCGCAGGACATCAAGCGGAAGATGGAGATCGGGGCCCACCAGGGCATCCGTCACCGCAAGGGCCTTCCGGTCCGGGGTCAACGGACCCAAACCAACGCTCGTACTCGTAAGGGTCCCAAGAAGACCGTCGCAGGGAAGAAGAAGGTCGCTAAGTAACTATGGCCAAGCCAAGTAGTGGAGGGCGTCGGCCCCGTAAGCGTGAGCGTAAAAACGTCACCCATGGTGTCGCTCACATCAAGTCCAGCTTCAACAACACGATCATCGCCATCTCCGATCAGGAGGGCAACGTGTTGTCCTGGGCCTCGGCCGGCAACGTCGGTTTCAAGGGCTCCCGGAAGTCGACCCCCTACGCCGCTCAGCAAGCGGCCGAGGTAGCCGCTCGTAGGGCCATGGACCATGGCGTCCGTAAGGTCGATGTGCAGGTCAAGGGTCCGGGTTCCGGTCGTGAGACCGCCATCCGTTCGATCCAGAACGCCGGAATCGAAGTAACCGGCATCAAGGATGTCACCCCGGTGCCGCACAACGGCTGCCGCCCACCCAAGCGACGGAGGGTCTGACCCATGTCTCGATACACCGGCCCCCGGGCCAGAATCTCACGCCGCCTCGGCACCAACATCTTCGGAACCCGGGGTGAAACCCAGGCGCTGGAAAAGCGCCCCTATCCTCCCGGCATCCACGGACGCACCCGCCGGCGGGGTAACAACAACACTGAGTACCTGTTCCAGCTCCAGGAGAAGCAGAAGGCACGCTTCACCTACGGTCTCAACGAGCGACAGTTCCGCACGGTGTACGCCGAGGCCTCCCGCAAGAAGGGCGTGACCGGCGAGAATATGCTGCGTTCGCTCGAACTGCGTCTCGACAATGTCGTGTACCGCACCGGCTGGGCGGCGACCCGTCCCCAGGCGCGGCAGTTCGTCTCCCATGGTCACGTCAACGTGAACGGGAAGCGGGTCAACATTCCCTCGTACCGCGTTCGCAAGGGTGACGTCATTGAGATCCGGGAGAAGACCCGCACCAATCCTGTCGTGCTGTGGAACAAGGATGTCCTCGACCGGACTCCTCCCGCCTGGCTCGACCGTGACGACGAGTTCAAGGTGAAGGTTTATTCCGAGCCTCTGCGAGAGCAGATCGACGTCCCCATTCGTGAGCAGCTCATCGTCGAGCTCTACAGCAAGTAGCTCTACAGCAAGTAGCTGTGCCGCGGGTTTGTTCCCGCCACACTTGAACACACCCATCCCAGGCCCCACCCCACCAATGAGGATTATTCATGCTGGTTATTCAGCGACCAACGGTTGAGCAGCTAGATGACGGCCAATCGCGCCGTGGTTCTTTTGCCATAGGCCCACTGGAGCACGGTTTCGGGCACACGCTGGGCAACTCGCTGCGCCGTACCCTGCTCTCGTCGGTGCCGGGCGCTGCCATCACCTCGGTACGTTTCGACGACGCACTGCACGAGTTCGACACCATCGCCGGTGTCGTCGAGGACGCTACCGACATCATCTTGAATCTCAAGGATGTGGTGGTCACCAGCGACAGTGACGAGGACGTGGTGTTGCGTCTCGATGCACGGGGACCGGGATCGGTGACTGCAGGTGACATCTCCTGCCCGCCCGACGTCGAGGTCCTGAACACCGACATCCTGATCGCCACGCTGAACGACAAGGGCCGTCTGGCCATGGACCTGACCGTTGGTCGGGGCCGAGGCTGGCTTTCTTCGGTTCGCCCCTCGGAGACGTCGACCATTGGGGTCATCCCCGTCGACGCCATCTTCAGCCCGATTCGTCGGGTCTCGCTGGCGGTGGAACCGACCCGGGTCGAAATGTCGACCGACTATGACCGTCTCATTCTCGACATCGAGACCGACGGTTCGATTGCTCCCCGAGACGCACTGGCCTCGGCCGGCGCGACCATGCGGGCGCTGATGCAGTTGGTCGAGGAGATGAGCGACGAGCCCGAGGGCTTGACCCTGGGCGAGGCTCCGGCTGCCGCTTCCGGTTCGCCCGATCTCGATCTCCCGATCGAGGATCTCGATCTGTCGGAACGACCCCGGAACTGCCTGAAGCGGGCCCAGGTCAACACGATCGGCGAGCTGCTGACCAAGACCGATGACGACCTGCTGGCTATCACGAACTTCGGCCAGAAGTCGCTCGACGAAGTAATCGCCAAGTTGGACGAGCGCGGCCTTACCCTACGCGGCGCACGGAGCTAGTACGAGGGGGCGGCGCCGCCGCCCCGTGTTACTCCAGTGGCCGAACGTCGCCGGAACAAAGTGCTCGAGAATGATCGAAGAAGGAAACTGACATGCCAGGACGTCCCCGAAAGGCTCGCCGCTTCGGCGGGTCAAGCCAGCATCAGAAGCTGATGATGGCCAACCTCGTTGCTTCGTTGGTCGCGGCCGAGGGCATTGTGACCACTGAGGCCAAGGCCAAGGCCATGCGGCCGGTGGCTGAGCGCTTGATCACCAAGGCCCGCAAGGGTGGACTTCACAACTTCCGCCAGGTGCTGTCGTACCTGGGTGATGTTGAGATGACGACGAAGCTCTTTGACGAGGTTGGACCTCGCTACGAGACCCGTCCCGGTGGCTACACGCGGGTGCTAAAGCTCGGGCCCCGCAAGGGCGACAACGCCCCCATGGCTCGTATCGAACTGGTGTAAACGTCCCCCTGGGGGTCGAGATCCAATGGTTCGCTTGCGGATGGTTGTGGCCTATGACGGTACGGATTTTCGTGGTTTGGCTCCAAACCACGGGGTGCGGACGGTCGTGGGAGAGCTTCAGGAATTCTTGACTCGGATGGTCGGCCACGAGCCGGCCATCGTCATGTCGGGCCGCACCGATGCCGGTGTCCACGCCTGGGGACAGGTGCTCTCGTTTGACGCGCCGGGCGATGCTGATATCGACCGGTTCCAGCGTTCAATCAACGCCAAGTTCGGCCCCGAGATTGTAGTTCGGGAGATCAGTGTCGCCGATGAGGACTTCTCGGCCCGTTACTCGGCCGCGGGCCGGCGGTACCGCTACACCGTGGTCAATCGGCCGACGCCGGACCCTTTTCTGGCCCGTACGGCGTGGTGGGTGCCGCACAAACTGTCGGTGGAGGCAATGAACGAGGCGTCGTCGCTGTTGATCGGCGAACATGACTTCAGTTCGTTCTGTCGGCGACCCAAGGCACCCAAAGGGGTGGACGGCGGTGTCGAGGTCTCGCTCGTGCGGCGGGTAACCGGCGCACGCTGGCTCCTACATCACGAACCCGACGTGCTGCGCTTCGACATCGAAGGCTCGGCCTTTTGCCATCAGATGGTTCGTAGCATCGTCGGCTATCTGGTCGAGGTCGGACGGGGTCGCCGCAGCACTGCCGGTTTGGCGGACACCCTCGCCGCCCGTGACCGATCAGCCGCAGCACAGCCTGCACCACCCCACGGCTTGTGCCTGTGGCAGGTGGACTACCCTGAAGGTCCGGTCGGGCTGGAGTAGCCGACGGTGGGATCCTACGATGTAGCGAAGACGGTTGGACGTCAGCCGTCGCTGTCTACCGGATCGAGGTCCGAGCGTGGAGCTACAACCCGCTTCGGTTCATATTGGTGCTGAGATCGCCGGGGTTGATCTTGGCGTCCCACTCAGCCGTGACGAGATCGATGAGATCTGGCATGCTCTGGTGAAGTGGAAGGTGGTGTTCTTCCGGGGTCAGGATCTGGATCACGACCGTCACGTTGCCCTGGCCCGCCAGTTCGGGGTGCCAACCCCCGGCCACGTGGTCTTCGGTGGGGAGGAGGATCATCCGGCGGTGTACTCCATCGCCAAGTTCCGTACCGCCAACAGCGGGTCCGGTCAGGCGCTGTACCGGCCCTGGACCGGGTGGCACACTGACATCACCGCCGCGGTCAACCCTCCCGGCCAGTCGATCCTGCGGGGCGACGTGGTGCCGCCCTACGGCGGCGACACTCAGTGGACCGATCTTGGCGCCGCCTACCGGGCCCTGTCGCCAACGATGCAGGCCTTTGTCGATGGCCTGCGCGGCCTGCATCGTTTCGCCGCCGCCTCGGCCACCGCCGATGCCGGACAGGCGGCGTCGACAAACTATCGCCAGCGGGTCACGAGCAGGGCGCTGGTGAGCGAGCACCCAGTGGTGCGGGTGCATCCTGAGAGCGGGGAGCGCGTGCTGTTCATCAGCCCCGGATTCCTGCGCTCGATCGTCGGTCTGACCCCGCGGGAAAGTCAGGGGTTGGTTGAGATGCTGTGGGAGCATGCCGTGCGGCCCGAGTTCACCGTACGGTTCCGGTGGGAACCGGGCAGTGTGGCCTTCTGGGACAATCGGTCGACGGCCCATTTGGCCCCACGCGACATCTACGACACCGATTTTGATCGCCAATTCTGGCGGGTGACGCTGATGGGGGAGGTGCCGGTGGGGGTTGACGGCCAGCCGTCGACGGCTATCGAGGGTGAACCGATCGAACCTTTGCCAGGCGACTCGGCACCGCCCGCAACTTCTGGGCCGAATCACGGGCCAGCATCAATGACCGCCACCGCAGCGAGTCCTTGACGACGCGAACGTAAGGCACCTGGGTCCCGCCAAAACTGCTAATAAAGGGTTCGACGTTGGTGATGGTGCCGCCGGAAAAACTGAACGAATCCGAGTACTTTGCGGCGAAGCGCAACGCCTCCCACATCAGCAGGCTGCCAGCGTTACTCTTGCGGTACTGGGGATCGATACCCGACATGAGGCCGTTGGTGGTGTCGTCGTCGTAGGCAAGGAAATGGGCGCCGTGGGCGTTGTCATGTTCGTCGAAGGCGATAATGATGGCGCCCGAATCGTTGGCTTGGCAAGTGGCGTGGATCCGACGAACAAAGTCGTTGGTATAGGGGGGTTTGATGCTCTGGCGGCTGTAGGTCAGGTTGTTCAGCCGGAGGAACAAGTCGATATCGTCCGAGCGCCGTACCTCAAGCTGTTTCTGGGCCTTCTGAATGTCCTGGCGGCGGGAGGTTGAGATCTGCTGCCAGATGTCATCCTCGCTCTCAAGGTCATCGATGCGGTAGGTGTACGCCAGTTGCAGGCAGAAGCCGTGCTGGGCGAAGGGTAGGGCGGTGGGTATCGAGTGGTGAAGGCTCATGCGGCACAGATCCACCTCGGGGAGGAGTTTCACCAGTTGGTCGAGGGTCGACATGTAATGGTTCAACTGCTTGCGGGGCGATGGGCTCGCCGGTTCGCGGATCCATGGGCCGAGGGAGAGGGTGAGTGGGGGCATGTCGATGGTCTTCAATCCGACCGAATCGAACCTAACGACGTAAGGTAGCCAGGCGTCGAGACCATGCTTGGCCGACGTTAACTCAACGGCCTCCCACGACCCAGGTGCCACGGCATCGAGCCACCACGGACTCTGAAAAATACTGTTCGTCGGATATCCCTCACGCATGGTGTTGAATCTACTTGTATCGTGCTGGGATGCCAAACAGCGGAATGGAATGGCCGTTGGGTTGCATGAAGTCAAATATCGAAGCAACATCGACCAAGGACCGTAGGGTTCTGGCGTGAGTCATATAACGGTAGGGTCGCTCGGCTATTCATTGTCCGATGGCCGTCGGTTGCTTGAGGACGTGTCGTTCAACGTCGGTGACGGTGAACACGTGGCCCTCATCGGGGCCAAACGGGGCGGGTAAGACGACGTTGCTGCGGGTGCTCGCCGGTGACGACTTGGCGTCGGAAGGCTCGATAGGCATCGGTGGCTCCGTGGCCTTCATGCGCCAAATGAACCACGACCCGTCGACCACGGTGCGTGATCTCTATCTGTCACTGTCTCCTCCCGCGCTATCGGGCGGCGGCGGAGCGGCGGCTGGTTGAGTCCGGCTCCGACGATGACGCTTCGATGCGTTACGCCTCGGCCCTGACCAACTGGGAGGACCTGGGTGGCTACGACCTGGAGATTGCCTGGGCTGCCAGCGCCGACCGGGCCGTTAGTCTGAGCTGGAGCGCCCTGGCCGATCGCGCCATCACCACCTGCTCGACGAGCCAGACAACTTCCTCGACATCCCGGGTAAGCAGTGGCTGGCATCGCGATTGAACGACTCGGACAAGACGATCCTGCTCGTCAGTCACGACCGTCAGCTGCTGGCCGACACCGCCAACAAGGTCGTCGCCATTGAAAGTCACGGGGCGTGGAGCCACGGTGGCTCCTTCACCGGCTGGGCCGAAGCCCGTGAGGCCCGTAAGACCCGGATCGATGACGAACACAAACGTTGGGAGACCGAGCGCAAGCGGCTCGAGAACCACATGCGGGTCATGAAGTGCCGAGCGGCATCCAACTCTGCCAACGCCAGTCGGGCCCGGGCGGCCGAGACCAGGCTGCGCCACTTTGACGAGGCCGGCGCGCCGGAGGAGAAGGTGACCGACCAGAACGTTTCCATGCAGCTGGCCGGAGGCCGTTCGGGGAAGCGGGTGGTCATGGCCGAGCAGTTGGAACTGACCGACCTGACCTTCGCCTTTGATCTGGAACTGTGGTTCGGCGACCGCATCGCCGTCGTCGGTCACAACGGCACGGGCAAGAGCCATCTCCTGCGCCTGTTGGCCGGTGACGAGATCGCCCACGGGGGTACCTGGCGCCTCGGGGCCAACGTCGTGCCCGGTTTGTTCTCCCAGCTCCATACCCACCCGGAGTGGCAGGGGCGCACGCTGTTGGTTCTGCTCATGGAGCAGAACCTGGCTCGGGGCTCGGCCATGAGCCGGTTGCGTCGCTATGAGCTGTCGGATCAGGCCGAGCAGGCGTGGGACACCCTGTCGGGCGGGCAGCAGGCCCGTTTCCAGATCCTGCTGTTGGAGATCGGGGGAGCCAATCTCCTGCTGCTCGACGAACCGACCGACAACCTCGACGTTGCCTCAGCCGAGGCGTTGGAGTTGGGTTTGGCGTCGTTCTCGGGCACCGTGCTTGCCGTCAGCCACGACCGCTGGTTCCTGCGCTCGTTCGACCAGTTCCTGGTATCCCAGGATGATGCCGAGGTGGTACTGACCGACTCCATGGCCGAAGTGTAGGTACCGGCCGGTTGGCGGGGCTCTGGCCTGCGGAAACATTGGGCTTGCCCGTCGGTTGCACCCAATGTGGTCAGAACCCGACCCAAACTCCCGTCTCCCACTCAATTGGGCGTTCGGTTGGCCCAGTATGGATCCTGGATCGCGTGCTGCCTTGGGCGCGGCCCCCGGGCACCGTTGCAGGAGAATGACCTGGCCCAACCGGCCTGCGACGTGGGGGAGCAAAGCTTCGCCGGGGGCACCTTCGTGTTTCGCCGGGGTGACGCCGCCGCCCGGATCCATGTGGTGCGGTCGGGTACCGTCGAGTTGTCGCGGATCGTCAACGGGCGTCGGGTGGCGCTGCAGATCCTGCGCCCGGGCGATGTCTTCGGCGACGTACCGGCGTTCCTGGGTGATCCCGAGCCGTTTGATGCGCTGGCCCAGGTCGACTGCGTGATCTTGTCGTTTGAGACCGACACGTTATTGAGGCTGTTGCAGACCAGGCCTGCGGTGGCCAGCCGCTGGTTCGTATCGCTGGCCGAGCGCATGGCAGGGCTTCAGGGGCGTCTGGTGGATCTGTTGGCCGGCGGTCTGGAGTCGCAGTTGGCGTCGATCCTGCTGCGGGAGGCCGGCGCCGATGGCGAGGCCCACCTCACCCACGCCACGCTGGGGGAGATGCTCGGCGTGCCTCAGACCAGCGTGCAGCGTGTGCTCAAGACGCTGGAGGCTGCAGGCCTGGTGCAGCTCCGTTACCGACGGGTCGTTGTGGTCGACACCGCCGCTTTGCTGTCGCTCATCGAAGCCGAGTCGCCGTAGGCGGAAGCGGCGGGCGGAAAGATTACCCCATATGGGGTAATCGAGAACGTTGCTGTTGCTCGCCCTGGTTCTTCCTGGTGCACAAGCCTCCGTGTGGGGGCACCAAAAGCAAGGAAGAACAATGGCTTCAGTACTGCAATTGGCAGCACGGCCAGGTTCTGGGGACGATTCGAGCGTGCGGTCCAGGTGCCGCGTGGTCGGTTTGGCTCTGGCCATGGTCGGGTTGATGGGGGCGACCGCAGGAGCAATCGGGAACTTCGTTGCCGCTGGGGGGATCGACGCCGACACGGCGTATCGGGAAGCCCTGGCCTGGACCTTCGGTCTGACGATCTTCTCATTCGGGGTCGTCAAGATCAGCATCGCCGTGATCCTGATGGGCATCATCGTCTGTCTCTGGTATCGGGTTGACGCTGTCGGCGAGTCATCCCACCGCCGCGTTTCGGGGCTGCTGAGCGGTGCCCAGTAAGATCCGGGCGTGGGTCAGTTCACCGATGAGCACGTAGGGCAGTGGCGCGAAGAGGGGTGGGTCCTGTTGCCGGAGTTGGTGCCGCCCGAAGAGATCGACGCCGCCCTTGACGACCTGTGGCGCCTTTTTCCCCGGCCCGAGGAGTTCCACGGGGATGACGCTGAGGACCGTCGGGCAGCCTTTCTCGGTGGCGTCAACCGCAACAAGATCCTTCCCTCGGCGGAGATACCCGCCGACGGGCCTGCGTTTCGTCCCGAACAGTTCCTGAGTCGGGCCCTGTTCCCGTTTCCCGGTTCGAACCGGCTGAACCGATTGGCCGTGCACGCCAATGTGGTCGACTTCGCCGAAGCGGCGCTGGGCAGCGACGACCTGCGGATCTACCAGATGGGGATCTGGGCCAAGTACACCGGTGTGGCCAACTACGCCCAGCCCCACCATCAGGATCACAACCACTCGGTGGTGCCGCCCCGTATGGAGCCCGACTGGTGGTTCATGGAGGGCTTTCTCTACCTGTCCGATGTCGATGACGACCTCGCCCCCACCCACGCCGTCAGCCTGTCCGACAGTGGTGGCACCATGGCCGTTGGGACCCGAACAGTCGACGAAGCCCCCGAATTGTACGCGGCGGAGGTCCCGGCGGCCGGACCCCGGGGTTCATTCCTGGCCTACCGACCCGACGTCTGGCATCGGGGGGTTGATCTGACTCGTCCCGGCGGGGCGCGATTCCTGTTCGGGCTCAGCTTCAAGCAAGGGCAGCAGGACTGGATCGGCTACGAGAACGTGCAGCAGCGTTCAACCGCGGATCGTTTCAAGCGGTTCGTCGAGTCGTGTACACCCCGTGAACTGGCGCTGTTCGGGGTGCCGCGGCCCGGTCACAGGTACTGGGACGAGGCCACGCTCGACGCCATGGCCGCCCGCTACCCCGAGCTCGATCTCAGCCCTTGGCGCTCCGCCCTGGCCTGAGGCGGTGGCCTGGCTGCTTGCGATCGTCGAGTGTCAACAACACGTAGCCCAGGATCATGAGGACGACTCCCGTGATCACGACCATCGACGTGTTCACACCGGTGTAAGCGAGAAACTGGGGTGGGGCGGCGGTGATGTGTCCCTCAAAGACCTGGACCATGGCCACTCCGGAGGGGTCGGTGCCGACCCCGAACAACTGGTGCTCGCCTTCACTCAGGTGCCGTGGCAACACCACGGTGGCCGCCGCGTTGCCGGTCTCACCGGCAGTGCCTTGGCCGATGACGGTCGGGCTGGAGCAGACGTAGTAGGTGGCGATGCTGTGAGCCAGCCACTTCTCAGAACCGGCAACGGTAATGGTGTTGCCTGCCTGGAGCTTGCCATCAACGATACCCAGGAGGTCATTGCTCGCCGGGCACCGGGTGACGGGGTCGGGTAGTGATTCACACCCGGCGACCCCACAGCGGGTGATCTCCCACCAGTCGGGAACCCCGTTGCCGTCGTTGTCGGACTCGTCATCGACGGTGCGGGTTGCGGCGAACTTGGCGGTGGCGGTCGATGTGGCACCGTGAGGATCAGCGACCTTGTAGGACGGTGACCTTTCCTCGGCGGTGACAGTGGCCAACAGTACCGGGCCGTGGGGCTGGATCGCCCCACCGGTTGCTCACCCCGAACCGGGCGGGACGACGTTGGTGGCTCTGGACCTCTCCGGCCGGGTGCTGCGGTTCGGACTCGATGGTCGGGTGCTGTGGTCGACCGAGTTGGTCGATCCCGACGAAGTGCCGGTGCGAATCGACCACAGCGACACCGGGGCGCCTACTCCCCGGGGATCCGATGACATCAACACCCCGGCCAGTGTGGTTTCGCCGGTGCTGGCAGATGTCGATTGTGACGGCGACGATGATGTGATTGCCTCGAGGATGGAGGGCATCTTCGGTGTGCCATCGTCTCGGAGCTACGCTGTGCTCGACCTCGCCGACGGTACGGTCATCGACCAGTGGACCGACCAGAACGGCGGTCATGCCGTGCCTTTGGTGGCCGACGTCGATGGGGACCACTGCGGTGAAGCCCTGGTCGTCAGTGCCGCCCCTGGCGGGCAGGGACAACTCCACGTTTGGGATGTCCCCCAGGGTTCGGTGAAGGCCACCGGCCTGATGGCTGATCCCGGTGTCACCGGGGCTTTGGCGGACATGGACGACCAGCCCGGAGTCGAATTGTTGACCTTGGGGTGTCAGGGGCCCGGCTCGGTCTGTTTGGTGTCGACCCCGATCGCGTCCATGGCCGACGTGGCCTGGGCCAACTACTTCAACCACTGACCGGCACGGGCCCGGGTCTGAGGTCAATCGGCCGTGCCCGCTGGGACGACCCACTGATGCGGCTGGCCGGTGAGGTCGGCAACGAGTTCGAAATCGGAGTCGTAGTGAAGCACGGTGAGCTTGCGGGTTTCGGCCACGGCCGCAACCAGTGCATCAACAAGCGATAGGGTGCGATGCTGACCTCGCTGGGCAAGCAGGCTCTGCAACTCAAGGGCCCGTTGGTGGTCGCCGTCGGTGGTCGGTGCCGATTCGAACGCATCGAGTCGCTCGAAGATTGCATCATGATCTGCCGTGCTCCGAGCTGAGAACCCGAGTTCGAAGGCCACGGAGGAGCAGATGGCGATTTGGCCCCCGGCCAGTAGGGGGGGCGAGAGCGGTGGCAACGACCGGCTTGTTGAGCCGACCAAGGGCGCTGGTGTCAACCAGGAATCGAGCTCGGCTCACAACAACTCATCCAACCGCAGGTTCGGTTGTCTCGTCGCCGTCGCCCCAAGCCCTAGTAGCGGTGGCGAAGTCGAAGCGGTCGGCGTCACCGAGGAGTGCAGCAAACTCTTGACGGCGGCGAGCATTGACCACCTCGCGCAACGACACATCGATGGTCTCGCGTAACGTGGTCGTACCCAGGATTCTGGCGGCTTCGTTGGCGATATCTCGATCTACCTCAACCGATGTCTTGGCCATGTACGCCGAGATATCACAACAGGTCAGTCCAGAGACCTCGTGCCCGGGTCTGACGGGCCCGGCGGGCTCGCTCAGGAGAAGGTGTGCCGGGCCACGTCCTCGCTGTCACTGCTGGATGGGCATTGAAGCAATCCGACGACTTGGAACAGAACGACACTGAACCGACCAGCAACTCCGAGGCCGGCACCGAAGACGCCGGCGATGACGTTGAAAGGCTTGATGTCGGAGCTGATTCAGGTGAGAGCAATCAGGATAGTGAAACCGAGACGGCGCCCACCACTGGCCCGAATACCGCTTGTTTGTTGACGAGCAGCCCCATGCCGAAACGGCTTCTCGGCTGCCGCCGGTGATGTTCTCCCCAGGTCTTCATCTACTTGTTGTCGAGATCACGACTCCGGCAGACCTTACGACAACCGTTCCGGTGCTGGTGTATGCCGTTGAGGGTCTGCCGCCGGCCGGGTTCCGGGCCAATTTGTCGTCGGTCAACATCGAGAATCAAGGCTGGGCGGAAGCCGTTCGACAGTTCGAAGAGTTCGTGGGACTCGGCCACACAGATATTCAACTGATGCCGAGCAACTGGTTTCCCAGCCGGACGCCTGGTCACTGGGACTTATTCGTCGGAGGCTTTGAGTCCAGTCAGACCGCATCGGACTACTGTGCTCAGTTCAGTTTGGCCGTCCCTGGCCAGTGTTTCCCAGTCTTCATCGATCCCGATGCTCCGGCAGGTGGTTGACGACCGTTGATCTACCGATGGTGAGCGGCTGGCGGGGAGTTGCTTGACTGGCACGGTGACGAATTTGAGCTTCGGTCAGCAGATGACCGCCATCCCCGGCCCGTCGATCATTCCCCAGCGGGTGCTGGAGGCCATGGCCCGCCCCATGACCGACCTGTACGAGGGCCCGGTGGTCGAGGTGGCGGCCGAGATCCGGGAAGCCCTGCCCGGGATCGCCCGCACCACCGGAGAGGCCTTTATCATCACCTCCAACGGCCACGGCGCCTGGCAGATGGCGACCTCCAATACCCTGTCGCGGGGCGACAAGGTCCTAGTGCTGGAGTCGGGCCGGTTTGCCACCGTGTGGGGCACCTACACCGGGCTGTCCGACGTCGAGATCGAGGTGCTGCCCGGTTCGGACCGTGATCCGGTCGACCCGACGGCGCTGCAGGAGCGGCTGGCCGCCGACAACCGTCACCAGATCAAGGCGGTGCTCTGCGCTCACGTCGACACCGCCAGCTCGGTCCGCAACGACGTCCCCGCCCTGCGGGCCGCCATCGACGCTGCGGGCCACCCTGCGCTGTTCATGGTCGACTGCATCGCCTCCATGGGCTGCGAGGAGTTCAGGATGGACGACTGGGGCGTCGACGTCACCGTGACCGGCTGCCAGAAGGGGTTGATGGTGCCGCCCGGCATTGCTTTCGTCTGGGCCGGGCCCAGGGCCATTGCGGCCCACGCCTCGGCCGACATGCGGGTCGGCTACTTCGACTGGGCACCACGCCTTTCGAACCTCAGCCAGTACCACTACTTTGCAGGCACCCCGCCCATGTCCCACCTGTTCGGGCTGCGGGAGGCGTTGCGGATCGTCGAGGCGGAGGGCGGCTGGGACAACGTCTGGCGGCGGCACCAGGCCTTGTCCGACGCGGTGAAGGCGGCGGTGGCCGCCTGGTCGCATCCCGAGGGCGTCGAGTTCAACATCACCGATCCCACCCACCGATCGAACGCTGTCACCACCATCTTGACCAATGGCGTCGATGCCGACGAAGTGCGACAGCGCGCCGAAAAACAGGCCGGCCTGGTGCTCGGCCTCGGGCTCGAAGGTCTGCCCGGCTTTCGCCTGGCCCACATGGGCCACCTCAACCCGCCCATGGTGATGGGTGCCCTCGGCACCATCGAAGCCGTCCTGAGATCGATGGACGCGCCGATGGGCGGTTCCGGTTTGGGAGCAGCTGCCGCCGTGCTCGGAACCGCCATGGCCGAGGATCAAGGAGGGACCGACGAGGGACAGGCACCCGACTAGGAAAAGAGCGGGCCGATCGGAAACTCGAAGGCGGGCAGCAGCGGCGAACTCAGGACCTCGCCGATCGTTGTGGCCTGGATGAGGGCGGGTCCATAACGGCGTTCAAGCGTTCCGACCGGGTCGACGATCCAGTACTCGCTGACCCCGGCTTCGCCGTAGACGTACCGCTTGGTGATCTTGTCGTAGGCCCGATTGGTGGAGAGCACCTCGATGCAGATGTCGGGAATCGTCTCCACCGGCGTTGGCGAGCTGCGATCCAACCCGCTCAGGAACACCATGGCGTCGGGTTGCAGGATCCGGTCGGGGCCAAACCGTACGTCGAGCGGGGCTTGGGCCACGGTTGCGTGCGGCAGGTGGCGGTCGCAGTGCGTTCGCAGGGCGGCCACGACCCTGGCCAAAAGTTCCTGATGCCAGAACGAGGGACTGGGCGCCACGATGACCTCTCCGTCAAGAAGTTCGACCGGCCGGTTCGACTCGGGGAGGGTCAAGAACTCGGCCTCCGAGACGGTCGCAGAGGCAGTGGTCATGGACTCAAATATACCAGACCCGGCTGAGCGCCTTATTTACCCACAAATTGGGCGGTGCGTTTCTCCATGAAGGCCTGGCGGCCCTCGATGTAGTCGGCGCTGTTGAAGCAGGTCTCGACCATGGCCGCCACCCGCTTGGTGTCGCGGTGGTCGGGGTCCTTGACCGCCTCGGCGATGGCGGCCTTGGACGCCCTGACCGTGAGGGGGGCGTTGGCCGCGATCTGGGCCGCCAGTTCCTCAACCGTGGCGTCGAGGCCATCGACCGGTACGACCCGGTTGACCAGGCCCATGGCCACCGCCTCGTCGGCGCTGAAACGGCGGGCCGTCATCAACACCTCGGCCGCCATGGCCGGCCCGATCAGGGTCGTCAGCTTCTGCACCCCGGCGAAGCCGTAGCCCAGCCCGAGGCGGGCGGCGGGGATGCCGAACTGGCCGTCGTCGGCGCTGATGCGGATGTCGGCCTGCAACGCCGTGGCCAGGCCGCCACCCATGCAGAACCCCCGGATCTTGGCGATCAAGGGCTTTTCCAGCTTCGAAAAGGCCCGCCCGGCGGCGGCGGACACGGCATCGAAATGCTCCCGGCCCTCGGCGGTGGAACGGTGGGTTTCGAACTCCGAAATGTCGGCTCCCGACACGAAGGCCTTGTCGCCCGCACCCTGCATGACCACCACCCGCACGGCATCGTCGGCCCCGAAAGCGCTGAGGATGTCGACGATGGCCTCGTTCATTTCCAGCTTCATGGCGTTGCGCCGCTCGGGATTGTTGAACGTCATCCAACCAACCCCGTTTGACACCTCGGCCCGCATGTACGGCGTACTCAGCTTCATCTCACTCACAGTCATGTCGTTCGCAGTCATGTCAAATGGCCCCGTCGGCCCGTAACCCTTCGATTTCGTCGTTGCTCAAGCCCACTTCGCCCAGTACCTCGTCGGTGTGCTGGCCCCTCTCAGGGGCCGCGCTGCGCAACGAGCCGGGGGTTCCGGTCAGGTTGACGGCGTTGCGGATGATGTCGATCGAACCCAGGGTCGGGTGCTCCACCGGCTGGGCCAACTCCAGGTGCTCGACCTGGGGATCGGCGAAGGTCTGGTCGATGCTGTACACCGGCCCGGCGGGGATGCCGGCCTCGTTCAACGTCTCGACCCAATGCGCCGTCGACTGCCTCGCGGTGAACGTGCCGATCTCGTCATTCAGCTCATCGCGGTGCTGTGAGCGGCCCTGCCCTGTGGCGTAGTCGGGGTTGTCGAGCAGGTGGGGAGCGCCGATGAGGCGGGCGAAGTCGCGCCACTTGTCGCCACCGGGAGCGGCCACGTTGATCAGCCCGTCGGAGGAGGGGAAGGTGCCCATGGGGATGCCGGTGGGGTGGTGGTTGCCGGCCTGGGGTGGCACCTCACCGTCCATGGTCCAGCGGGTGGCCTGGAAATCGAGCATGGCGATCTGGGCCTCCAACAACGAGGTGTGGACCCACTGGCCCCGACCCGAACCCCCGGGACGGTCCCGCTCCGTGATCGCCATCATCACCCCCAGAGCCAGATACATACCTGCCGACAAATCGGCGATAGGGATACCGACCCGTACCGGACCCTGGCCTGGCAGCCCCGTGACCGACATCAGGCCCCCCAGTCCCTGGGCGATTTGATCGACCCCGGCCCTCGGGCCGTAGGGGCCGTCCTGGCCGAAACCGCTGATGCTGGCGTAGATAATGCGTTCATTCACCGCCGAACAGGCTTCGTAGTCGATGCCGAGACGGTGCTTGACGGCCGCCCGCATGTTCTCGACCACGATGTCGGCTCCCTCAACCAGACGGAAGAACGTGGCCTTACCCCCCTCGGTCTTCAGGTTGAGGGTGATGGCCCGCTTGTTGCGGTGCAGGTTCTGGAAATCGGGTCCGTGGCGGGCCCCACCGGCCATGTCGGACCGCTCGGCCGGGGGCTCGATCTTGATCACATCGGCGCCCCAGTCGGCCAGTTGCCGCACACAGGTCGGCCCGGCCCGGGCGATGGTCAGATCCAACACCCGCAGGTGCGACAGAGGCATCGTCACGACGTTGGCCTGACCTTGGCGATCGCGTCGCCCTGGCGGACCGTGCCGGCCTGGATGACCATGGCGTTGATGCCGCGGTAGCGCTCCTGCTTGCTCGAGTTGGCCCAGCGGGCAGCGTCGAGGCCAAAGCGGGCGCCGAACTTGGCACACCCGGTGTGGGGTTTGGCCGACACCTCGATCACCGCCGATCCGAGCTGGAGCCGGGTACCGGTCGGCAGGTTCGCCTGCGACAGGTTCAAGTCGACGAACAATTGATCACCGGCCAGGGGCCAGCGCTCCCGGTCGCCGTCGCTCACCAGGTTCACGGCGTTGGTGTTCATCAGGTTCAGCTGGGCCTCGGGATGGGCGGCGCCGTCGGGGGTCTTGCGATCGCCTCGGGCCACGTAGCTGTCGCCAACCATGCCTGTACCCACCGCCAGTTCGGCCTCGGTGAGCACCTCCCGTTGGTCGATATCGGGGCGGCGCACGATCAGATCGACGGTGCCCGCCTCGGTCGGTGAGGAGACGACAGCGTAGCTGCCGGCCTGGAGTTGTTCGCTGCTGAGGTGGCCCATCGCCCAATGATGGTCGCTGGTGGGGGCGGAGGCCAGACCATACCTGTCGCGCCCGCAGGGTGGGAGCGCTGGCCGAATCCCTTAAGCTGAGGAGTCGGCCTTTTGGGCTTGCCATGACCTTGTTGTCTTTGGCTATGTCTGCCCGGGCCCGTAAGTACGCCCCAAGCCTCGTCGAAGTTCGCAAAGGTTCGTTGTGAAGACGTATTCTCCCAAAGCAGCAGATGTCCAGCGACAATGGTTCGTTGTCGACGCCGAAGGGCTGACGCTCGGGCGAATGGCCACCGAGGTCGCTCGCATCCTGCGAGGCAAGCACAAGGCCACCTTCGCCCCCCACTTCGACATGGGCGACCATGTGATCATCGTCAACGCCGACAAGATCGTGCTCAGCGCTGACAAGGCCAACAAGAAGATGGTGCACCACCACTCGGGTTACCCCGGTGGTCTCACCTCCCGGACCTACGCCGAGTCGATGAATCGTCGCCCCGCCGACACGGTCCGCAAATCGATCACCGGTATGTTGCCCAAGAATCGCCTCGGTCGGGCCCAGGCCCGCAAGCTCAAGGTTTACTCCGGGCCTGTCCATCCTCATAGCGCACAAACGCCGGCACCACTCGAAATAGCCGGTGCCCGTCGAGAAAGCTTGAATCCCTGATGTCAACCGCCCTTCAGACGACCGGTCGCCGCAAGCAGGCCATCGCCCGCGTCCGGGTCAGCCCCGGCGAAGGCAAGATCGTGGCCAACGGCCGCGAATTCGAGGACTACTTCCCCTCGGCCGTGCACCGCACCCTCATCACCGAGCCCCTGCGCATTGCTTCGGCCGAGGAAAGCTACGACATCTCGGTCACCCTCAACGGTGGTGGCCTCTCCGGGCAGGCCGGGGCCTTCCGCCTCGGCATCAGCCGGGCTCTGATTGAGCTCGACGAGGAACTGCGCCCGCCCCTGAAGGCTGCCGGTCTGCTCACTCGGGACCCGAGGAAGAAGGAGTCCAAGAAGTACGGACTCAAGAAGGCTCGCAAGGCACCCCAGTACTCCAAGCGCTAGACCTCACAGCGCTGACTGCCTGATGGCTCCACGATTTGGCACCGACGGTGTTCGTGGCGTGGCCAACCAAGAATTGACGCCAGCGGTGGCCACGGCCTTGGGTCGGGCCGCCGCTGCCGCGTTGGGCGATGGGCCCTACGTCGTCGGCCGCGACCCCCGCCGTTCCGGCCCGATGCTGGAAGCGGCGCTGATCGCCGGACTGTGCGCCGGTGGAGCCGACGTCGAACTACTCGGTCTGGTCCCGACCCCGGCCGTGGCCTGGGTATCGGCCCAGCGGGGCATCCCCGGGGCCATGATCTCGGCTTCCCACAACCCCTTTGGCGACAATGGCATCAAGCTGTTCGCCGCCGGTGGCCTCAAGCTTGACGACGCCGCCGAGGCCGAGATCGAAGCGGCCTACCTGGCCCTGCTCGAAGGGTCGGGCGAAGTGCAAGACCCCCCAATCGGAGCCGACGTCGGCACCGTGTTGTCCTCACCCGGCATCGAGGGCTGGATCGAGAGCCTCTGCTCCTCGATCGAGGGTCGGCGCCTCAGTGGGATGACGATCGCCCTCGACTGTGCCAACGGGGCAGCCACCGGTCACGCCGCCCGGGTCTTCACCGAGCTGGGGGCGAAGGTCCACGTCATCGGTGACGAGCCCAACGGGATCAACATCAATGACGGCTACGGGTCGACGGCCCCCGGACTGCTGAGTAAGGCCGTGGTCGAACACGGCGCCGACCTCGGCTTGGCCTTCGACGGCGACGCCGACCGGCTGATCGCGGTCGACGAAACCGGTTCGGTGGTCGATGGCGACCGGGTCCTGGCCATTCTGGCCCTCGACTGGTCGCCCCGGGCCCGCCTGGCCGATGACACCGTGGTAGTCACGGTGATGTCGAACCTGGGCTTCCACCGGGCCATGGCCGCCGCCGGTATCAAGGTTGTCACCACCGACGTTGGTGACCGCTCCGTGCTCCAGGCTCTCGACGAGGGGCGGTTCTCCCTCGGTGGTGAACAGTCGGGCCATGTCATCTGCCGGGAACTGGCCACCACCGGCGACGGGGTGTTGTCGGGGGTGCAACTGGCCGACGTGGTGGCCCGATCGCCAATCCCGCTGTCGCGTCTGGCCGTCGACGCCATGACCACGGTGCCCCAGATCCTCCGCAACGTCCGCCTGCCCCGGCACGATCCCACCCTGTTGGCCCGCATGGGTGAAGACGTCAGTGCGGTTGAAACACGCTTCGGCGACGACGGTAGGGTGCTCGTCAGGCTGTCGGGTACTGAACCACTGTTGAGAGTTATGGTTGAACACGTCGATCCAAACATGGCCGACGAGGGATGCGATCGCCTGGTCGAGGTCGCGCAGCGCCTCGTCTCCTCCCCCTAGGGGGAGACGCCGGGCCCGCCAAAGGAAAGGACTCCTCACCTCATGTGTGGAATCATCGCCATCGTCCGCCGCCGCTCAGGCCGAGCCACCCCCGATAGCCGGCGTCTGCTGAGCCGCCTCGGCGAGGCCAAGGCCCTGGTGCCCCCGGCGGGAAACCACGATCTGACCTGGCTCGTCGGGCCCATGGCCGACATCCTGGCCGAGGTCGACCGCGACCTGCGGGGCGAGCCGGGACTACGGGCCCTGCTGGCCGATCGGGTCCTGGTGGCCAGGGTGACCGACACCGTCAGCGCCGTTGGTCAGGGCCTCGACGACGCCGAGGCCCTGCTCGAAAGCGAGCGCGACCAGATCGCCGAGCTGGAGGAGGCCAACGCCGCGCTGGTTCGGCTCAAGGACGTCGTCTGGTCGCTGGAGCGTGACCGGTTGCGGGTGGCCGACGAGGTGGCCAAACTGAGCGGCTCCGATCCGGCGCCGGCCGCCGTTGCCGCTCTGTTCAGCGTGCAGCAGGCCCTCAGCAACCTCGATCGCCTCGAAGTGCGGGGCCGGGACTCGGCCGGGTTGCACGTAATGGTCAGAAACCATGGCCTCGACCTCAGCTCCCCCCGGGTGGCCCGCCTGCTCGCGGCCCGGGACGCCGACCCGCTGTTCGGGCACGGTTCGGTGCGCGCCCCCGGCGGGCACCTGGGGTTTGTGTACAAAGCGGCGGCCGAGATCGGCGACCTGGGCGACAACACCGCAGCCATGCGGACCGCCATCGCCGCCGACGAGCTGCTGCACCTGGCCGTTCAGGGTGAACAGGCGGAGGCAACCGTCCTGGCCCACACCCGCTGGGCCTCGGTCGGCATCATCAGCGAGCCCAACGCCCACCCGGTGAACAGTGACGAGGTCGCTGATGCGGTTGCCGCCGGGGGCCTTGACGACGGGCCCTACGTGACCGCTGTGCTCAACGGCGACGTCGACAACTTCGCCGATCTGATCGCGGCCGAGAAGCTGTCGATCGCGGCCGAGATCACCACCGACGCCAAGGTCATCCCCACCATGGTCAGCCGAGGGCTCGAAGACGGCCTCGATCTCGACGAGGCGGTGCGCTCCTCGGTGGCCCAGTTCGAGGGGTCGGTGGCGATCGGCATCAGCACCGCCGCCGCCCCCGGTGATCTCCACCTGGCCCTGCGGGGCAGCGGCCAGGGGGTGTTCGTCGGCTTGGCCGAGGACGCCTTCATCGTCGCCTCCGAACCCTACGGGGTGGTTGAGGACGCCGACGTCTACCTCCGCATGGACGGCGAAACCCCGGCCGATGCCGACAACCCCATCGCCAGCCAGGGCCAGATCCTGCGCCTCAGCGGGGCCCTGGCCGGTGAACGGGCAGGCGTCACCCGCAGCGCCTACGACGGCACACCGCTGCCCATCGAGGGCGAGGAGTGGGCCCAGCCCGACGTCACCACCCGCGACATCGACCGGGGCGACGCACCCCATTTCCTGCTCAAGGAGATCTCGGAGTCACCGGGGTCGTTCCGCAAGACGTTGCGGGGTCGCCTGATCGAGACCGACGGCCGCTATCAGGTGGTGCTGCCCCCCGAGACCATGCCCCTCGAACTGGCCGCACGAATGGACGGGTTCACCCGGGTATTGGTGATCGGGCAGGGCACCGCAGCGGTGGCGGGTCAGGCCGTTGCCACCGCCATCGAGGACGCCCTCAGCGGCTCGGGGGTGCCGGTGGAGGCCGTCACCGCCACCGAACTGTCGGGCTTCGAACTTGACGATGACATGGCCGACACCCTGATCGTGGCCATCAGCCAGTCGGGAACGACCACCGACACCAACCGCACCGTCGACCTCGTGCGCTCCCGGGGAGCGGCGGTGATTGCCATCGTCAACCGACGGGGCAGCGATCTCGTCGACAAGTCCGACGGGGTGCTGTACACCTCCGACGGTCGCGACGTGGAGATGAGTGTGGCCTCGACCAAGGCCTTCTACGCCCAGATCGCCGCCGGGTTCATCCTGGCCGAGGCCCTGGCCGATCTGATCAAGGGGGTGACGACCTCCGACGCCGAGCGTCAGGCGGTGCTGGCCGGGTTGGTGGCGTTACCCGAGGCGATGACCACCACCATCGCCCTGCAACCCCGAATCGGGGCCGCCGCCTCAAGGCATGCGCCCAGCCGTCGTTACTGGGCCATGGTCGGCAACGGGGCCAACGTCGTTGCCGCCCGCGAGGTGAGGATCAAGCTCTCGGAGCTGTGCTACAAGTCGATCGCCTGCGACGTCACCGAGGACAAGAAACACATCGATCTCTCCTCCGAGCCCCTGATCCTGGTGTGCGCTGCGGGGCTGGTGGGTTCCAACGCCGACGATGTGGCCAAGGAGGTGGCGATCTTCCGGGCCCACAAGGCGGCCCCCATCGTCATCGCCACTGAGGGCGAGAATCGTTTCACCGCCGCCCTCGAGGTGATCGCCGTACCCGACGTGCACCCCAAGTTGGCCTTTGTGCTGTCGACGATCGTCGGTCACCTGTTCGGCTACGAGGCCGCCCTCGCCATCGACGCCTCGGCCCGACCGCTGCGCCAGGCCAGGGGGGTGATTGAGAGCTACGTCGGCGCCACCGACGCCAATTGGTTCGACACCTTCGCCCGTGAGCTCGACCCCTTCGCCGCCCAGTTCTTCGACGGACTCCGGGCCGGAACCTACAACGGTCACCTGGAGGCCTCCACCGCGGTGAAGCTGTCGACCCTGCTCCGCTTCGCCGGCCGCCACATCCCCCTCGACGCCTATCAGATCGAGTTGGGCAAGGTCGGCACCCCCGGTGTCGTGGTCGAGGACCTGGCCGCCGCCCTGACCGCAGGCATTGAGGAACTGACCCGCCCCATCGACGCCATCAAACACCAGGCCAAGACCGTCACCGTTGGGATCAGCCGGGCCGACGAGAGCCTGCTCCAGGCCTCGCTCATCCAGGATCTCCTGGCCACCGGCTCCCCCCGCGATCGGCTCAGCTACCGCACCCTGCGGACCCTGTCCGCCATCAGCCCGGCGGTGGCCGACGTGATCGGCTACACCCGCTACCGGGTGGAAGGTAACAACGCCGACAGCGACGGACGCCTGTATGTGATCGATAAGGAAGGCATCGCCGCCTCCATCCCGTCACGGGTTGACAAGGACCCGACCCTGCGGGGCACCAAGCGGCGGGTGGCGGTGGAACGTGAACCGCTGGTCACCGTCGGCAGCGATGGGCGGGTGGTGCTGATCGTGCCCGAGGTGAAGGACGAGCAGACCACCGGGTTGACGCTGTGCCACCTGGCCCTCAACGACAACATCGACACCGCCACCGCCCGCTCGGTGCTCCAGGGTTATCGCAACCGCTACCGCCAGTTGGTGGATGTGGTCACCGAGCGTCAACCCAGCTTCCGCGAGGACCTGCTGAGTGATGTGTCGACACTGCAACTGTTGACGTCGTCGATCAGTAACGTGGCCGCCCGCTGGCTGCAGTCGTGAACCATGGAAGCGATCATCACTCCCACCGAGATGCGGGCCATCGACGCCGCCGCCCCCGAACCGGTGGAGGTGCTGATCGAACGGGCCGGGTTGGCTGTGGCCCGGGCTGCGGTCGAGTTGCTCGGCCGTCGCTACGGGGCCCGGGTGCTGGTGGTTGCGGGCAAGGGGCTCAACGGAGCTGACGGTCGGGTCGCCGCCCGATTCCTGCAACGCCAAGGGGTGCGGTGTGTGGCGGTCGACGCGGCCGATCGCCCGGTTGGGGTGGGCTGGGCCGAGGGTTTCGACCTGGTGATCGACGCCGCGTACGGTACCGGGTTCCGGGGTGAGTACGAGGCTCCTGACGTCGGGGCCACCCTGGTGCTGGCGGTGGACATCCCCTCGGGGGTCGACGGGCTCACCGGGCAGGCCCTTGGGCACTCGGTCCGGGCGGCGGCGACCGTGACGTTCGCCGCGCTGAAGCCAGGGCTGTTGCTCCACCCGGGACGGGGCTTGGCCGGTCGGGTTCAGGTGGCTGACATCGGCCTCGACACCTCCGGGACCCGGGCCTGGCATCTGGGGCCTGACGACCTGGCGGCGCGTTGGCCCCGTGCCGACGCCACGACCCACAAGTGGCGGCGGGCGGTGTGGATCGTCGGCGGGGGGCGGGCCATGCCCGGAGCTCCCAGCCTGGCCGCCGCCGGGGCGGCGCGGGCTGGTGCGGGTTACGTTGCCGTCTCGGTTCCGGGGTTGGATGCCGCCGGACCGCCGATCCCGGTCGAAGCGGTACTGCGGCCGGTTTCGGATTCGGTTTCGGGGGAGGGATGGGCGGAGGAGATCCTGGCGGGTCACGAACGTTTCGCCGCCCTGGTGATCGGCCCCGGCCTGGCCACCGACAAGGCCACCGGTCGGGCTGTACGGGCCGTGGTGGCGGCCACCGGTGATCGTCCTCTGGTGCTCGACGGCGGCGCCATCGACGCCATCGTGGCCGACCCGTCGGCGCTGGCGGGGCGAACCGTGCCCGCCGTGCTCACCCCCCACGACGGCGAACTCAGCCGACTGTTGGGTCAGCGGCCCGGTCCCGATCGCCTGGCCGTCGCCCGCTCGGTAGCGGCGGCGTTGGGGGCGGTGGTGCTGTCGAAGGGGCCGACCACGGTCGCGGCCCACCCTGACGGGCGGGTGCTGGTGTCGACGGCGGGCGATCAACGGCTGGCCACGGCCGGAACCGGGGATGTGCTGGCCGGGGTGGTCGGTGCCGGCCTGGCCGGGGGCCTCGATCCGTTGTACGCCGCCGGGTTGGGTGCTGAACTCCATGGTCGGGCGGCGGGCCGGGGCCGCGCCGTCGGGTTCGTGGCTGGAGATCTGCCCCTACTGGTGGCCGACCACCTGGCGTCGGTGACGGCTAGGTTCGTCGGTGACGACGAGGAGAACCGCTGATGAGTCGTTCCTGGGTTGACATCGACCTGATCGCCGTTGCCGCCAACGTGGCCACGCTGTCGGCCCTGGCTCCCGGCTCGCAGTTGTGCGCCGTGGTCAAGGCCAACGGTTATGGCCATGGTGCGGTCGAGGTGGCGAACGCCGCTCTGGGGGCGGGAGCAACCATTCTGGCCGTGGCCCAGGTGGCCGAAGGCGTCGCCCTGCGCGACGCGGGCATCGACGCCCCGGTCTGGGTCCTGTCCGAACCGGCACCGGAGGAGTTCGACACGGCGGCGGCCAACGCGCTGGAGCCGACGCTCTGTTCGCCAACGGGAGCGATGGCGGCGGCCCGGGTCGGGGGTATGGCCGTGCATCTCAAGGTCGACACCGGGATGGGTCGGGTGGGAGCCGCCCCGGACGAAGCGCTGGCCATCGCCCGCCAGATCCTGTCGACCGGGCGACTGGCCCTGGCCTCGGTGTGGACCCACCTGGCCTGCGCCGATGACCCGACCAACCCGCTGACCAACCAGCAACTCGATTGCTACGAGCAGATGCTGACCGGTTTCGATGCGGCCCACATCGACGTCGTCTACCGTCACGCCGCCAACTCGGCCGGGGTCATGGCCCACCCCCGCAGCCACTATGACGTGATCCGCACCGGCATCGCCCTCTACGGTTTGGCCCCCAGCGACGCCCTGGCCGATCGGGTCGAGTTACAGCCGGCGCTGACGTGGCGATCGAAGGTGGGGTTCGTCAAACGGGTGCAGGCCGGCACCGCACTCAGCTATGGGCACCGCCAGCAGGTCGAGGTCGACACCACCGTTGCCACCGTGCCCGTTGGCTATGCGGACGGGTTGCGGCGCGGTTGGTGGGAGAACGGTTCGGTGTTGATCGGAGGCAAGCGACGACCCATCGTCGGGGTGGTGACCATGGATCAGACCATGGTCGCCTGCGGCAACGATGGCGTGAGCCCCGGTGACGAGGTGGTCCTCATTGGTTCCCAGGGGGATGGGACGATCAGCGTCGAGGACATGGCCGCTGACCTCGGCACCATCAACTATGAGATTCCGGTGCTGATTGGCTCCCGGGTCGAACGCCGCTTTCACCAGAGGGGACTTGACCGGTCGCCGCCTGCTGTGGCCGAATCGTAGGTGATGATGTCGTTCAGCTACGCCAATACCACCATCGAAGTCGACCCGGTCGTGGCCGGGTCCCATCGTGAGGTGTGGGCCCAGCTGGGCCGCTCGGGTACGTGGTGGACGGCGGCACAGATGCAGGCCATTGCCGAGCGGGCCCGTGCAGACTTTGCCCGACGCAACGAACCGCCGTGGAATCGAAAACTTTCCACCGACCCTGGTTGCCTGCCCCCGGGAGCGCTTGCCGCCATTGACAAGATCGCAACCAGCGCCAGTTCGATCGACGGTGCCTGGGCCCAGGCCCGGGTCGAGGAGCTGGGCGAAGGTCATTACGTGGAGTTGGCGGCGGTCACGGCCACGGTGACGATGCTTGACATGTTCGCCCTCGCCGCCGGGGTCGATCCCGAACCACTCCCCGCCATTGCTGACGACCCCGGCCAACCAACGCAGGACTACCCCGACGGGCTGGGCGACATCGGGGCCCACGTGCGCATGCTCGAACCGTTTCCCTACGCCAACGTGGCCCGGGCCCTGAGTTTGGTGCCAAGCGCCAACATTTTGTTTCGCACCAGCAGCGTTCCCCTGTACTCGGCGCCGGGTATGGGTGACCTGGTGTGGGACACCCCGTTGGCCCGACCCCAGGTCGAGCTGGTGGCCTCACGGGTGGCGGCGCTCAACGAATGCTTCTATTGAACGACGGCCCACGTCACGCTGCTCCGTGCGAGCAGTGAAGCCCTGGGTGACGAAGCCTCGCTCGACGCCGCGGTTGGGGCCTCCGTCGGCTCCCCAACTGACGACTATGGCGTCGCGCAGGGGGCGGAGCTCGCGGAGTTCGCCGACGCCGCGGTGAAGGACCTGCCTCTCGATGAACTGCGGGCCAAGCTGGTGGCCGCCGTCGGCCCGGCTGCCGCCGGTCAGGCCGTGGCCACCGTCGCCGCCTTCTCCGGGCTGGTCCGGGTGGCCGACTCAACTGGCATTCCCATCGACGACGGGTTGGCCGTGGCCAGCTCGGACTTCCGGGACGATCTTGGTTTGGGCGCCTACGGAGGCTCGGCCAACTCCGCCAACGTCGCCGAACTCAGCGGCGCCTTTACCGAGGTCAATGCCCTCTGGTCGTAGCACATGCGGGTGTTGCTGATCGAGCCCTGGTTCGACGGGTCCCACCGTCAGTGGGCTGAGGGGTACCAGCGATTCAGCGGCAACGAGGTCGACATCGTCGGCCTGCCCGGTGAGCTGTGGCGTTGGCGTCTGCGCGGCGGGGCGCTGCCCCTGGCCAGGCTGGTTGCCGATTGGGTGGCCGAACATGGCCGTCCCGATGTGGTTCTCGTGTCCGGCCTGGTCGACGTGGCCCAACTGTTGGGCCTGGCCCGGAACGCTTTGCGGGCGGTACCGGTGGCCATTTACCAGCACGAGTCGCAGATCATCTACCCCACCCCGTCAGAGCTGGCCAGGTCGAGCAAGGGGCAGGGCGCCGTGCTGCGGAACTGGATGTCGTGGTGCGCGGCCGATGTGGTGTTGTTCAACAGCGACTACCACCGTCGAACCGTGGTCGAGCGGCTGGTGCCGTTCCTGGCCCAGCTACCGGATGGTTCGCACCTCCCTTCGGTCGAAGAGGTGGTGGACCGCTTTGAGGTGTTGCCCGTCGGGGTCGACCTGTCGCCGTTTCTAGGCGATGTTGCTGCTGACGGGCTCGACCTGGGGCGGCCCACGGATGGGCCGATCGTGGTGTGGCCCCATCGATGGGAGGCCGACAAGGACCCCGCCGCCTTTGTGGCCGCCCTGGAGATTGCGGCTGAGGCCGGTTGCCGCTTCCGCCTTGTCCTGGCCGGTGAGGAGCCTGTGGCGGGCGGCATCCAGTCGCTCGACGCCAGGCGGCGAGTGGTTGAGCGGTTCGGCGATCGGGTGGTGGCCGAGGGTCCGTTTAGCACCGGCCGTTACCGGCAGTTGCTGGCGGCATCGGATCTGGTGGTCAGCTGCGCCCATCAGGAGTGCTTCGGGATCGCGGTGGTCGAAGCGACCGCCGCCGGTTGTGTGCCCGTGGTGCCCAACGCCCTCAGCTATCCCGAGGTCATCGCTGAGGCCTGGCACGACGACGTCCTGTACGACCAGGGCCAGTTCGGCTTGGCCCTGGTTGCCGCCATCGACGAGTTCGAATCCCGGCGGGCGAATACTGCCGGCCTGGCCGCCTCGGTGCAGCGATTTGACTGGTCGGTCGTGGCCGGCCGTTACGACGATCGCCTCGCCTCGCTCGCCGTGCTTGGCTGATCGGCGCGAGAATTGATTGACATGGACGTCAAACAGATGCACCACATTGCCTACCGCTGTACCGATGCCGGTGCCACCGCCGAGTTCTACGAGAAGTTGCTCGATCTGAAACTGGCTCACGTCATCGTTCAGGACCGGGTTCCCTCGACCCAACAGTTCGACCCCCACTGTCACCTGTTCTTCGAGTTGGCCGACCAGAGCTATCTGGCCTTTTTTGACATAGCCACCGAGACCGAGGTCGACCAGCAGCGCAACCCCGACTGGGCTCAGCACATCGCCATGGAGTTGGGCTCGATCGACGAGCTGGAGGCGGCCATGACGCGATTGCAGGCGGCCGAGATCGATATTGTCGGCCCCACCGATCACGGCTTCATTCGTTCCATCTACTTCTACGATCCCAGCGGTCACCGCCTGGAATTGACGTGCCGCACCGACACGCCGGGCGATCTCGACAAGTACCGGGCGATGGCCCATGAGACCCTGGACCGGTGGACGGCTTCCAAGACCGCCTGAGCCGGTAGGTTCGGCCCATGCCGAAATCCGTTCGTTGGTTGGTTGTGGTTGTAGCCGTGGTGCTGACGGCCGCGGCCTGTTCGTCTTCGCCGGAGGTGGCCGTCGACCCGACCGTTGGCACCACCACGACGACCGCCACGGCTGCGGAGGCCGAGCCCGACGTCAACGACGGGCCATCGGCCGGTGACCTGCTGGAGGCTTCGGCTCTGGATGTGGAGGGTGTCGAGGCATCAGCCGTGCGCTACCTGAGCACCGGGGTGGACGGCGAGTTGGTCGAGGTGACGGGCATGGTGCTTGTGCCTGAAGGCCTGCCTGAAGGTGGACCTTCGGCAGCCGACGTTATCAGCTGGGGCCATGGCACCACCGGCGTGGCCGACGAGTGTGCGCCGTCGGCCGACCCGGCGATGATCCCCGGGTCGCTGATCATGTTGGCCCAGGCTGGTTACGTGGTGGCACTCACCGACTACGAGGGGCTGGGTACCGACGGCACGCACCCGTATCTGGTGGGCGAGAGCGAGGCCCGTAGCGCCATCGACATCGTTCGAGCCGTACGACAACTGGACTATGGGGTTGGTGACCGTTATGCCGTGGCCGGGCTTTCCCAAGGTGGCCACGCTGCGTTGTGGGCCGGTGAGCTGACCGTTGACTATGCCCCCGAGCTCGAACTTGTGGGGGTGGTGGCCGCCGCTCCCGCCTCCGGCCTGGGCAATCTGATGCAGACCGTTGGCACCCCGGCCCAGGGTTTCGCCGTGATGGCAGCGGTGGCCTTCGACGCCCGCTACGACGACGTCGCCCTCGCCGACTACTTCAACCCGGCCGCTATCGAGATCATGGAGGTGGTCAACACCGGCTGCAACACCGCCGTGTTCGCCGCCTTCCTGACCCAGAGCTTCGACGACATGGTGGAGCCCAGCGGGTGGGACGGCAATCAACCGATTGGTCCGCTGGCAGAACGCCTGGCCGAGAACGATCCCGGCCAGGCCGATATCGATGCCCCGGTGCTGCTGGTTCAGGGCGACGTCGACGCCATCGTGGACCGGACGTTGGTTGAGGCCGTGCAGGAGAGCTACTGCGAGGGTGCCACCAACGCTGAATACCGTTTGTACCCCGGTGGTGGCCATGGCGACACGATCATCACCGCCATGGACGAGGTGCTGGCCTGGCTCGATGACCGGTTCGCTGGTGTGGAAGCGGTCGATGGCTGCGCCACCGTCGACCCCGACCTGGCGGCGCTGCTGGAGGCCGAACAGACCGAAGCGGCGGTGGACGGGGTGCTGTTGGAGGGAGCAACGCCCGAGGGCTATGACACTTTGACCAACGACACCACTGCGCCGCAGTTCGAGACCTGCCCCGGCACCCCGATATTTGGCGGGGGTACGCCGCTGGCCTACTCGGCGTCGACGTGGCAGGTCGCACCCGTTGTCGGTCCGTTCCTCGATGTGTGGGTGGCCCGCTTCGACTCGCCCGACGAGGCCGCGGCGGCCATTGCTGCTCTTGATGCGGAGCTGATCGATTGCGGCGAGTTCGTCGACCCGGCCACCACGGCCAGGGGAAGCTTCAGTCGTGCCGATTCGCCTGGGCTTGGGGACGATTCCTACACCCATGAATTCACCGGCAACCTGGCCGGGATCCCGGTCGGTCGGTTCATGGCGACGGTCCAGGTCGGAGACATCGTGTACGGATCGGCCCAGTCGCAGGCCTTCGGCGCCGCCCGGTCGGACGTGGCCCTGGAAGCGATGGCCGTACTGTTGTCGCTACTACCGTAGGACCTGTGCTTACTGATATCGAGGGCGTACGAGTCGGCCATTGGACCAGCGGCGAGGCTCGTACCGGTTGCACGGTCGTGGTATTGCCTCCTGGTGCGGTGGCCTCGGGCGAGGTTCGGGGCGGTGCCCCGGCCACTAGGGAGTTCGCCCTGTTGGATC